>Ga0163149_10004486_pt1 | contig 15252 bp, 12 predicted proteins | sample OliLakLV19MP5G1_FD_148604 | JGI IMG/M metagenome (GOLD analysis project Ga0163149, IMG submission 148604) | Freshwater microbial mat bacterial communities from Lake Vanda, McMurdo Dry Valleys, Antarctica - Oligotrophic Lake LV.19.MP5.G1 | ecosystem: Environmental > Aquatic > Freshwater > Lake >...
CACGCCGTCGGTAGTGAATGCAGTGTTCTAATTTACTATAGTCATAATTCACATTCACTCCCTAATTACTCTGTAGATGTAGCTCTAGAAGTAGTTGACTATGGGCATATGTCTCTAGTTGGGCATACGCAAGAGTTACGTGTTAACAAAGAAGGAATTGATGGAGACCGAGACTATGAAGCAGAAGGTTCTTGTGCACATATTAGTACTGCATTAAACCGTTTTTATTTGTTACCTGTTAGCTTGGCGTTGTCCAATTCATGCCGTCTTCGCTGTAACCAGGTTAGCCGAAGCATACCTACTTAGCCTAAATATGCAACGTCTCTTTCAACATTTTCACTAACTGGGCCTTTCGTTCTGGGTCCATCTTCTTGTAGGCCTCTCCAACTCCTTCCACAATGCCTGCGGTTCCGACTACAGCTGTATTTCCTCCAGCTGTCATCACTTGTACCACCTCTTCCACAACACATTGCTTCGTGTAGGCAAGAACTTTCTGCTCAAGCTCAGCGTAGCGTTCACCCATCCAGGAAAGCAAGAGCTTGTCATCTTCCCATGCAGCTTCACTCATACCGGGTGTCTCCGAGAACCATTTCTTGACAACATTACTAGCCTCGACTGGAGCAAGTGTCGCAACTGCCCGACCAACCTGCGTAGCTTCGATCAACTTCTTCCGGAGATCATACTCAGCAAGTTTTCTCCGTAGACGCCAGTAGAAGAAGTTGCGAGACTCGATCCACTCCACTTCTCTCTCAATGACGCCAACCGCCTTCATTCTCCCAGGAGTATCATGCAATTCGCAGAACTGAACAGAGATTTGTTCGTACACCGGAAGTAACGCATGTTCACGTTTAACAATTTCTTCTTGGATAGATTGTTTGGCTTTTTCGTCCGATGCCAGCTGCTTGTCAAGAGCCTGAAGTTGATCATCAAGTCGGTGCATCGTGACTATCAAGTCCTTGGTCCTGTACTTAACGCTAGCTGCACCATTGGCTTCCAGAACACCTCCACGCGCTGTTCTGGATGAAGCATACATCTCCATCACAGAGGGATTGATGGATGCATCAAGAACAACCCAAGCTCCTCCGCGAATCTCCGCAAATGGAGGAATGAAAACAAAGACAGGTTGCTCGTAGGAGACAAAGGCATCAACAATCAAGGAGCCATACTTGAGCACTTCATCAAACATGTCTCGTTGGCCACCGCTGAAGCCTCGCCAGTTGGCAAATACTATTAGGGGTAGATCTTCTGTCTTGAAGTCTTTGATAGCTTGTGCTGTCTTGTAGGCACTGTTTGGAAACCACACGCACCCAGCCTCTTGGATGACAGCTTCTGAGGCTTTCACATCAGCGGGATCGGCAGGTTTTATAGCTTCTGCTGTGCGGTTTTCAGTGATGATGACTCCCATGGGAATGCCACCCAGCCTAGCTCTCCCGACCACAACAGTTTTCGCCCATCCCGCCAAAGCCTCCGTGAAACTTCCTCTGTCGAAGAAACCACTCTGCCACTCCCCGTTGTCGTTTTCTCCTCCGCAGAGCAGATGTCTTGGGTCATATGGCACTCCCGGCGACGGAGTAAAGGTGATGGGCCTCTCGATTTCATCGTATCCTCTAATATCGGCCACAGGAAGCAAGCCGCCGCGGACCGATGGGACATAGGACAACCAGTCAATAGCAGACTTGACCGCACGGAGATGATCAGGTTCAACCATATGAGAAACTCCGTTTGGGAACATTATTCCAGGGCCACCCAGTTGGTCATTGGTCGAGTAGACGTCAACGCCCATCAACTTATTCAGAGCTTGATACCCAGTCAAGATGATCGGGGATGCTGACATTCTTTGAATTGTGCGCTGCCCGAGACGAACCAGGTACGCTCCAATGCCAACCGTCCTGAAAGATACGAAGGGGGAAATGAGGAGAGGCGCTAAGCTTTCGATCAGATAGTAGGTACAGTCTACTTACCTGCCCAGCACAATGGTCATAGTGAAGATCTCGTCGTATGCCAAGCTAGTTTCTCCTGCAATTAGACCTGAGCCTTTGAGATTTTCAACTCCGAGGTCAGGCTCGACACCAATAATGTCTGTGATTCGGTAGGCTTCCTCCCCGTTCACATTTACGGGCGTTCCTAGCACTTGTGGCTTTCCTCTGTTGAGACGCTCGTAATCCTGCTTCGCGAGATACAGGAAGTCAAATCCTCCATCGGGCTTCGAAGGGTCTTTGAAAGCTACTTTGAATTGTTTCTTTACCTGTTCCGCAAGACCAATTCTGGCACCAGAGTTTGCTGCAATGTATATGCGCGGAACGCGCGTTTGCCTTGCAAATTCAGAAGCCATCTTGAATACGACGTCTTCCCGAGTGCCAAAACTGCCTGCTTTGTGTGTGATGTCATTTGCGATCAGCACAACTTGCCGCCCCTGCAGGATCGGGCGCCAGTAAACGCAGTCAGAAAACGACTCTTGAATCGACCCTCAACGCAGCGAAAGATGAACTTACGTTTGGATATTCAACTGTTTTCAAAACCATCAGCCAAGCAACCATCCCAACGTCATTTGCCCCTGCTCCCCGATGAACCTGTGTCAGCTCCAGGTCTCCATTGAGGTAGTCCTCCATGGTCCAACTACCGCGGCCCTTTTTGTTCCGCACGACCAGCTCCGTGGTATACATCACCATCAGTGGGCGTGAGGCTGCTCGTATGCCGCCCTCGATGCCTCCTTGCTTTGACGAGCTCACCCATTGTTGCTCAACAGCCGCCTCAAAGAGGGCAGGAACATCGTAGCAGTAGAGTGTGTCACTCGAGCGTTGGGCGGCTTTTCTTTGAGCATCAAAGGGTCGAGTTAATGGATAAGGAGTGTCAACATTGAGCCCTTCCCAAGAGCTGTCACCTGTGCTAGCAAGACTAGCTTTCGTGCCTCCGATGAGCTTAAATATTCTTTCCGTGCCGGATTCTACCGCTGCTTCCACATATGTACTCATCACATGAACGAATCCGGTCGGATTGCTTGCAACAAGTCTCAGTGCAATGGGGGGGGAGTCCTTGCTCAAGCAACAAACAATTCGGGCCTCGACCTCCACGATGCCTAAGCTAGTGACACGTTCGCCGTGACGCTTTAGGATCTCTACAACGACTTGCTCAACAACAACAGGGTCAAGCACAGCCTTTTCAACATCACTGACAAGGTTGATGAAGAGGTGGTTATCGGTACTGTTCTTACTGGAGATAAGATCCAGTGCGTTCAGCGCATCGACAAGAATTCTTTCGAAACTCGACGAAGAGAAGTCCAATACAAAACTGAGAGCTCGAACAAACACCCTAGCAGCTCTGTTCGCGGCTTTGTCTTTCGCGAGAGCTGCACTTCTGGGGTTGCCTTCGTAAAGGTGCATCTGGGATGTCGAAGTGTGCCTGGACCCCAAACTTCTGACGCGGAAATTGGCTGCAACTCTGTTCAAGTCCAGGTGCAGGGCGTGGCTTGGGTCAATGCGGCGGTAAATAGAGTCCTCACGAAAATCAGGGAACCTGAAAGTGAACAGTGCTGGCGCGCAATACTCTTCAAATTCGTCGTCATGCTCTTGCAGGAGCAGAAGAGTCACGCGGCGTATGTCAGCACCTTTCAGCACTTCTTGCCAGTTGGCAAGCATGGAGGAAGCCCTTTCCGAGATATCCTCGTCAGAACTCTCATCCTTTCCAACGGCTGTATCAAGGACAGCGAAGTAGAGTACGTTGACTGGACCGTGATCGGCACAGTGAGACCCTGAGAACTGCTCCAAAATGTTTGTGAATGTAGACGGGCTCTCTAGGTCGGCAAACTTTTCGATGAAGGCGAACACTCCGGTGCGTAGGGTTTGGGGGGGGATCTTCTCCTTGTTATCCATGGCCAACACAGAGTCTTCGGCCTCACCCAAATTGCTCAATGAACCAGAGCTGCTGACGATCCTTCTTAAGTCAGACACACTCGTCACCGACGTGGACGAATGAATTGCACTTTCAGACTGCTTGTTGGTGAAGGTGAACTTCAAAAAGCGGTCGCTGGTACTTCGAATCATGTCCTTGAGGGAATAGGTCCTGTAGAAGTGCCGAACATACAATTCTAATAAACCAACCTTTTCACTCCCCGACGATACACTCTTCAAAAGCGGGAAGAAAACATCAACGATTGGGATTTGATTTGCCAAAAGCTCATCTACCTCCTTCGTTGGTTGAGACCCCTCAGCTGCTGCCAAGCGCGCTGCAGCGTCTAAGACCTTTCCCTTCCTCTCTTCGAAGCTAGGCATGCTCTGCTGCATGAGCAATTTCCGTGCTTTCAGCGCAACTTCGGAGTACTCTCGCTTGCTGCCCATAGAACCGATCTCTGAAATAGCTGGAATGGCTTCCGCGAGACTCTCCGCGCCAGTTACCACGGATACGCGTTTTCCGATAGGGGAAGCATTACTTGTTTGAGGGTCAACTTTGTATCCATCGCCGATTGCTGAAATGACTCGCTTTATGATGCCGCAAGTGAGACTCAACTGTTCGTGGGAACGACAAACTTCCAATACCGTGTCGATAGAAGTTTTGTGTGCTCTCCTCAGGCTTTCAACGGCGTCAGCATACGAACTGCCATCAAAGAACCAGCGCTCGACAGAAATCCATTTTCGGAGCAGCGCTAAGAAGCTGTGCAAGGCTCGTTCAGACCCGGGGACTCCCGGAGCCTTGCTCTTGGTGTACGGAACAACAGTATTTCGCAACGGCGTCGTCAGCGCATGGAATATGGCCTGTTCGGAAGTATCACCGCATGTTGCCTCCTCGTTTTCAATTAATTCAACAATCTTCTCGGCTGGAAATCTAAGTGGCAGGAAAGAAAAGTTGAACAACAGCAACAATCTAAGTTTTGGGGAAATCGAGAACGATGACTGATAGCAAAATACTCACTTTATTTGCACCCCACTGCCTGCTTGTTCCGCGATCAAAGCATTGTACTCTGCCAGGATGGCAGAGATGCTCTCGAAGAGCCTTCCAGAAATTCGCCCACGGAGCACTGACAGCTGTTCATCTATCTCCAAAACAGGCAACTCTGGACTCATCACGGCATCTGCAAGATCTGACATCGCTTGGTCAATGGCCTCCTCGCTTAGAATATAACCATCCACAGCGCCATTCAGCTTGGCAATTGCATTTCTCAAAAGAAGGTGAGGTCTCTTCATAGGTGTTGCTGTAGACTGAGCACGAGCGGCGTTTGTTGCATGAAGGGTGCCTTCGAAGAGCAAAACGGCGGACACATTATCTGGATTATCCAGTTCCAATGTCGCAAGTAAGTCGCCTGGTGCAAGAGCAGCTCCTTCGTTCGTACCCCAGGAAATAATTCCAGCTTCATCTACTTTGAGCGGCATAAACATTTTCATTACCTCGACCTCGGCATATGCCTCTCCTTTTCGAACATGAGCACCATCGCTCACGATCTTTTTCACCAATTTCCCGGCCACGTCAGTCCTCAGAGAGGAAGGGTCGTAGTCAGGCGAGAACGCAATGCTTACTCCAACAACGTTGATCTTCATACCAGTGGCAGCCTCGGGTGCGCTTGTAAGATAGGCAACATGGCTGTTGCCAAATATGTCGATCAAGTAGCCGCCATCGCTCAGAACCCTAACGGACGTAGCGACGCTCTGATGTCCCGACTCGGTTGTGATCGAAAATGAGTGTGGTCCATTGCGAGTGCAATGAACTTTATATTTTACACCGTTTAAGATAAGCTCCACTTCGTGACCCATCTTGACGAGACTTCGTGATGGAAGCTGACCTTTCTCTAGCAGTTGGATGAAATTCTCCTCGCCAGTCTTGCAGCGATTGTATGCAACAATAGTTGCGCCGATAATCACGTGCATATGATCGTGCAACGCGTCAATTTTGACACTTGTTCTGCGTTGCTTGAGAAAGCTTTCTGCGTTGGCCATTCCATCTACATTTTCTTTGATAATTGAATCAAGCCACCCTGTATCGATTCTGTTGTTAACATAGTCATCTAGCTCGATCAACTTCGAAATGTAGTCCACAGTTGTGCTGATGTCACCTCTAATAGATAGTTCCTTCAATGCCAGCACCATGTTTCGGCGAGCTTGCTCACGATCTGGCCCACTTGCGAATAAGTGACCAAACTGAGAATCCGCGAACTCGTGAATGGAACCAGAGCTGTCCATGCTGAAGTAACCCCACACGTTGGGCGTAGAGCGAAAATTGAGCTCTTGGATACCACCACTGGTGGGTTTGAAGCCAGCCTCCGCATTCTCAGCTGTAATTCTCACCGCAATACAGTGGCCATTTGGCGGAACTCTTGAAGTAGTGTCGAAATCAATAATAGCAGTCGGATCCTTAGGGTTATCTTCGAAGCGATTTCTACCGTAGATCTCACGAATTTCAGGGATATTGTAGAGCGGTATGCCCATCGCCACTTGCAGCTGCGCAGCCGGCAGGTTTGTCCTTGTTATCATCTCTGTGACAGGGTGCTCGACTTGTAACCTAGGGTTTAATTCCAAAAAGTAGAACTTGGCGTCGCTTTCCGAGTAAAGATACTCCACCGTTCCGGCGTTGGCATATCCTACAGCCTTTGCGAGAGCCACCGCTGCCTTCTCCATTTCCTCCCAGACCTTTGGATCTGCTGCAATAGGAGGGCCTTCTTCAATTATTTTCTGGTGGCGACGTTGCACTGAACAATCACGTCCGTTGAGTGCAATAGCGTCACCGTACTCATCTGCCAGGAGCTGTACTTCCAAATGGCGGGAATTCGACGAAAGCTTCATGATGAAGATGGGACTTCCAGGGACTTCACCGCAGACCTGACGGTAAGCATTTGCAACATCGTCGGCTTCATCAACCCTTCGAATTCCCTTTCCGCCGCCTCCCTCAGATGCCTTGATCATAATAGGGAAGCCAATCCTGCTGGCTGCTTCGCTAGCCTCCTTGGCGCTAGCAATGCTGGCTTCGTCATACGCTTCTTTTGGCAAGGATCCACTTTCGCGATCATACACCGCATTCACGTTCTCTCCATTCCATGAAATGCATGGCACGTTGGCCGACTGGGCAATTATTGTACTGCCAATCTTGTCTCCCAGAGCCCGCATCGGTGGTCCAGCAGGACCAATGAACTTAATCGGCGGGACGCTCTTAGCAAGAGTGTCAGGAAGCAGTGGGTTCTCGCTGGCGTGACCCCAACCGGCCCACACAGCATGTACTCCATGCAGCCGGGCAAGTTCAACAACCAAAGTAACATTAGCGTAGTTATGGTTGTTAGAACCTCCAGGCACATCAACAATAACATCACCCATACGAATATACTCTGCATTGGCACTGAAATCATGTGAATGAGTAAACTGTCAGATTGAATCAGGGAACACTATGCTTTGAATCTGGGAACACTATAGGAAATTTAATTGAAGTAAAGCATAAGAGATTCCTCACAAAAACAATTTTGCAACTTACCGCAAATCTTCAGGAGTTGCCATAACAACAAAAGATATGGCCTTTTCATTGCCAAAAACTTCATATGCCCACCTACGAATGGACCGGATCGCCTTCACAGCCGCAACTCCGTTGTTGGCAATCAACACCTTTTGAATCACAAACGCTTTTTCTCCTCCCAGCTCAGAAACGTATTCTTCAACATTCTCAAATCGTCTATGAAAATTGGGAGAGATAGCGGACATGCCCAGTGGCCGATCCATGGTAACGGTCGCCTTCACTTTTTGTGGGGAATCAAGCACTTCAGCCATCTTTCTCTACCTTATTTGTGCAAAACACTCTTCTGGCGAGCTGTAATTTCAGGAAAGCGATTGCGTGAGAAATTGAAGTGAGTCAGTGGGGTAACCACGTAGTCATTGCGCCAGTATTTATTATAATGCGTCTTGTTCAGATCACGATAGCCAGATAATCAAAACGGAAAATTGCCTCACCTTAAAATTATGCCGGCTGCAAAACTGCAACAACGAAATCAATTTCTAAATGAAAGAGTGTCAACAATGTGAGAAAATCAAGTGATGACATCCCCTAATGTGTTTTGATCGGCAATGAATCCCAGCACTTACGTCTCGGAAGTTTTTTTTAAGCTAAGAACAACAGATGCGAAAAATATTCAAGCTTTTTATCAAGTTTTTCAAAGCTACTTAACTACTAGTAGCTAGCTAGCTATTTAATTACTAGCTACAGTAGTAGCTAGCTAGCTAGCTGCTACTAGCAGCTACTACTTGCAGCTAGCTATTAGTGTACTAGTAGTGCTACCACTACTAGTAGTAGCTAGTAGCTAGCTACTCTGGAGCAGCTACGGACCTGGCCGCACGAAAAACATAGCAGACAAGCATTTAGCCAGCAGTACAATTGCAGCACTACTGGTACAAGTAGTAGTGCAACTACAGTCGTACCAGGTACCAGGTACATAGTTTGGTACACCAGTACCAGTAGAGCGCCAGATCCCAAGCGGCGCAAAGTGTGCTACTACTAGCTAGCTAGCTACTGGTACCAGTACCGTGGCAATATTAATAGTTAGTACAATAATTGTACAATTGAAATAGTGGCTAGCAAGCTAGCTACTCTGGAGTGGCGTAGTCAGGTTATGAGGTTGAAGTAACCATGGGTGTCAGTAGCCAGCTAGTAGCTACTACCTAGCACTAATACTAGTCTACTGGTACGACGTAACAAGACAGTAGTACAGTCGAGGAATCCCACATGGGAATGAAGCTGGTGGGACTGAGCTAACGCGTGGGTCTCACACAGGATCCATAACTGGTGGCTTTGAATTTGACAAGATCAACTTCAGCTGGCAGACCAGACAGAATAAATAGGTTCTTCCTCTCCCATTCCGATTAGCTTTACAATTCGCATTTCCTACTAGCAGAGCTGCTGCATTCTGATCAGATGGAGTGTTATCGAATAAACAGTCATCACAGATTAGCTAACAGTCGACAGCAGTGACAATGACAAATGTGCAATGCGATGAAAGCTACAGACTTTTTTGGTGTTTTGTAAATGAAAATTACTGTGTGAGCTTCAAAATGATCTGAAAGTGGTGATTTGGAAGAGAAGTTCAAGAAAAGACCTTTGATCTAATCTTCTCTTGTACTCTTGCTGAGCATGAACATGGGAGGTAGGGCGACGTTGGTCCGGGCAATGATCTGCAACAACGGCTCGTTAAATGAACCATTGGTCCTCTGGAATGTCGAGTGGACAATTATTGCTGATATGTCCAAGTTGACTGCAGACATGGCATGCAGCCTGGGATTGTCCTTGGGTGTTGTGGTGGCCCTTCTGTGTCAAGCTAAAATGGGGAGCGTTAGTGTAGTTGTTGGGGTCAGTGAAAGACGCATTGCTGTGGTCATCATTCGAGCGAATGGAGTGGTCTGATTGGCCAACAGTCCTGATAACAATTGTGTCTACAATGCCACTGGCTTTGTGAAGCAACCAAAGAACTACTTTGTGGATATGGAATGCAACATTGGTGATTGTGTCAGCGGGCCAGTTGTGCGGCCTACAGACGGGATCCATGCACGTTGCTTCACGAACGGCTATCTACGGATCCAGCACGATCGCGGACGATGCAACGGCATTGGGATGATCTCAAGTCGATCGCTCAACAAGAGCTCACTCTTTCGATATTTTATACTATATGTAGTCTGATTAGATCAGTCTTTATTACATCACACCTCGTTTACTACTCGACCATGACCAGCCTAGATTTGTAGTCTGACAGGTTATGAGCCCAAGCGCGCTGTTGACACAGTCACTGATCACTACTGGTGATCACTTGAGCAAGGCCTAACGGTAACAATGCCATTAACATTGCCAATGCACATTGGCAATGACATCGCAACATTGCGATCAATGGCGAATTGTTTCGGACAAGACGACGAGAATGTGACATTGGCGAGTTGAGACAACCTCGCATCGCATTCCGCCGGTGTTACAAAGACACAATCCAGAGAATCGGCACTGGATGAGAGACTAATCCCTGGAGTCTTGATATTAAAAATCAACAGGATGAACAATGACAATGAAGCCAATGACGCCAATGACAATGGCGAAGAGTTCTATGTCGGTCTTCCGGAAACGGAAAGACAGGAATTGCTGCACCAAAGACGTGAAGTAGCGCGTGAGATTCAATTGCTGCGTCAAGAGCGAGATCGGTTGCTTTTAGAGCAGCAACGACAGCTGGCGCTACTGGAACAACGACGATTACTTCAAGAGCAACAGCGTCTCTTTCAAGACAATGTTGATGCTCGGATGGTGAGAGTAGTGAGGAGGCGACAACCACCTCAACGAAAAGCTTTTGAAACTCACGTCCTTGAGAGACAGCAACAACAACAAGCCGAATCGGTGGAAGAGGACATGGAAGAAGATGCAGAAACGGTTTCTTCGTCCATGGTTGAACCAAATCCCTAATCCACTCGTCGCGGCCAACAACAACAAAAGATCCGAATCAGTGCGCGGCATGTGTTCGGTGATATCGGCGAAGAATGCCATACCGACATTGGATGCACACGACAAGGATTTGATACGATTGATTTCGAATCAACTCAGATGCATGCGCGACTGAACTATCGGCACTGTTGCGCCGTGGATCCCAGTTGAGATCGGAATCGGATCATGGCAAGGAAGACGGTGAAGAATCGATGCATAATCGAATAACCAACAATTAGACCGGCAATTCCGATGGTAGGGTTTCTACTAGCACCGATGCAACATCAATTCACACTATCTGTGAATGCGATAAAGCACGGCACATGAATCCGGTCCTCACAAGTGCGAAAATTCATTATTTTTGAAGTTGATGCTCTCATAATTTGATTGAGCAAGCACTTGTTACTGTTAGCGATCATGCGTACCAACATTATGTCAAGTGTTCGAGAGACCGACTGTGGTAACCAGCCCACGATCTCGATATCTATTTTACAATTGCTTGAGACACCGACAGTGGTAACCAGCCCACGATCTCAACACTAGTCCTCCAAGATGACGAAGTCTCCGAGGAACAGAAGACCGCGGCATCCCAGAAGCAGGTCGCCACAGGTGAACGTTGCGACGCAGCGTACTCCAAGTGGCGCCGTGCAGAGTGCTAGCAGGGTCGTGACATAAGCCGTCTCTACTGGCGTGCAACAGACACCACATAGTGGATCAAAGGTCATGCGACGAGGCAAGAATCAAGATTCGGATGCTACAGTGCAACAAGGTGATGAATCCACTATGGTGCAACAAGACGACGCATCCACAACAGTGAATGCACAAAGCACTAGTGTTCCCGATGGCGGTAATTCGGGAAACAACACGACGCAAGAGCATGGAGTAATGGATCCAAACGCATTGATGCTATCGGAATTGGGGTCGCGAACTCCTCGTTTCGGATCATGCACAGCGAATGAATTCTCTCCCATTCATAATCAAGTCGCGTCTCCTACTCAAAGCATTGTTCCGTCTGAAGCTAGTCCTAGTTCGTCGCCAAGACTAAACACTTCTGGTAACAATGAAGTGATGGTAACCGGCATGAACCAATTGGATGCTCAGGGTGCAATGGATAGCGGTGCTAGTGTCCTAGGAACCCATATTCCGGCACCTTCTCCAAGACGAAGCACACAGTCTCCTGTGACGCATCAGTTACAACAAACGTTGCGTAACAGTGCAAGCGAGCAAGTGCGCAAATACAGTCCTTCGAGTGACAATGGAAATGGAGCAAGTGCGTTCGCGAATTGGGAGGCGAACAATAGTCCGACCATCATGGAGACTGTACCAGAAGGCGACTCGGACAATGATGATCAATGGCCGGAAGGACAATGGCCAGAAGGAGACGGTCTTGCTGAAGATCTTGCTGACAATGCGCAAGTCGATTTGAGTACAAGACAATTGAGTGCACCTACTGAAGCAGGAGAGAAATATGATTCTGGACTCCAAGAACTTGTAATCAACGCGAACAATCCGGGTTGAGCGGATTTTGTTATAAGTGTCGGTGCCCTCGGAAACGCGAGTGGTGCACCTCTAGATGGATCGCAAAATATGTCGTTTGGGGAACGCACAGTCGACGAGGGACGTGTTATTGATGGGAACAACGATAACGAAGGAATGCTAGTGTATGGCGGAAGCGAATCTAGCATGAGTTACAATACTCCGTCAGGTTTTGATCCGAGTGATCCGGACGTAATTGCGGATCTTATGACTCGACCTCCTATGGCGGATCCTCGCTCTCCTATGACATCAACGATCCGATTCAACGAGCAAGTCGCAGTGGCAGAGTACAAACCAATGGTAGCCCTAGTGGTGGAGTTGCTACTACCTCGACTGGGGATCTGGGTGGAGGTGCCAATAGCCCTTCATCGTCTCTACCTGGAAGTGATGCTCTTCATCAACATGCCAATGCCGGTGGTGGTCCAAGCTCCAATGGTAGCCCAAATTCCAGTGATGGCTGGAACTCCGATGGTTCAAATGGAAATAACAGCAATCAAGGAGGAACTAGCGACAACGATCCTCAAGGTCCAGATCCAAATGGAAACGATCTGAATAAGCTCGTGTTCACCTACTCTACGACAGGGGGGCCTTTGCAACATTGGGGCATCAAGGGCACGATTAGAGTTGCAGAACTAGTCCAGATCTCGGGAGCTAGCATTCCGCAGATTCGCAGCACACGCCATCTCATACGACCCGGGATAGTTGATCAGGTGACGAACAAGATGCATTGTGTATATCGGCACAATGATAGGAATCGAGTGCGAGCAATTATCAATGGCATGTCCATTTTTGTGCTCAAGGTGCCGAATGTGCGAATGAGACCGGGGAATGTCACCATGTTGGAGGATTATGTGGCGTCTTCCCAAGAGGTGTGTCTCATGCTTGCAAGACACCTCGCGCATGCAAATGTGTTACCACCGGATCAACTTCCGTTGAGAGTACCTCTTTTGCTCTATGCCAAACGAATGCAAACTCATCCATTCGTGGCTATGGGATCGTTTGACTATGTGAAGAAAGTCGACGACGCCAATGTGGTTGTGATTCCATATGGGCATGACGCCGACGGAGTGCAGATTGTAGATCCACCTGTGATACAACCTCCTGTCATTTTGTCTGGTTTGACTGCGTCATCGGCACCTTCGGGTGCTGCTCAAGATCCAAACATGGCGTTGGTCCGATGTCCATTGGCGGCAATGCAAGCAATGATTCAAGTGCACATGCAGTCCGATTTGCGCAACGCGAGCATGACTCAGCAGCAAGCGCGACTCCAAGCGGCTACAATGCGATCTGATAATCAGCAGCTCGAACATCTGACCAACCACTTAGGCAATCTAGGTCACAAAGTTGGAAAGGCGATTGCACGTCATCCTACTCGCCATAGTCACACCATTCAGGCGACACTCAGTCACCCAAATGCAACACCGGGACAGTCAACTGATCCTAGAGACTTGGGATCTCTGACACGTACCATTCCTGTCAGTGTGAGTCTTCTGACGTTCGACTACGGTCCTTACGCACAAGCTTTTCAGCCACAGCCGAATGACAAGAATACATGACGCATTGACGAAGCAACTCATCAAATTGTCCAACGGCATCTACCTACATCGGTGAAAACTCGCTATGATGCTGCTCACACGTCTGGAGTAGTGTTGCCTGCGGCGACTATATCCGTGGCTTCCAATTTGTCGTGGAATCTGCCGTTGGTAGACAGCATCAAGTCCTTTGGAGACATTTCTGGCATCCTTCATTAGGAACTGGGTGCATCACCTCCAGCGGATTCATGCTTCAACCCACCATTCAAGAGCGAGAGTTTGGACGCTATGCACCTTTGCTCGAGAGTTTGGATCCGTCGACAGTTCGTATGTTCTACATCGATTTCTGCCGCGTTGTGCATGATTACCGCATTTACGTGCCAGCATGTGAAGAGTTCCGACCAGAAGACACTTTCTCCACAATTGAATGTGGCAACATGCCCACGGCTCTTTCAGAGTCAAGTTCCAAGATGGGAGGCAATTATGCACCATCATCTCAAGCGCGATAAGATCATTCCCTCATCGCATCCTCAAGCCAATGAAATCAAGCATAATCCGAATGGCTATGAGGCCTTGCAGCTTTTGGTCTCGCCCCATCAGGCATCATGGATACACTGACATTGGGATTTTGATAAAACCTCATCCCCAACAAGGGCGACGCTCACTGGATGATCATTTTCGTCGTAGCGAGTTCTACTGCTACGGACAACAATGCTATTTGAACACCAGTCACAATTGGATGGAGCCTATCCACCTCATCCGTTTCCTGGACTCATGTCAGGATGCCGATATTCTTCGCACACTCTGCAATCAAGAGCGACATGCACCTGCTATGCAGCACAAGTTCAAGCGAGAGCGCATTGTTGCTACGCTCAAGGAATACATTGCAAGTCCGTCTTTTCTTCTCTTAGGCGGACGTCCGACAGCGACTAAACCGACTAGCAGCACCGCAGTGACTTCACTCACAACACGTCCTGCTGGAAGCACGACACGTCCTGCTGGAAGCAATGCCCGCTATCGTTTCGGTCGTTCCAATGGTGGTGCTCATGGTGGCAGTGGCACGCAGCGTTCTGGCAACACTGGTCGATCACCTCGTGACCGCAATGTCAGAGCTATCGACGCCTCTGAGGATTCTTTGTTGTTGGATGACAATTTGTCTACTGAGCCTTCCGAAGATGTGATCGTGGCGAAATTGAATGGCAAATGTCTCGGAGGTTGTAACACAGTTCACCCCCCTTACGAGTGTCCCAATCTTGTTGGCGACGTTGAACATCAAAAGAAAACCTTCGCTAGTCTCAGCGGCAGGCGACGTTTTCTTCCCGTTCGTGCCATCACCACCATGGATGGCGATGATGATGATGTCGATCTCATCAATCTGCATGACCCCGAAGACCAAGATTCTGATGCGGATCAGGATTTTCTATAGGGCAGACTATGTGCTCCTTGTAGTCCTAGCCCTTGTTGTAATCGGAGTAATGCTACTGTCTGCGGAGACAAGGATCAGGCACCCACAGGATTGTCTGCCGCGGTACCAACTGGTCCGGACGAAGTTTCTTTGGCACCAACGACACCGGTGTCAAATGTCAGTCGTGCTTCCCCTTTTAACATCAGGGGAGGGTTACCCTCATCGGATTCCACGATTCGGGGAGGGATTGCGCGCTCGGATTCCACGAATTTACGTGTTCTACCCTCACGCAGTACAGAATCGTCTCTATCCTCGAGTGACTTGCCGGACATGGACAGTGAAGCTTCCAGTTCGGACGAAGAGGAC
>Ga0163149_10004487_pt1 | contig 15246 bp, 11 predicted proteins | sample OliLakLV19MP5G1_FD_148604 | JGI IMG/M metagenome (GOLD analysis project Ga0163149, IMG submission 148604) | Freshwater microbial mat bacterial communities from Lake Vanda, McMurdo Dry Valleys, Antarctica - Oligotrophic Lake LV.19.MP5.G1 | ecosystem: Environmental > Aquatic > Freshwater > Lake >...
GCAGCATGGTTTGCGAAAGTGGCCGCACCGCATCAGGCCGCAGCCGTTCGGGGGCCATACGGCGGATCTGTCGGTGAAGTTCGACTGCCAGGGCACTGGCCTGTGGGCGCTGTGCTGGATCTTTTTCGAGGCAGCGCATGATCATCCGCTCCACCTCTGGCGGCAGATCGGGGCGGTTGTGTGATGGCGGGACGGGTGTTTCATACTGTTGCTTCTGGTAGAGTAGCTCACGATCAGCTGAATAGAATGGCAGCATATTCGTGGCAATCTGGTAGAGCGTCACGCCCAGCGCATACACATCCGTGCGCCCATCCAGCTTTACGCCCTGGCACTGTTCCGGCGACATATGCGTTGGCGTGCCCATGCGTGTCCCTGGCATGGAAAGCCCCATAACGGTATCATCGGTGCGTGCCAACCCGAAATCCGTCAGTTTCACAGTGAAACGCCGCGAGCCATTCTCCTGATCATGGCGCAACAGGATGTTGGCAGGCTTAATATCGCGATGGATGATCTGTTGGGCGTGGGCATAGGCAAGGCCCTCGGCGGCCTGTCGCATGAGATCCAGGCCAAGGGCAAGCGGCAAATATTGTTTGATCTGGGCATAGCGTTCGAGCCGAACCTGGAGTGATTCGCCGCGCACAAGTTCCATCACAAGGTACAACAGGCCCTGATGCTCATCGAAATGGCGCAATCGAACGATATTGGGATGATCGAGCGACTCAATTGCACTGGCTTCGCGGGTAAAATAATCACGGGCAGTGTGATCCTGCGACCAACTGGTTCGCATCACTTTCAGGGCGACCTCGAAATTGGTGCGGGTGCTAACTGCTCGATATACCTCGCCCATGCCGCCAGGGGCAATCAGTTCTACAATTCGGTATGTACCAAGCACCTGGCCAGGAATGAGTACATTCTTCATCGCACGATTCTTTCGTTCTTTGGGGATGTGAGCAGCCGGATGTAGAATAAACGATTGTCATACGTAATTTGACGTAGCGGCCAATTGCATGCATGCTGTCTATATACCACAATATTGGAGCAATCACTTATGAGGATTACGATGCAATACAGGCACATGACTCTGTTCCTATTGCTACTGATGCTGACGGCTTGCGCTGGCCCTGGGTCGGTTTTTGAACCTACGCCTACTCCAGCTGAGTATATTGCCAGAGCTGGGCAGGCGACGCAGGCAGCGCAGAGTTTTAACTTCGCAATCGAACTCTCGGGCAAATCGGTGTATAGCGATGCGGCTGGCCTGTTTGCCATTCGCTCGATCACTGGCAGTGTGAAGCGGCCAGATGGTGCCCTAGCGATACTGAAGGTCAAGAGCGCCATTGGCATCGCAGAAGTCCGAACTGTCTCGCTGGCTGGGAAGCAGTATTTTACCAACCCGCTCACCCGCCAGTGGCAATGCCTCGCGCCTGGAACGGCCTTCGATCCAACGGTGTTGTTTGATTCGCAGCGTGGGATTGGTGCATTGTTTCAGCAGGGCATCGAGCGGCCAGCGAACATTGGCCAGGAGACGATTGATGGCCGGATTATCAATCATTTGCGTGGAACGATAGCCGCTGAGCGATTGCGGACGATCAGTGGGAATGCGCTGGGAGCCGGGCCAGTTGCACTTGATCTCTGGGCCGATGCACGCACCAACAGAATCGTCAAGATTGTGATGGTCGATACTGCCACAGATACGACCAACCCAACAACCTGGACGATGACGATTAGTGAATATGATGCTGCGGTTGAGGTACGTGCGCCAGTGGAGTGTTAGTATATAGCTTTCAGCCGACAGTATCCAGGAGTCAGGAGTCAGGAGTCAGAAGTGATAATTGTTAGTGCCGTATAGCTATACGGCCCGACACTTCCCTTAGAAGCGATTACTGAAAGCCAAAAAATGTCGCAGCAACCCAGCATGCTCCCGCGAACGACTCGGATCGTTTTTGTTGCGATCTGTGCCGCTATCTTCCTTGGTGCCGTTGATCTGACGATTGTGACGGCGGTTCTGCCGCGTATACTTGTCGATCTGAATGTATCGATCGATACCGATCTTGGCCGGGCAGCGTGGGTGATCACCGGGTATTTGTTGGCCTACACAATTGGAATGGCCTTTGCTGGTCGCCTTTCGGATCTGTATGGTCGGCGGGTGTGCTACACCATCGGGCTGATTGTGTTTATTGTTGGTTCGCTTGGCGTTGCGCTCGCGCCATCGCTGGAGTTGGTTATTTTTGGGCGTATTATTCAGGCGTTGGGTGCTGGGGCGTTGGTTCCGGTTGCGATGGCCCTCACTGGTGATCTGTTTCCGCAGGCATCGCGAGCCCAGGCACTCGGTATCATTGCCGCTGTCGATACCGCTGGCTGGATGGTTGGCCATTTGTATGGTGGCGCGCTCATGCAGTTGTTCGACAATTGGCGGCTGCTGTTCTGGCTGAACATCCCATTCGGATTGCTTGCCCTAGCGTTAACTGTTCGAGCACTACGCCATATGCCAGTAGTCAGAGGCCCAGGCTCGTTTGATTGGCCTGGCGCATTCCTATTGGCTGGCGCACTGGCGGCGCTCAATATTGGGTTGGGCGGTGGAGCCGAACTGGGCACTACCGATTTCTATGGTGAACGAAGCGGCCCACCGGCCTATGCGATACCGCTTATTATTGTGTCGCTCGGGTTGTTTGCCGGTTTTGGGTGGGTCGAGCGGCGTACCCGCGATCCATTGGTCGATATTGGCCTGTTTGTTAGCCGCCGTTCAGCAGCGGCAAGTTGCCTGAACCTGTTGCTTGGGTTTGCCCTAGCGATTGCGCTGACGAATGTGCCATTGTTCGTGAATGCCAGGATCGGCCTGCTTGGCCCTGGTGATCCAGATGCGCTGCGCCGTGGAGCCTGGGAAAGCGGGTTGCTGCTTTCTGCACTCACGCTCACCATGGCGCTAGCGGCATGGCCGGGTGGGCGCATGGCCGGGCGGCTCGGGGCGCATGTTCCGGCATTGGTTGGCATGGCGTTGGGAGTGGCGGGCTTCCTGCTGACGAGCCGCTGGCGTGCTGATGTTGGCTACCTCGAAATGGCGTTCGGGCTGGGCCTCGCCGGAAGCGGGCTGGGCCTGGTATTAGCGCCAGCGGCGGATTGTTTGATTGGTGCAACTAGTGAGCAGCGGCGTGGTGCGACGGCAGCGCTGGCGATTGTATTGCGCCTGATCGGCATGACACTCGGGGTTTCGGCGCTGACTGCCTGGGGCGTGCAGCGCCAGGATGTATTACGACGCCTGGGCGCAACCAACCCACAGGTTGCAACCGATCCAGCCGGGTTTCTGATTGCGGTTGCGGCACAGGTTGTGAGCGAAGGGTTTCTGTTTGCAGTTGCTGCCTGTGTGCTTGGGATGGTGGTGGCGTGGTGGGTGCGGGAGTATTCAGGAGCCAGGAGTCAGGAGTCAGAATAATAGGTGTGCAAGGTTTGTGGCACAACTTCTGACTTCCTCGTCATCAGTATTGGGCGAACACACAGGCTCGCACCCTACATCGGTTCTTGGTTCTTCGTATTCTGACTTCTGACTTCTGACGCCTACACCGGCGGCCAGGGTACATTGCGTCCGCCACCTGGATCGGGGAAACGACCATTCTGGATCAGGCGATCCAAACGGCGGCGCATGGCCTTGAATTCATCGGCTTCGAGCAGGCTCTCGAATACCTTGATCTCGTAATCGCCGGTTTGGATTCGTTTCTGGAGTGATCGCATATCCGCCATAATATCATCGCGGATCGGCTGGCCGGCGAAATCCCAGAGGACGGTACGCAGCTTGTATTCGCTATGGAAGCAGATCCCATGATCGATGGCCCACAGCCGCCCATCTGAACCCTTCAGGCAGTGGCCGCTCTTGCGATCAGCATTGTTCGAGATAAGATCAAACGCAGCTAGCCGTTCGAGTTCCCATTCATAGCCGCCCTCCTTCTGCATCGTAAAGAGGTGGGCCTCCTGATCAGCATTGATGAACAGTTGAATCGAGCCAATGCCATATGGCCCATCGCGCAGAACGGTTGGCGGGATGAGTTGCCATCCGAGTGCGGCGCTGAGCAAGTAGGCGGCGAATTCGCGCTGGCAGAGTGTGCCGCGCGAGAAATCCCACAGTGGGCGCTCGCCACGCCGTGGCTTGTAGACAGCCAGGCCCTGGAGTTCTTCGTGGGTGACGGCGATTAGTAGCGTGTAGTTGCTACTCCAAGGCATCACGCCCTGGATCTCGATCTCACCTTTGGCCAGCAATGTGAGAATATCGCCAATATCGAGTTCTTGTGCGTTCTGCTCTGCCATAGGCGTCCTATATTAGTTGCAAGCTGAGATCCACGTGCCTACAGGTTGTATTGCTAGGCCGCAGCGCCCTACGGCCATCCGCAGTGTGGGCCTCACCACAAAATCACTTTAGTTCATTTGTGGGCAGAAATGCCCAACTGGATCGATTGGGCGACCGCAATTCCCACAGACACGCCTGCCCTTTGCAACAACTCCATTGGCGTGAGCGCTCAGGGCACGCATCTGCTGGCGGGTTGCACCGAAGCGGGCGGTTGGTGCATCGCTGCTTTCGTCCTCACGAACACCCTGCATCACAAGAATAACCATATCGCGGTCGACATCATAGCCAATGCCCATCTGGGCGATCCGAAATTGCGATTCGATTGGTTCTTCCAGGCTCATGTCACTCACTAGCAGCATGTCGTCCGATGACGAAAGCAGCGGGTTGCGCTCGGCTAGTTCCTCCATGAGTTTGTCGATCGCCTGCGCCAATGCTCGAATCTGCTCTTTCTCGGCGATGAGCGAAACAAGCTCACGCCCGCGGCGAGCCTGTATGAAGAAGATCCGCTGGCCTGGCTGGCCAACAGCATTAGCGGTGATGCGCGTTACTGGATCAAGATCGTAGGTGAACTTTGGGGCCATAGGGTTATCCAGGCTTCGATCAGGTGGTTGGTGCTGACGCACCATCGTGCGCGCCTGCAACAACCCCATTGGAAGGATTATCCGATACAACGGGCGGTTCTTGAACAGCGCCTTGTGGCTCTGACACACGTTCTGGCGCGATTTGTGGTGCTTCTGCATTGGGAGAAGCTGCAATTTCAGGTACAGTAGCTGGCTGCGGTTCTGCCACAGCTCCTGCAGCTTTCGGTTCTTCTTTCGGCTCTTCCTTCTTTTCTTCTGGTTTGGGGCGCAGATGTTCCAGCGAGCCAACCTCATTGAAGGCCATCAGGCGCGGCCCCATGCGGGTGAAGCCGAGTGCGGTAACAGAACATGTGCCGATTTCGAGCCGTTGAAACAGATCGATATGCATGCCAATATAATAGGCAATCGCCAGCTTAATAATATCGGCATGTGAAACGACAGCAATCATGCCATTTGGATGACGCCCCCGCAGCATATCCAGGGTTGCAACCATACGGTTCTGCGCTTCGCCAAGGGTTTCTCCATTTGGAAAGCGCGTCCCACTTGGGTAGAATTGAACACCAGGCCATAATTCGTGCTTATACAGTTCCTTGAGTTCGGCACCCTGCCACTCACCATAATCGACTTCCTGTAGGCCTTCGACGATCCGTAATGGCAGGCTGCGTGGCCCGGCAATCGCCTGTGCCGTTTCCACAGTGCGATCAAGCGGGCTGGTATAGAGAGCCTCAATTGGCAGGTTCACCAAACGGGCGGAAACCGCAGCGGCTTGCTGGCGGCCAACATCGTTCAGGTGGACACCGGGAATGCGCCCGGCCAGCCGACCGTGAACCCAATCGTTGGCACCATGGCGGATGAGCAATAGGGTGGTCACACATGCTCCTTGAAAGTTGCTCCGTGTGCCTATTACTATACCATGCTTCCGCTCGAATTGGGATAAACTCGCTTGCCTGCGGCGGGCTAAAGCCATATGGCTATTGACGCGGCAAAAATCATTGGGGAGGCGAGGCCTCCCCAACCCCTACCAGCACAGAACTCCCAAATGAAGGCTATGCCTTAACTAAGCCAAGCTGATTGGCGGGGTTGTAGCCAGGGAAAATCTCGGTGAGTGCTGCTGCACCACGGCGCTTGAGCAGGATCTCACCAAGCACATCGCGGAAATCGGTGGTGACGGCGAGATCGCCAGGGCCATAGCGCTGTTCCGCGCTTAACCCTGGCCATTGCCCATACACTTTGCCACCCTGCACCCCACCACCAAGGGCAAACATGACATTGCCATGGCCGTGATCGGTACCACCACCGCCATTTTCGGCAACCCGCCGCCCAAACTCACTCATCGTCACGATTGTCACACGTCCAAGCCGATCCGCGAGATCGGTATACAGGGCATGCAGCCCATCGGCAAATTCACTGAGGTTAGCAGCCATTTCGCCTTCGGCCCCACCCTGGTTGACGTGGGTATCCCAATCGCCAATATCGGCACAGGCGACTTCGAGGCCCACATCGGCTTTGGTGAGTTGGGCGATCTGCATGAGTGCCTTGCCAAATGGCGTATCGGGGTAGCGTGCGCCATCGGCGGGCTGGTAGCGTTGCTTCCCGCCACTGGTGATCCGCGCTATCGTATCGATTGCGGCCAGTGTCTGGCGGCCACCAGCGCCCAATAACCCAGGGCCATTATAGACCTGGCCATGGGCGGCGCGAATACGCGGCAGATCGGTTGGGCGTGCCTGAAGGGTGAACGACTCAAGGTTGGTGAGGGCAGTGGCACTCCCGCCGCGTAATGAACCTTGCAGGAGCGCACCGAAGCCGACAGCGCGAAATGGCGGGTCGCCATCGGGTGGTGGTGTTGCTGGCGCACCCTGGGCCAGATGGCGAGCAAGCCAGCCACTCGTCAGGCTCTTCTCGCCAGGCGCACCGCGCTCCATATTATCCATGGCATCGAAGTGTGAGTGGGTTGGGTCGGGCGAACCGCATGCATGAATAGCGGCCAGGCTATGGGCATCCCAGATCTCCTTGAGCGGTGCGAGTGCTGGGTGCAACCCAAAGAACCCATCAAGATCGAGTGCGCCGGCATCGCTGCCTGGTTTCGCGATTGCCAGGCGGCTGCGGGCTGCATAGTAGGCGGAATCGCCATGCGGCACAACAATATTTAGGCCATCGGCACCGCCGCGCTGGAAGATAACTATTAATGTGTCGTTCATGGGTGTTCCTTTCATTCATGTGGGATGCCGCTGTGCGCGGCAGGCAGTTTCGTGCCGCTATGCGCGGCAGTAGATATTTGCAGTCTTAAATATGCCGCTATGCGCGGCGGGCAGCCAGAAACTGTTCTTCTTTCCGCTTCTTACCGCTATGCGCGGCGGGCAGCCAGAAACCGTTCCGACCGGTTTCCGGCACCTTCCCTCGGCCAGGCGCTACGCCCTGAACCCGTAATGGATGCTCTTGACCCACGAACGCCCGTTGATCATGCCTCGGCTGCGAACGATAAGTGCTGGTGGCGTGTTGGGACGCAGCGCGCTGCGTCCTTACGCAAACGCCCGTTGGTTATGCCTCGGCTGCGGTCGAGATGCGCTGGTGGTTGGTTGTTGTGATCTCCTGAGAGCTGAAAGCTGACTCCTCCCCTAATACACCTGAAACGCAGGCGATGCCAGCATGAGGCCAACCAGCCCTGGCAAAGTATCGCGGAGTGTCTGTGCATTCAGGGTTGTGTCTGGTTTGCCAACATAGCCAGTTAATGCTGCGTGAGCTTCGGGCGTGAGCGCGCCAGGAAGGATCGCACGAGCAAGCGCATCAACTAATGCTGCTGGGGTTGTGGGTGTCTGTGGTACGAGCTTGGTCAGATCGGTCCTGAGGCCACGAATCTGCCCTGCTGCCAGGTTGAGCCCAAAATTCCAGCGCGCCAGCAGCCCACCGGTTGTAACCCATGCTGCGCCGATCTGCGGGTAGCCATTGGGTGGGCTCCAGCCAAATGGTGCCTGACCCATGCCCTGCAAAACCTTCACAAGCGGAACAATGCTCAGCAATCCATCACGGTTTGGTGTGGTTCCAGTGGCGCGGATGGCCGAGACAAGCATGCGAAATGGCAGTTTTATCTTCAGGTCAGCCGCCTGGCGAAATTCATCTGAATGGAGAATGACCCCCAGCGTGGTGCGGATGTCGGTGTCGTTGGCCAGGTATGCCTGTACAGCCCGTGCAACCAGCGCTGGCGGCGGTGTGTCGCTGACGAATGTGGCAACCAATTTGTACGCAATCCGCTCGGCGGTCTTCGGGTGTGTGGCGAGGCGGCTCAACAGTTCTTCGCCCTCTGCTTGCCCACCGCCAGCAGGGAAATTCAGCCCCAAGAACTCGATCCGCTTTTCATCTGGATCGTGGAGGCGCGGAGCAAACAGGAAAGTACCTGGGGCATCTGTCTGGGCTGGCGCAACCGTCCAACCAGTCAGCGTTCGAGCCACGGCAATCACATCATCCTGGCTGTAGCCGCCATCGGCACCGACGGTATGCAGTTCGAGCAGCTCGCGGCCATAGTTCTCGTTGATGCCACCACGGGCACCGAGTGGGCGCGTATTCTGGGCATTATCGAGGTACAGCAGCATCGCGGGGCTGCGGGCCGAGGCCAGCAGCATCTCGCGGAAGGTGCCGAGTGCATGTGCCCGAATGACCTCGCGGTCGTCGAGTGTTTTGAGGAAGCGCACCAGCCCTTTGCCAATGAAGATATTGAGGTGGTTGCTCCAGAAATCGACCATAATCTCATACAGTTGGCGCTCGCTTGCAATCGCCCGCAGAATGGCAGCAGCCTGCAATTCAGCAACGATTCGCGCTGGCTTGATTGTACTTGTGCCAGTAAGCAGATCCGCTGGATTGGTTGATTCTGCTTCTGGTGTAGGAATCGTGGGGTTCTTTTTGTCGCGCCGATTCTGGCGTAGTGAACGAGCGATGGCGGCCAGTTCCGGCCCACTCATATTCAGGGTTGTAAAGCTTTTCAGTTGTTGATCAAGGGCTGTGTCATCAATCTGATCGGGGTGCAGTTGGCGTTCGATGATTGCATCCCAGCCGAGTTTGCTGGCCTGTTCCAGATCACCAGCCCGTGGCCCGTAGGTTATGCGGTTCAACAGATGCACGAATGCTGCCGAATTGGTCGAGCCAGTTAACAGGCTTGTCGGGCTAGCAACTGGCGTTGCCCAGGTCTCGGGTGTTGCCAGTGCTTCGGCGGCGGTTCGCGGGATACCACAGGCGCTCAGAAATCCCGGTAGAGCCAGATAGAGCGCTGCCAACCCGCTTGATGTAAGAAATTCACGTCTGTTCATATATACCTCCCAGCTGTAGGATAGTTGGGAGGTGTGCAGAAATTGTGAAGGCAGCGTAGAGATCAAGCGCATGCAATCGAAGATCCGCGAAACAAGTCCGGTAGTGTTCATTTATCGCAATGTATCAGAGGAGAAGCCATGTGCTATGATTCGAATTGTCCCCAACCTGTTCAAGTCTATGGCAATCAACCCGGCGATCCTGCACGCAAATTGGAACAAATTTCGTGCCACAGTGCTACAGGGCCATCTCCCACGCACCCTCAAGGAGATGGTAGGTGTGCTGATCTCACAGTCCAATAAAAGCGAGTATGCCATGCGGGTTCATCTCCATGGACTCAGCGCACTGGGCATGTCCGATGTTGTGTTGCACGCTCTGGTGGCTGATTATATGAGCTGCCCATTGCCCGAACGTGAGAAGCAGATCCTACGCTTCGGCCTGCTTGCTGCTGTCGATCCACTGAGCCTGACCGAGGCCGATTATGATCAGCTGCGTTCCCACGATCTCTCCACCGCCGAAATCTTCGAGATCATTGCCACCGCCGATCTGTTTATGTCGGTGAACTCCTATACCGACGCGATTGCGCTTGAATTGGATGCTCTCGGATGATCGTATGAGCCGTCGAAGATCCGCAACACCAATAGATTCTACTGAGAGCGGAGCTTTGCTAAAGCCAGAACCTAGCGACCAGGTGCGCTCGCTGCTGGCCGAGACACAAGCGGTTTCGGCGCGTCTGGCTGCGCTGCACGAAGTAGCGGCGGCCATGCAATCAAGCTTGAATACATCAACGGTGCTACGCACATTGGCGCGTGAGGCTCGCTGGGTGCTCGATTTTCAGTTCTGTTCAGTTACGGAGCTGCATGCAGATACCTACATTGAGCAGGTGTTAACTCAGCCTGATGCGAGTGCAGCAGCAACGCGCCACGGAACTCTGGATGATGGCCCGATTGGCAAAGCGGTGCGTGCTGGTCACGCACTCCTATTGCACAGCCTGGTCGGTGTCGGTTTGGTTCCGCCAGACATGCAATCGGCGCTGATTCTGCCGCTGCTCAGCCGTGGTACAGTGCTTGGCACGCTGAATTTTTATGCTACTCAGGCACAGCACTATGGCTATGATGATCTGCGTATTGCGGGGGCATTGGCCGCCCAGGCAGCTGTGGTGATCCAGAACACACGCCTGTTTCAAGAAGCGTTAGATGCACGCGATGAACTGCACGCTGTTCTGGAGTCAATCAGCGATGGCGTGTTTGTTGTTAGCACAACCCAGGCTATTCTTCTGGTCAATCAGGCGGCTCGCCAGATGTTGGGGCTACAGCAACATCCATTGAGTGGGCGGTCGTTGGCAGCTCTCGGACTCCTTGCTCGTGCGAATGGGAGTCGGTTGTTCACGGCTAGGCATCTCCGGGTGCTGCACCAACTGCCGGAAACAGAAGTTCAGGGTACCCTACAGCTCAGCGATGGGCGACACCTCGAGTGGCATCGTACGCCAATCCAAAACTCATCCGCATCGGCTGGCTATGTTATCTCGCTGCGTGATGTGACAGCGCGTGTCCAGCTCGATACGCTACGCGATGATATGATCGCCATGCTGGTTCATGATCTGCGCACGCCACTGACGACGATGCTGCTCGGCCTTGATTTGCTGAACGAGCCGAGTATCCCATTGGAGGCACATGCCGAGTTGCACGACAATATTCGCCTGGGTGCCCAGCAGATGCTCCGCCAGGTGAATGTGCTGCTCGATCTCCGTAAGCTGGAAGCCGGGCGGCTCACGCTTTTCCCCGAGCCGATCCACCTCGCGGCATTGGTTACGAATACGCTTGGCAAATTCAAGCTACAAGCGACCACGAGCAAGGTGTTGTTATGCTCTGAGGTAGCAGAAAACCTGCCATTCGTTCTGCTCGATGATGAATTGATAGCACGGGTACTAGAGAATCTGATCGGCAATGCGCTGAAGTTCACTCCTGCTCAGGGCCAGATCATCGTGCGCGCTACCAGAGATACTCGTCTGCTCACCCTTGAGGTCTGCGATAGTGGCGAAGGTGTACCGGCAGAGCTGAGCGAGCGAATATTCGAAAAACATATGCAGGGTGCAGGCAACAATCAGCGCAAAGGAGTTGGGCTCGGTCTGGCCTTCTGCAAGCTTGTTGTCGAGGCACATCAGGGACAGATCGGTGTGCGCACAAATCCAGGTGGGGGCAGTATTTTCTGGTTTCGTATCCCACAGCCAGAAACGCTTGGTTAACACGCTGAGCATTTGCTATCCATAGCCAGGTTCCTGTCTTCGTGGCTCTTGGCCTAAGAAGAGGCCCAAGCCCTGAACCTCTGCAAAAGCCCTGGTATCGATATGATACACTGGGCCAATCAGCATGCTATCAGTCTGGAGGTTCCATCATGGCTGCACCAACGCCAACGCCAACCACGATCCGTGCGCTTTCTGTTGCGCCATTGGATATTACGCTACACACCCCGTTTGGCATTGCCGGTGGCAGCGCCGATAGTGCCCGCAACCTGCTTATAACCATAGAACTGGCCGATGGCACATGCGGTTATGGTGAGGCGGCACCATTCCCGCCCTTCAATGGTGAGACACAGGCGATGGCGGCGAGTGCGATTGATGCTGCTCGAACGACTCTGGAGGGTGGCGATGTTCGTGAATGGCGGCGGATCGCGCAGGCGGTTCGAGCGGTGGTTGGTGAGGTTGGATCGGCACAGTGTGCAATTGAAACCGCCATTCTGGATGCCATGACGCGGCGCGCCCACATGCCATTGTGGTCGTTCTTTGGTGGCATGGCAACAACCCTGGAAACCGATATGACGGTGACGACTGGCACGGTGGCGCAGGCGGAAGCCGATGCGAAAGCTATTCTGGCGCGTGGCATGCGGACAATAAAAGTTAAAATTGGCTCTGGTGATCTGAAGTTGGATCTGGAACGGGTGCTGGCGATCCGTTCTGCCGCGCCAGATTCGCCACTTATTCTGGATGGCAACTGTGGCTATTCTGCCGATCAGGCGTTGCAGTTGCTGGCACTCCTGCACGAGCGTGGCGTACGGCTGGCGCTGATCGAGCAACCTGTTGCAAAGGATGATATTGATGGCATGGCGCAGGTTGTGCAATGGGGCGGTATCCCGGTTGCAGCCGATGAGAGTGCCGCCAGTGCCCGTGATGTGCTGCGGCTGGCAACGGCCCGTGCTGCCAATGTGATCAATATCAAACTCATGAAGTGTGGTGTTGCCGAGGCACTGGATATTGCGGCGGCGGCCCGCACCGCCGGTCTGGGCCTGATGATCGGCGGGATGGTCGAATCGAGCCTGGCGATGTCGATGTCGGCCTGTTTCGCGGCAGGGCAGGGCGGATTCAACTATGTGGATCTGGATACACCCCTGTTCATGGCCGATAGCCCGTTGGTTGGGGGGATGCGCTATCACGGCGCACAGATCGATCTATCGCAGATCGAAGCTGGCCATGGTGTGGTGCCGAAGCGGTGATTGACCAGGAGTCAGAAGTCAGGAGTCAGAAGTGGTACTTCGCTTATTGTCCGCAGAAAGTTACCAGAGCGATATTCTGACTTCTGACTTCTGACTCCTGAATACTCCCTCAAAGGAACGCATGACTCATACCGTGGTCAGCCAATCGCCAAACCGATCAATCCACTGGTCCGCTGGCAAGCCCTGTTTATTCATGCCAAAGCCATGGCCACCTGTTGCATAGATATGCAGCTCGGCAGAATGGCCAGTGGCCTGCCAGGCTGTGTATAGCGGGATACTGGATTGAACCGCCATCTGATCATTACTGGCGAGCGCAATGAATAATGGTGGTGCATCGGCAGGAATGTGTTCAATCGCGAGTGGTGCGCTATAGATCGGCGCTGCGAAATCCGGGCGGCTTTCGGGATCATACTGTGTTGCGACGTTAGCGGCAACGAAGCCGCCTGCGGAAAAGCCCACAATGCCAACCCGATTTGGCGCAATATTCCATTCGGTTGCATACTGCCGAACGATCCGCAGTGCCTGGTTGCCATCGGCAATAATCATTGGAAAGAGCGTCTTGGTGAGAAGAGCCAGACGGCTACGATCGGCCATCGTCTCGCGCATCTGCTGCTCAAATTCCGCATCGTCCACCGCTGTTTGAATCAATCGGTAGCGCAACACAAACGCTGCAATCCCGCGTTCGTTCAGCCATTGTGCAACCTGCGTGCCCTCGTGTTCGATAGCCAGCAGATGATAGGCTCCACCAGGGCAGATAACAACGGCCATGCCAGTTGCTCGCTGTGGATCTGGCAGGTATACGGTGAGCGTCGGCTGAGTGACATTCCGAACAACAGGGATGTTGCGTGCTGCTGATGGTGGGGTGATCTGTTCCTGCTGCGTCCAATCCTCCGAACCGGGTGCGCCATTCGGCCATATGGGGATAATCATTATGTTTGCCTTTCATCTGGTTGATACCGCTACGTGCGGTGGCGTTTGGTTTGCGGGGCTATGCCCCGAACCCCAAATGTATGTCTGTGGCCCACCAACGCCTATTGATCATGCCACGGCTGCGACCAATTGGTGTTGGTGACATTTGGGCGAACACGCGGTTCGCCCCTACCGTGGTTCATGGTCTATCGACTATCGTTCTATCGGTTATCGGCTATTACTATGCCACGGCTGCGACCAATCAAACATCACGCAATGGCAACGTCGGTATCGCAGACAACGAACGTAGGGGCGATACCAAGCCGCTCACATCCGGCCACCACCATTGTCTCGCCACGCGGCGCGTGTTCACCCGCTCCGAACGCCACGTTGATGCGCGATGGTACACGGTAGTACGCGGTGGCTTATTCTCTTGTTCTCTTGTTCCAACCCCTCATCCCTAACCCTCGGTTCTCGGTTCTCGGGCGGACACAGGTTCGCACCCTACACGATTTCTCGGTCACCTCGTCACCTGGTCATTCTGACTCCTGACTCCTGAATACTGGGTTCTTGGCTCTCGTATAGTTGCGTTGCTCGCTAACACAATGCTATACTCCATTGTAGTTATCAGCTAGCGAATTGTCTTTCTATGCAACTTACCGATCTCCCTGCCTTCCTACTGGCAGTGCTGGCTGCCTGGCTTGGCCTGAGCCTGTTGCTGCGCGATTCACGTGATCGCGTCACGCGTGCCTTTGCCTGGTTGAGCCTACACCTGACCCTGTATGGCTTGGCGACGGCGCTTGCGCCGCTTTCGGCGGATGTTACGACTGCACGCATTCTGCTGCAACTCCAGGCGGTTGAGTCGGTGTTGCTGCCGCCTGTCTTTCTGCATTTTATCATGCGGCTTGTTTCGGGCGAATTTCCACCACGCCAACGGATCGTGCTTGGCCTATTCTACACGATTGGCGTTGGCATGGGCCTGTATGCCCTGTTCGGGCCAGGCATGATCCAGGAACCAACCATTCTGCGTTTTCCGGCAGGCCTGCTCACCTGGCTGTGGGTCGCTCAGCGGGCGCTGCCACTCATCCTGGCCATGGCACTCATGTTTCTGGGCTATCGGAGCGCTGGTGGCGACGATCTGGCCCGCCGTCGCCGGCTCATGTTTGCTATTTCGGCTGGTGCTGGAGCGCTTGGCGCACTGATCGCCACGGTATCGAGTGAACTGCGCCAATCGCCAGCATTTGGGCACGCCCTGATCACGCTTGCACTGATTGTGCTGGCCTATGCCGTGCTTGTCTATCGTTCGCTGCTGCCAGAACGAATGGCGCGGCGGGCTGTCTATCGATCGATGATCGGCGGGTTTCTGACGGCTGGGTATATCGGGCTGATTGTGACACTTGAGCCATTGATGCGTGGCTGGCTGAATATTGAGGGCACCTATATCACGACGATCCTGCTGATTGTGGTGATCTCGGTTGCCGCTCCATTGCGCGATTGGGTCAGCAGCCAGCTTGATCGGATCTTCTTCCATCAGGAGTTCGATTTCGGCACGCTGCTGCGGATGGTCGGCAATGATCTGCTGGAGCGCGGCACCCTTGATGATCAATTGCAAACAGCTCTGAGTTCGATCTGTGGCAC
>Ga0163149_10004490_pt1 | contig 15242 bp, 9 predicted proteins | sample OliLakLV19MP5G1_FD_148604 | JGI IMG/M metagenome (GOLD analysis project Ga0163149, IMG submission 148604) | Freshwater microbial mat bacterial communities from Lake Vanda, McMurdo Dry Valleys, Antarctica - Oligotrophic Lake LV.19.MP5.G1 | ecosystem: Environmental > Aquatic > Freshwater > Lake >...
GAGACAGAAACAAATACTGCCAAGCAAGGCCAGGGCGGAGAGTGCTGTAATGAAAATGCCAAGCAACGAGATCAAATATAGAGGGGCGTCGCTGAAGGCCAGCAAACCGTCAAGAGCAAGACTGAGCAACTTTTTCAAAGTGTAAGTACTTTCGCCCACTTCTCTGGCGCCGCGATCGATGCTGATCCCTATTTGTTTAAAACCAAGCCAGGGCACCATGCCCCGCAAAAATCTGCTCTTTTCCGGTAATGAAGCCAGGGCCTCAACTACCCGCCTGTCCATCAAGCGAAAATCGCCTGTATCTTGCGGAATTTGCACCGAAGAAACAGCGCCGAGGACACGGTAAAAGACAAAAGCGGTTGAACGCTTAAGCAAGCGATCGCGCCTGGCCTGACGCTGGGCAAAAACCACGTCGTAGCCTTCTTTCCAGCGCATAATCATCTGTGGAATCAACTCAGGGGGATCTTGCAAATCTGAGTCGATATTAACCACGGCCTGACCTTCTGCATGGTCAAGACCACAAGTGATGGCGGCCTGTTGACCGAAATTGCGCGACAGTTCCAGCACCTTGATGCGAGTGCTCTCAGCGGCCAGCTGGCGTAAAGCGACAGAGGTCGGCGGTCTGGAGCCGTCGTTGACAAAAACAATCTCATAGCTTGTGCCGCCGGGCGACAGAACCTGCTCCAGCCGCTCAACCATGGCAGCAAGATTGCGAGGATCTTCGTTATAGACGGCAATGATGACGGAGAGTTCTAACAATATGACCGCATCTTCAATCTGGAATGGACTGTAGTCAATTGTCTTACACTGCCCGTACTTGGTCAACTTGGCAATGGTCTAGCCGGGGGATCAGGTCTTCGCTAATTGGAGAGATTTAATCCAGTTCCAGCTCATTTCAATGCCTCTGGTGAGAGGCACTTCAGGTTTCCATTGCAAATAAGTTCTGGCCCTCGATATATCCAGCACGTTGCAGGGCACATCCAGCGAGCGTGAATTTGAGTAGTTCACGACAACGTGAGGCCCCACCGCGGTTTTGATAGCGGCCACAATCTGATTGAGAGAATGACCTTCACCTGAGCCGATATTGAAAATGCGAGGTGAAGACTCACCTTGCGGTTGATATTGCGCGGCGCATAAGAGAGCTTTAACGGCGTCGGTTATGTAAAGGTAATCGCGCACAACTTCTCCGTCACCCCAGATAGCGATGGGCTGCTCTCTGGCAATATGTCCGAGGAAAACGCCGATGGCGCCTTGTTTAGCATTGGGATTCTGCAGCTCACCATAAGGATTGGAAAAACGAGTGACTACATATTCAAGGCCGTGCAATCGCTGAAAGAGATGGAGATATTTTTCGATTGTCAGTTTAGTAATGCCGTACGAACAAATCGGGTTATTTTCATGATCTTCTGTAATCAAACCCGATTGCGGCACACCATATACGGTGCCACCGGAAGAAACGAAAACGACCTTACGCACTTTCTCTTTAACGCACTCATTGAGCAAGTTAATCGAAGCCACCACGTTGGAAGTAACGTCGTGTACCGGATCATCATTGGACGTTTGCGGCAGAGTATTGTAAGCCAGGTGAAAAACCCAATCGACACCGCGCACGGCTTCTTCCATCTCGCCCTGATTACCAAGTTCGCCCATGAGATATTCCACATCGGGCCGATCCGGACGGAAGCGATTGGGAAAACGATCGAACACGCGCACCTCGTGGCCTTCCGCTCTGAGCAGGTCCACTAGATGGGTGCCGATAAATCCATTTCCGCCGGTTAACAGTGCTTTCATTTTTACTGCTTTATTTTTGACTGCATATTTTTACTGTTTTATTCAGTGCCGCGCAGCCAGTACTTCTTCGTAAACAGATTCTATATCATCAACCATGTCCGCAACGGTACGCTCAGCTTCAATATTGGCGGAAAATTTAGGCAGCAGCGTGCTATCAGCCAGCACAGCCGTTAATTGGCGGCTGAGAGAATGATGATCATTAAGTTTGAACAATAAACCATTTTCGCCGGATTTCACTAACTCAGACATGCCCCCCAGATCAGTGACAATCAAAGGCGTGCGGGTAGCCAGGGCCGATTGCATCACCAGGGGAGTGTTTTCATACCAGCGCGAAGGTACGACCAGAACATCGATTTCTTCGAGAATTGCCCCCAACTCGTCATTAGGGAAAGTGCCGAGAAAATGCACAGATTCGCCTCTAGGGCCGGCATCGTTAACCAGTTTTTCTAGGCCAGCAACATATTGGGGAAATTGCTTGACGTCGCCGTAAAGTTTGAGTTCAGCTCGGGAAGCCAACTGCGGCTCAAGAGCCAGGAAAGCATTGATCAAAAGATCAACCCCTTTATGCTCGAAAAAAGTGCCGATATAGCCGATGCGAAGCAAATTCGACGGCCTCTTTACTTGATGATTAACCAGCTTAGTGGTGTCGATGCCGAAATGAACAATATCGATAAGCTCGCTCTTAATGCCGTTTTCGACAAAAATATCGCGCATCAGTTTAGTGGGCACCAGAATTTTGGCCAGTCCGTTGGCAAAATCTCGCAAGACTGCCGGCCTTGCCATGGTTGCCTGCACGGCACCTGGTGCTTTGGTGGCACGATAAAGTGTGCCCAGCGCAGACTGGGCCAGACCTTTAAGCGGTGCCGCCAGAGCATTGATACCAGCACCCGTAGCGGGATACTTGGCGGAAACGGCCTCGAAAATTTCTTCATCAACAGGCAAAAGTTTAGGTGTATAGCAATCAAGGCATTTAAGAGCCAGCGGCCCGGGCCCACGGCAAACGGCGCCGTCAGGGCGTTTTAATTGCACAATCGGGCAAACAAACCAGAAATCGGTGCTGTAGAAAACCACCGGCACACCAACTTCATTGCAAGCTTCAATCACCGCTGCTGAGAGGTTCTGCACGTGTACCAGCTGTACCAGATCAGGTTTGAACTCCTGCAAAAGCCTGGCAAAATGAGCTTTTATGTGAGGATGATAATATTCGAAGTCGAATTTGTAATCTTTGAGCCGCAGCCCTTCTTCGACGATGTGAACAGGCACGCCTTCATAGACATAATCGCTTTCAGTCTTGTCGGCATGTTCAGCCTTACGTCTGGCATCAAGATCAGGCGGATTAGCGGCTACGACTTTGACCTCGTAATCACGTCTAAGCAGTTCCTGAGCAATTTTCAAAGTCAACACTTCGGTGCCGGCGCGATGCTCCGGAAAAAACTTGTGGGCAGTAAGTAAAACTCTTCTCATAGCCAAATGGTGCAAACTAGCATTAACAGCCGCTAGTCGGCTATGTTACCAGAATTTTAGAGTAATAAAGAAGGAAGCACACACCCGCGTGTCGTACAACGATAGAATATCGAGATATGCGAATCTGTCTTATATCGAGGGAATATCCGCCCGAAACCGGCTTTGGTGGCATCGCCACATTTACTAAACACCTGGCCCACGGACTGAAAAATCTAGGTCACGACGTAGTGGTGGTTTCGCTTGCCAAAGAAAAAGCCAAAGTGGTTGATGACGACGGCATCACCATTCATCGCGTAGAAGCCTATCCATTCACATCGAAACTGGCTGCACTGAGTATGTGCATTCCTTACAGCAAATATGTCTTGTTTTGCAGCATGGCATTGTGGGACAAATTTGCCCAATTGCACAACGAAAAACCTTTTGATGTAGTGGACACTCCTGAATTGTTAGCCGAAGGCATAGTGCCTGCCGTAACTCAGGCAGCACCGCTGGTGATAAGGCTTTATACGCCCCATTCAAAATTTATCGCCGAAAAATTACACAATGTGGTGCCTTCTTTTGACCATCAATTTGTGGCTATGCTCGAGCGCATCGCTATGCTGCAGGCCGACGTGCTCACTTCGCCCAGTATCGACCTGGCTCAATTTGTATCGGGAGACTTAGGCATTGATTTAAGTAAAATCGAAATCGTCAGAAACCCTATCGACACCAGCATCTTTACCCCTGAAGGCGATCAAGCACTACCTCGCACAGGCAAATTGCGCTTACTTTTTGTCGGTCGCCTGGAAGGCCGCAAAGGTATCACTTATCTGGTAGACGCCATACCCAAGATCGTGGCCGCCTGCCCACAAGTTGAGTTTGTCATCATCGGAGATGACACCACTACCGGTGAAGGCATGACTTCAGTGCTGGCCGGTCTGAAAAAATCACTGGCGCAGAGTAATTGCAGCAGTTACGTCAAATTCATTGATCGCATCGCCCTCAATGAATTGCCCAGTTATTATCGTAGCGCCGACATTTCTCTGGTACCTTCCGTCTACGATAATTCACCCTACACCTGCCTTGAAGCCATGGCTTGCGGCAAACCTGTTATTGGCACAGATGCTGGCGGCACCAAAGAATATATCGAACACAATCAGTCCGGCCTGATCATTCCAGCTTGTGACACAGGCGCCCTGGCTCAAGCCTGCATCACTTTATTGACTGACGAAGGCGAGCGCAAAAGGCTGAGCGAAGGTGCCCGCGAGCGCGCTGTTAAAAACTTTGATCGCACTGAGATTGCCAGGCAAACCGTAAAATGTTATGAGCGAGCAATAGCGCTGGCTACCGAGCGCAAACAATCGCCGGCGGCTCGCACCCTCTATCACCACGATTACCTGCGCGCTACAGAAGATGCTGCGAACTTAATTGATAGTTTTGACAAATCTATTTACGATCTGCTCTTTCAGCGTTCTTATCGCTTCCGCATGGCTCACTGGTGGCGCATTCTCAAGGCCAGGCCGAAACTCTTCGCCGCTAAGGTACTGAGCAAAGTTTCAAGAAAAACACTGCGGTTAATGGGCACCAGAGACGAAAAGATGCCGCAATTTTTGACTAATTTAGAAACATCCATTGACCGAAAGGATAATGAGCGACTTGGTGGAAACCTCGCAGGAAAGCACGAATAACAACACTGTGACCCCTTCGGCATGGCTTTATCTTTTTGCAGCCGCCCTGGCTGTAAGACTCTGGTTTAATTTCGGCACCGAGCACATCAATTGTTATGGTGTTTCTGATGCCTCTGAATACTTGCGTTACGCCACCGCGCTGAGCAAGCTCAATTTTGGCGCCCCTGTGTTCGGCCCCGAGTGGAAGGAATTTGCCATATCCGGCCCCACTTTTCCTTTTTTCTTACTGCTTTGCTCAAATCTAACGTTCACTCCTTTTAACGCCGCCAATTCAGACTTGTTTCTGGCGGCACAATCACTGATATCGGCGGCGACAGCGGTATTCATAGCCATCGCCGCCGGTGCCCTGTGGAATCGCCGCACCGGGCTCACAGCTGGCTATCTGGCAGCTTTTTATCCCGCTTTTATCGTCAATAGCGGACGGCTTTACAGCGAGTCTTTCGCCACATTTCTCGAAATGGCCGCCGTAGTCATTTTAATCAGGCTATGTTTCAACCGAGCTAAAGCCAGCGCTTTTTATGTCGCACTGGGCGTCTTACTGGTACTGCTGCAATTAACCCGTTCGTCCATGATTTTATTTACGTTCAGTGCGCTAGCAGCAGCTGCCCTGGCAGCCACCGAAGGCAAATGGAGTAACTGGAAGCCGGCACTGCAAGCATTGCTTACCACCGCCCTTGGAATGACGCTGGTTTTGGCCCCCTGGTTTGTTTTTCAAAAAGCGGCTTTCAACAAGATGACGCCTATTGTCGATAGAGTAGGCAACTACAATCTTTTTATCGGTGCAAATAGCGACATTCAGGGTTTTCTCAGCTATCCCTATCCTGATGGAAGCGGCATCGAAAAGAAAAGCTTCGCCACACTTACGGCAGAAGCCTTCAAAAAGAGCTCATCACGCTTTGTCAAACTGGCCCTGGATAAACCGGCCCGTCTCTATAAATTTCCCTGGAACGACTTTAGAATCAGCATCGGCCCTGTTGCTTTTCAGCAGCAGGTGCTATTCCATCAAATTATTATTTTGCTCTCTTTATGCGGCTTTTGCCTGGCTCTACTGGGCGTCGGTCGCAGGCTTATAGCAGCCAGGCTGCTTATACTGCTTTTAATTCTGTTGAATTTGCCTTATCTGGCTTTCATCACCGTGCCTCGCTACAACCTTCTGGCCATGCCCGCTTTTCTAATTTTTGCCGCTGCGGCAATGACCTCTCTGATTGATCTAATTAAGGCCAATCCTCGTGCTAATTCACCTAAAGCAGTGTTGCTCGCTGGCCTTGGTCTGCTTCTCTATCTACGTGACGACATTGGCGCGCCCTTTTCGATTGGTAGCGACAGCGCCAGCCTTTTTATTGTTCAGGGCAGCGACCTTGTCGCCCGTGGTATTGCTGCCGGTGCCTGCGCCCTGGTTTTCTTTGCCGCCGTTTATTTAACCATCAACCTCTCGACCTGGACGCCCGGCAAAAAGCGCCTCGGCCATTGCATTACAATCGTTTTGGCTTTGCTCACCACAGGACTCTGTGCCGTTGCTCAGCGCGCTAATGGCCGCCCCGGCGAAGGTGTGATTACACTGAAGCGTCCCGGCGAAAAATTAAGCGGCCAGATACTGCTGCCGCAAGAAACACTCGCATCCAAAGATTTCGGCGACCAGTGGTTCATGTTGTTTGATAGCGACCAGGGTCAATTACTAAAAAATCAATTTGACTTGACTTTAAACGGCCAGCCCCTTAGCACTGCATCAATAGCGGCGATAAGCTCTATGGACGACTGGAATTATCTCAAAACTAATGCCGCCGGTGGCTCATACCTTGAATGTGCCTATATCTTTGACTGCTTGAGTGGGCCATCCGGCATGAGCAACAGTGAGGTGCGGCAATGGTTTGCCATTCCACTAAAAAGCGATCAACTAACGGCAGCCAACACTCTTACCATTGAACAGAAGTCGCCTGTGGCCTCTAAATTTTTCTCGGCCGGCCTCGGACATGTTATTCCTACTCGAGGCGTGTATTCGTGGGAGAAGGCTTTTTACGGCGTAGAAAACGACAGTGGACTTACCGACGCCCGCTTTGATGAAAAAGTAAATCCGCGCAAAAGAGGCCAGTGGTCTATTTCGTACAAAGGCGCCAAGGAAGCCATTGGTGACCATTTAGATTTAAATGTGCGCTTGATTAAAGTTAAGGCCGACGCTAAACCAGCTTTAAGCGCCGCTTCTATCGAACAAGTGACAGGAGCTAAAGGCGATGCACATCTGGCTCTCAGTCAGGCTTTGGTAGCAGGGCACCGGCAATTGCTCGACATCAACATCAACTGGGCCAAAGAAAGCAGACCGATGCCGATATTGATTGACGCTAACCCGCAGTCTGCCGACCTCTATTTGACCTGGCAATCAGATGGCCGTGAGCACAAGCTACCGCTGCCAGGCCTTCTCAAAATAGCTCCCGGTCAGAGCTTAAGCCAATCGTTTATAGTAGACCTGGCAAAAACTCACGGCACCAATCTGCAGTTGCATTGCTCTTACCCCGACAAAACCTGCCTGATTGATCTTACGGCTCGCGAAATTAATTGCCACCCCTTCTATTCGCAGCAGGAAATTTTCTAAATGGAAAAGCTACGAAGAGCGGCAACGCATCCGATTTTCCACATTGTTTTACTTACCACCCTTGTCTGGCTTGTTTTCGGCCGCACTCTCGGTAGCTATTTTCTCGCTGACGATTTTGGCGAGATCGCTTATGCCAGTCATATTTTTGCTGGTGATTACGGTTTGCTCTGGTCTGATTTCACCAGTAATTTCATGCGTGTGCCCGGCATGGCGGTTTGGCGTCCGTGGCTCATGGTCAGCCTTCTGCTTGATTTTTGCTTCTGGCGCACCAATGCCTTTGGTTACTATCTAACCAATCTGCTTTCTTACAATCTGGCAGTCGTACTTTTCTACTGGTTGGTACGCAGCTTGAGCCTGAAAGGCGATCAAAAACAGCGCGGCACGCTGGTTGCCGCGATGGCTGCGGCACTGTTTGCCGTGTCGCCACTGCACTGCGAAAGTGTTTCATGGGTAGTGGGAAGAGTAGACATTGTCTGCGCGGTTTTCTACCTGGCTTGTCTCAATTTAAGCATTGCCGCTGAGCGCGGCCGTTATCGTCTGCTGATTAGCCTTACCGTGGTTTGCTTCTGGCTGGCCATGTGGACTAAAGAAATGGCTGTAGGCGCACCGGTGATGGTGACCGCCATATATATTCTTTTTGGTCAAACATTCAGTCTACGTCGAGCTTTCAAATTAGCGGCTCCTTTGTGGATCTCCACAGTAGTTTATTTTGTCTTGAGATATTTAGCGCTGGGCACACTTCTGGGCGGCTACGTGCAGGGCATCGGCGACTCGCAAGCGGCTAATGCTCTTTCAAGATGGCTCGACGGCGACACGATCAAGCGATTATTTTTTCCGCTGGCTGAAAATGTCTTTGGCTCGCATCCCTGGCAACAGCCATTTCTGCAAGTCTGCTATGTGGTTTTAGCCGTACTAATTATTTTGCGCCTGGCGAGTTTAACCGTGAGCGTGCGCTGGTCGCTTTTGCTTTTGATATGGCTCGCCACTTGTCTGGCTCCTATATACAAGCTCTGGGGCCTGGGCTACGACCTGGAAGGAGGGAGATTCTGCTTCTTCCTCACCATGCCTCTTGCACTTATGGCACCGGCGTTGATATTGCTGCAAGGCCAGAGAAGAAAATTGCCGGCCCTCTTCAGTTGCACCATCACTGGTATGAGCGCGGCCATGGTAACGGCCTGCATTGTGGTTTTAGGCAAAGCGGCCTACTTGAACAATCTGGAATGGGTGCACGCCGGCAAGGAAGTGAGGGAGCTTACAAAAGCTGCCAGAGCCATGACAAGCGAAACAAAAATTTTAGTGCTGGGCATTCCCAAACGCCGCGGCGGCGCCCATATGATACTCAACGGCAATACTTTCTCAACGGCATTGAAGCCGCCTTTCACTGCCGTCGATTGCGCAAAACCGTTCATCACTTTTGACCCGATTCAATTTAGCGAGTCACCTTACATTAATAGTACGCGCTTCAAAAGACTGGCTCAGGCAAACGACAAGATCATTGTCTGGCAATCACCGGAGAGAAAATTTGAACAACTGACTTATTTACCCGCACTTAAATCTGAGCCTATCAGTCTGACAATAAGCCCCAGTGAGAGCGGTTACACCCACAGGCTTGGGGGTGTAAAACTCTCCCCAGGCGACGAGCCTGCATCTCTGAAGCTTACTAATGTCGCCGAGGGCGATTCTCTCGCTTTCCACAACTTGCGTCTCAGCCCCATGAGCGTAGACTACCTTGAAGCCCAGATAAAAGTTCTAGACAAATTGCAGCAGCCGGTCAAACTGGCCGTCAGCATTAACGACAAATCGGCTGGCTACTATCAATCAAAAGGCGTAATCGGCACCAAGAAAACCACTATTCGCGTGCCCCTCTCCCGCGATTGGCACTGGTTTGCCAAGCCAACTATCCAATCGCTTTTCTTGCTGCTGCCGGCCGGGCGCGAGATAGAAATTTCAAACTGTCGCCTCATAAAAGCGTCAGATGTGGCCGCTTCAGTTGAGATTGCCGGCGGGGCTGAATCGTATGAAGGCGCTGTCAGTGCCGCTCTAAGCAATAATAAACTCAAAGCCAATATCCAATTACCACCACTACCGCCACTCAATGATGCTGTGACTATGCAAATCGAAATCAGCAAGGTCAATTCATTCTTCGAGAATTTTCCTGATAATGAAGGCAATGGCGCCGTAATGGAGAAACAAGATTTTCCGCTTAGCAGCGCCATTACAATTAATGGCGAACATCTGGTTAAAGGCTCATACCACCAGATTCGCCTGCGACTGCGCGACAAAGACGGCGTAACGGTGGGCGAACTCAGTGACCCTGTGACCTTGCTCGTGGAGCGGCAAAATGCTCCCCACTGAAAAATCGCAGATGCTCCATAACGAAAAAAATAAGTCAATTTTAGTAGGCGTTCTGAGCACCGCACTTTTTTGCCTAGCGCTGTCAGTCTGGCTCTTTTTCGATAAACATGTTCCGGCCTGCGATGAGGCCAACCATGTGATGAACGGGCTTACTTACGCCAATTTACTTGAGCACGCCAGGCCTGGCGCGCCAGTTTTTTGGCACAGTTTCTTCACAGTCAACACTTACTACCCGCCCGTTGGCACGCTGGCCATGGGCATTGCTATGGCTATTTGTAAAAGCGCCACGCTTTCGCTGCAACTGGTAAAACTTTTCTGGCTAATGGTGCTGAGCGGCAGCCATCGAATTATCAAAGCGCGGTTCAACTCTGTCTAGAATCATCTTCAATCTGCAATATTATCTGGGCAGCTGGATTTACTGTGCCAGCCCGCTAGTTCTGCTCACAGCTTTGCTCGGAGTCCCAATAGCGAGGGCGGCGAGCTCGCCGGCGCCATCCTTGACGCCATTGTCAGACATGACGGTGAGACGATTTCGTGGCTCAATATCACCGCTTCGGGTGCAGGCCTTGACGTGCACGGAGTTTGAGCTCCTGGCAAAATTGCGAAATTTTAATATCAGACCTACAACCAGCCGTACGTGGACGGCTCTGGGTGATAAAGAGCAATTCGACCGCGCTCAGGCAGTCAATTACCGCTGGTATGTAATTAAAGACGGAGACCAGGGTTTTAGATTTGCCGACGAACAAAACCTTCAATCACACCTCAAGTTGATTGAGTTTGTCAAAGCAAATTACAAACTGATAAAAGCTCTGAAGGCCCTGGATGGCACAGCTGTTGGGCTTTACTGCGCGCCTTGAGGCTGACCCGCCACTGACTTGACCGAACACATTCACAATTAGATTTTAACGATTTGATTTTGCGACTGATCTCAAATGTGAGAACATGGCCAAAAATTTGGACAGCATCACGACAGATTTTCGCTGCAAAGCCTGCCGCAGAAGGCCAAGCTCAGACTCTTGATCTTTATTCACTTGCCTCAAGGCGGCACACTCCGCCTCACTTTTTTGCCCGGCGGTAATAAAATCTTCAAGTTCTCTGGCACTGATTTGAAAAATCAAAGATGGTTTCAAGTCTTGAATATGCTGGAAAGCCTGCGCCCACTGTTCTTTCTCAGCGGCTGAAGCATGCTCTTTGCCCTGCAAGGTAGAGTTCGAGCCATCATCACGAATGCGATACTCGCACAAAACCTGATTGTGGTAGAAAAAATCGAACTCACACTGAGCGGCAACCTTAAGCAGTAACAGGTAATCTTCAAAACGAGAAAGACTCTCTGATGTTTGCCAGTTGGCCCGCTCAAACTTTGAGGTATCGGCAACATATGAATGCAGCGGAATAAAGTTGCTCTTGAGCAAATCAAACTTGCCTTTGCCGTATTCAAAGAACTTATCACTACGGGTTTCAAGCCACTTACCGCTCTTCCAGCCGCCATACGAGCAACCCGTGCCGCACACAGCCACAGCACTGGGGGACGCCTGCAAACGAGCAATCAGTTTGCTGTGAAATTCAGGCAGAAGAACATCATCGTAATCAAGAAAAGAAACAAACCGTCCTGTTGAGTTCTTGATGCCGGCATTGAGCATGGCTGAGCGAAAGTCTTCGCCTTGAGCCGCCGGTTGTTCAATTACCACCATGCGGGGTGGCGTTACCTGCCAGATTTCACTCACAGTGCCTTCAATCGACGAGCGCAGAGCTGCGCAATTTTGCAGACACAAAACCACTTCAAGATTATCTTGATTTTGCAGCTTGAGCGAGCGCAGAGCCTCCGCCAGTAATTCTAAAGAGGCGCCGGCGTGAAAACGGATAATCACACTAAGTGAGTCAGACTGCGAAGCACTATAGTTTACGTTTTCTATCAGCGAAAGGTTCAAGTTAACTCACTTCAAAACTTTCATCGCCGCTTCGGTTTTAGCCGGCAAAAGTTTGTTATCCCGGAGCATTTTCAAAATGTCGCCTTTTTCCATGGTTACCACACTGGAGCTATATTCGACACCGCCTTTAAGCGCGGTTTCAATGCTGGGTGGTTGCAATTCCGGTAGCATCGGCAGTATCACATAATAGCCGTCTCTTTTAATTGTGCGATACGACTCTTCTTCTGAAATCATGATTTCATGCTCTTTTTCGCCGGGTCTGATGCCGGTGACTTTGATTTGAATATCATTGTCATCAATGATTGCCCGGGCCACATCGATGATTCTGGCTGAAGGAATAATGGGAACGTAAATGTCGCCCGGTGTGCCGGAACGCACGCTGGCAAAAATCGTATCAACAGCCTGATCTAAAGTCAGTAAAAAGCGAGTCATGGTCTCGGTGGTGACAGTAACGGGGCCACCGCGCGAAATTTGTTCGGCGAAGAGGGGCACCACTGAACCGCGGGAAGCCACCACATTGCCGTAACGAACAGCACCAAAACGGGTGCCTTTACTGTTGTCTAAATTGGCCTGAACAAGCATGCGCTCTTGCAGAGCTTTAGTCATACCCATGACGTTGACCGGTTTGCAGGCCTTGTCTGTAGATATACCAAGCACCATTTTCACCGGATAGCTGCCTTGCTTAACGGCGCTGATGATATTTTGCATACCGATGCAATTGGTTTTTACCGCTTCAAAAGGAAAATATTCACAAGTGGGCACTTGCTTTAAGGCTGCTGTGCTGAAGACATAATCGGCCCCATTGAGAACATTTTGCACTGATGTGTAGTCGCGAATGTCGCCGATGACGAATTCAACAGGCGACAGGCCTTTCTTGTAAATAATATCTTGAGTGGAGGCCTGGTTCTGGTGTTCCAGGTCGATTTTCATCTGATATTGCTTTGCTTCGTCTCTTGAAATTATGACAAGCTTTTTCGGTATGCCGCACTCGCCGGCTAAGATGCGCTGTACCAGCTTCTGGCCCAGGGAGCCGGTTCCGCCAAATACCACCACTTTAGTGTTTTCAAGCAAGTGAGAGGAGTCTGAATTCATGAAATTAATCCTGTAGTACGGGCGCTGCTGGGCTTCTACTGCTCCATCTTAAGATATAAAGAACTGGGCAAAATTAGTTTGGCTTCATTACCTCTCGTAAAACAACACTAGAGACAGTCAAAATCAATACAATTTGCTCTGACAGGTAGATAAATCAATGGGTTTGATCTCGGTAACAGTCAGTTTGACATTTCTGAAAAGAAAACTGCCAATGTGTTGATCGAGGCCGTATTGCATGATTTGCTCGGCTCTGCCGGGAAAGAGCACAATAGTGGCCTGATTGATTCGGTGACTTTTGTTATAAAGAAAATCAGTGAAAGCAAAACTGGTCCAGCCGCTTTCAGTGTGAAAATAAGGTGCCGGCGACGACAAAGTCGAGTTTAGCGTCAGCTCGCTATCACCGTAAACAATGGCCAGTATTCCAGTATCTCGCGTTTTTCCCGTGGGCCTGACTTCACCGCTCAAGTTGAGCTTGAGCTGTTCGGCACTGGTGCACCATTGCGGTAACTTCAAGGTGACACCGGCAGTTCTGGCGTCTTTGACCGTATAGCGATTGACCGAAATTTCATCAGGTTTGCTGCCGGGTAGATGCATCACCAGGTCAAACAAGGGCGCGGTGAAGTCTAGAGTGGCCGCCTGCGCCACTTTTTCTTGAGCCTTTAAAAGGGCAAGAGCATTAGCTGACGGCGTCGAGACCATGAGAAAAACTCTAGGGCTGACGGCAGCAAGTTTGCGCTCCGAGCCGCTCTCAATAATGTGGCTGGTAAGAGCAGGAAAATCGTGAACAGCACCATCAATCAAGCGCGGATCCATCTCATAACCGGTACCAATGGCCTTGCTGTAGCTATAGAGCGCACGGGAAGGAAGACGAATACTCTTCTCACTGGAGCCCACACGATCACCGTAGATTTTCACATCACCAGCGGTGGCAGTGAGATCGATTTTGACTTCGCCAGGTTTCAATAGTTCTTGTGGCACTGCCAGAATTCGCCATTGCCTGAAGGTAGAAAGCGGTTTATCGGTAACAAAGGCGAGCATGCGACCGAGACCCACATATTTTTCTAAAGCCAAATCATGACTGGCTATTGGTGTGAAAGCTTGGGGCACTTCCACCCCATTTACTCGGCATTTTAAAGCGGCGCTATTGCTGTCGACCAGTACATAGTAAATGTTATTCTGATTGCTTGAATCGGCCGTGGGTAAATTGGCCACCCTCGTAAAAGTGGCCCCGGCAGGCAAATCAATGGAGGCTTCGCGCCACTCGTCTATTTTCGCCGACGAAAAATAAGTGGGGCAACCAACCAACAAGAAAAGTGCAGCAAGGCTCACAGCCCAGCTATATTTGGCCGCCCGTGAAGGTTGCGTCAGAGCGGCGGCAAAGAGGCAACAATAATATGAGGCAGCAGCAATGGCTACTAATTTAATCGCAGTGCTTACCCATACGGCGGTGGTGAAATCAAAGCTAGAGGCCAGAACGGCGGTCAAATTGCCATTGAGTAGCAGCAGTGCAATCAATAAACTGGCCAGGCAGAAATAACTTTTGCGGCGCGGCTTAAAACCTATTGCGCGCTGCAGGCCGTAAGCTGCCAGGATGACGAAACAGGGCATGGATGGGTAGCCGTAGCGGGGGCAAGACTCAAAGGGCATGTACATCAAAATATGACTGGCAATGGTCAAAATTGAAGCGGCCAGCAGATAGAAAAGCAAAGGGCGCTCTTTGCGCAGTGAGTTAAACTCAAAACAAAAAATAACCGCACCGAAAGCAGCCAGAGCAATCAAAATCGAGTGCACAAAATTTTGCTGAGCTAACGAAAGTCCATAAAATGGTTGCTTGAAATCATTCCAGACAAAGCCTACGATTCGAGGTATTTTGCGCAGATAGAGTTCGGCGGTCTCAACAAAATTGTGTTGCCAGCTATAGAAAAGCACGGCAAAAGAATTGCCCAGACCTGTAAGGGTGCAAAAAGTATTAGTGCTGGTAATGGCGCACCAACCGTCGGTCTCTAAATCATGACCAACGACGATATTGAGCAAAGGCACCCGCTGGGGGAAAAAGTAAATATGGCCGTCTGCCATTTTGGTATAAGCTGCCCAGGCCAGAGGCGCGCTGGCAAAACATGCCATGGCCAGAGCGATGGTTTTAATCTGTTCCATGCCAAACTTTTTTTGCCAGGTCTGACTGAGCCAGCTCTGGCTGAGAATAATTGGGGCAAAAGTGAGGCAGGCAAATAATGGCAGCAGAGCCGGTTTGAGTAAAATGCCGCTGCCGGCCAGCAGACCCTGCACCGCAGACAGTATCAGGCGCAGCCTGCTGTCTTTAGTGCTAATCAGACCACAACCCACTGCCAGGGCTGAAAC
>Ga0163149_10004496_pt1 | contig 15231 bp, 14 predicted proteins | sample OliLakLV19MP5G1_FD_148604 | JGI IMG/M metagenome (GOLD analysis project Ga0163149, IMG submission 148604) | Freshwater microbial mat bacterial communities from Lake Vanda, McMurdo Dry Valleys, Antarctica - Oligotrophic Lake LV.19.MP5.G1 | ecosystem: Environmental > Aquatic > Freshwater > Lake >...
AGGAAAAAGTGAAGCAAGAAGAACTCGAAAGACAAAAAAAAGTTGAAGAGGTGCGGATTGAAAAAGAGAAAAGTGAACGGGAAGAAATCGAGCGAGAAGCAAAAATTCTCGCTGACATGAAAGCTCGAGAAGAAGCAGAAAGGATAAAAGATGATGAGGAACAAAAAAGAAAAGAGGAGCAAATAAGAATCGAAGCAATCAAAAAAGAGGAAGAAGAAAATCAAAAAAGTAAGGAAGCACGGGCATACGAAGAGACTATGCGAAAAGAGAAGGAGGCTGAAGAAAAAAGAAAGGCAGAGGCTATCGAAATTGAAGCGAAAAGAGGAGCATTCGAAGAAGACGCAAAACGCGAAGAAGCACTTCGTTTGGCAGAATCGAGAGCGCAAGCTGAAGAGGAGAGGAGGAAGGAGGAAGCTCTTGCCAAGCAAAACACTGTATCTGTACCAAGCGCGCAAACACAGACGGCAAAAGAGGTCCCCGAAGATATTCTGCGCAAGATCCTCGACATATAGACTTATTTCATCAAAAGTGTAATCTAGGAATATGGAAGAAAATCGCTCCTGCCAGAATTGCAAAATCCAGTTCACTATCGAACGGGAGGATTTCGATTTCTACGAAAAGATAGCTGTCCCACCACCGACTTTTTGTCCGGAGTGTCGAAGTATTCAACGCTTCGCGACGAGGAATGTGAAATATCTATACAAAAGAACTTGTGATGGCTGTGACAAGAATGTTGTTTCCAGAGTCTCAAAATCCAATCCGGCAAAAATGTTTTGTAAAGACTGTTTTTGGAGTGATGATTGGGACCCGTGTGATTATGGACGCGACTACGATTTCACGCGAACGTTTTTTGAGCAATTCCATGAACTTTTGTTAGCTGTCCCTCATGGCGCAAGTCTCAATAGCAACATGGTGGCGAGTGATTACTGTAATATGGAATCAGATGACAAAAATTGTTATCTGACTTTTGGTGGGCATTACAACGAAGATAGTATGTTTTCTGAATATAGTATTCATGGCAAACAAACATTTGATTCATACTGGGCGTTTTATGATGAAAAAGTATATGAAACTATTATTACCGAAAAGTGTTTCCGAACATTCTATTCACAGCAATGCTACGAATGTCTCGATACTTATTTTTCATACGATTGCCATAACTCGTCAAACATTTTTGGTTGTGCGGGATTGCGCAACAAGCAGTATTGCATTTTCAATGTTCAGTATACGAAAGAAGATTATGTGACCTTTCTTGAGAATGCAAATCTCGGTTCGCATGAATCGGTACAAAGCTTCTTGAAAAAATCACGAGAACTATGGATAATAGCTCCTCACAAGGCAAACATAATTTTGCAGTCGAATGATGTGTCGGGTAATTACATTATGAATACAAAAAATTCCCATGATGTCTGGCAAGCAGATGGCGTGGAGAATATGAAGCATGCGTGTATTGTTGCATGGGGAAAGGATTGTCAGGACGAGACATCATGTGGATACGATGAACTTTGTTATATGACAGCGAGTGGCGGTGGAATGTATCGATGTTTCGCAATTGTATTTTCCTTCAAGGCTGGATTTGAAAAAGGGAAGCATACACTTGATTCACAGTACGGATATACCGTCATTAGTTCGAAAGACACTTTTGGTTGCGTTAGTCTCCGTAGTAAACAACATTGCATCCTCAATAAGCAATACTCGAAAGAAGAATATTTTGAACTTGTTGAGAAGATAAAGAAGCAAATGAATGAGATGCCGTACGTTTCGCCAAACGGTTACGTATACAAATATGGAGATTTTTTCCCAAACAATCACAGCCTCTTTGCCTACAACGAAACTGTTGCCAACGATTTCTATCCCAAAAGTAAAGAGGAGGCTCTTAGTAATGGCTTCGTCTGGCGCGAAGAGGAAGAAAATGAGTATACATTTAGCAATTACGAAATTCCTGACAGTATAAAAGACGTGAAAGATGATATTCTTGTGAAGATTCTCAAATGTGAAAGGACCGGAAAGGCGTACAAAATAGTCCAGCATGAGTTGGAGTTTTACCGCCAAATGAATATCCCTATTCCGCGGATCTCTCCGATGGAACGAATACGAACACGAATAGGACAGCTTCTTCCATTCAAACTCTATGACAGAAAATGCCAATGTGAGGGAAGAGGAAAAAATATGTACGAGAACACAGGGAAACACTCTCACGGAGATGCGCCATGTGGCAAAGAAATTCATACACCATACAGCCAGGAGAGAAAAGAACTTGTGTACTGTGAAGAGTGTTATAGAGAAGAAATGATTTAGATAATGAACAATTGAGAATGTAAGAATGAAAGCTGAGACAAAAAATTGTCAGAATTGTAAGAAAGACTTCATCATCGAACCTGAGGACTTTTTGTTTTATGAAAAGATGGCTGTCCCACCACCGACGTTTTGTCCGGAGTGTCGAATGCAGAGACGTCTTGCATTTCGAAATACGCACTCGCTCTACAAGAGGAAAGATAGTTTCACTGGCAAAGACATTCTTTCTATTTATTCACCCGACAAAAATCTCGTCGTAATAGACCAGAAGGACTGGTGGGGAGATAGTTGGGATCCTTTTGACTACTCAAAAGAATATGACTTCACGAAATCATTTTTTACACAGTGGAAAGAATTACGTGACGTATTTCCGCTTCAGAGCCTTTCTAATTCAAAAGCAGTCAACAGTGAATATTGTAATGTCGCAGAGGAGAGCACCGATTGTTATTTATGTACTGCTTGTTTTCGTAATGAACGAACGATGTATTCCGATTCGATAACATACTGTCGTGATTCGCTTGATCTGCATATCGTTCATGAAAGTGAATTTTCTTATGACGATATAGTCTGCACGAAATCAAATAGACTATTCTATAGTTTGAATTCTCATAATTGCATTGATTCATACTTCCTTTTTGATTGTCGAAATTGTACCGATTGCTTTATGAGTTCAAATCTGAGAAATAAAAGTTACTACTTTTATAATACACAGCTCACGAAAGACGAGTATGCGAAGAAAATAGCAGACCTATCTCTAGGTAGTTATTTGCAAATCGAGAAGTTGAAAAAGGAATTTCTCGATCTTCACACATCCGCGATTCATCGATTCGCTCATATCACTAATTCTGTTGATGTCACGGGAAACAATATCGATCATGCCAAAAACAGCAAGTATTGTTTTGAGACTGTTCATGGGCCTGAAGACTCCAAATACATTTTTTGGGGAGCAATGAATTCGAAAGATTGTTATGATGTGTCGGCCGTTGCGGATATGAGCTTGGCGTATGAAACTTTTGATGCTGGAGTTGGTGGGCAGAGATATCTTTTCGATAGCGTTGTTTATAGTTCAAGCAATACAGAATACTGTTTCAATTGCTACAACTCGAGTGATCTCTTTGGATGCTTCGGACTACGCAGTAAACAATATTGCATATTCAATAATCAGTATTCTAAAAAAGAATATTTTGAGCTTATTTCTCAAATTAAAAAGCAGATGTGTGAGATTCCATATATTGACACAGCGGGAAGAATTTATACATACGGAGAATTTTTTCCTATAGAATTGTCTCCTTTTTGCTACAATGAAACCGTCGCACAGGATTATTTTCCGTTAACACAAACAGAAGCAAATGAGAAGTGTTTTGCATGGAAAGAGTCTGAGCAAAGAACGTATTTACCAACAGTCGAAGCAAAGGATTTGCCGGATGATATAATCGATGTTGATGAATTAATCCTTCAGCAAGTAGTTCATTGTGCTCACGAAGGTCAGTGTGGCGAACGATGTTCGACGGCATTCAAAATCGTCAAAGACGAGCTGACCTTTTACAAACGATTCAGAATTCCTTTGCCACGATTGTGCTATGGATGTCGACACGCAGAAAGATTCAAAATACGAAATCCTCTCAAGCTATGGCACCGTCAATGCATGTGCGATTTGGAAGAGCATCATCATTCCGGAGGATGTTCTAATGAATTTGAAACAAGCTACGCACCCAGTCGACCCGAAAGGATATTTTGCGAAACATGTTATCAAAAAGAAATCGTATAATGAGTAACTACTTGCTTACTTAGCTAAGTAAGCAAGTAGTTGAAAGAGAAAGCAAAAGATGGAATCCAGAACACCACAATTTGATAAACTGATTGAAGAAGTTCTCGCTGGGCTTGTCCAGCATATGCGAGAGTGTCCTCAGGCGTCTCTCTCACAATATTGTGAAGGCCGTTTTGAGATAGTTGAGAAGGACATTGAATTCTTGAAGATGTTTAAAGTACCACCCCCAACACTTTGCCCAACGTGTCGTCGTCAGCAAAGACTTGCGTTTGCAAATTATACAACTCTGTACAAACGCCCTTGTGATGTTGAGGGTCACACCGAAGATATGATATCTTCAATACCAGAAGAAGCGCCGTTCCCCGTCCATGACTTTGAATATTACTGGAGTAACGAGAAAAGATTTTCAAGTCCCAAGAATGAATATAGTCTCAATAGAGAATTTCTGGATCAATTTCGAGAGCTTAGGATGACAACAGCTGTCCCTGCACTCACAAAAGACCCAGCCAGTAAGGGCAGTGACTATACTTTATATGGACTTGAACTCAACAATTCCTATTACACTTTTGGAGGTTTGAAGGTTGATAACACACATTACAGTATGTGGCCTCTATTCGTTCGCGATTCTATGGATCTCCTGATTGCAATAAATTCTGAACATTGTTATGAATCAGTATTTCCAGAAAAATGTTTTAATTGTTCTTTTGTATATTTCTCACGAGATTGTTTGGATTCTATGTTTCTCTACGATTGCCGAAACTGCACTCACTGCTTTGGATGTACAAATCTACGCAGTAAAAAATTCTGCTTTTTTAACAAGCAACTTACAGAAGGAGAATTCAATAATCAGATGAGTCGTATAAATACAGGTGATAGGGAAATATTGGAGGAGTACAACACAAAGTTTTGGAATCACGTCAAATCAAATCCCGTTCGCGGAACGAGAAATGAACACTCCTTGGACTCGAGCGGTGATTATATTATTCACTCTAAGGATATATCGGAATCGATATGGGTTCTAAACTCTGAGCACTCAAGAAGAATTGAATTTATCTTAAAATCGAGAGACTGTGCTGATATATCTATTGGAAGTCACACAGAGCATTCCTATTCTTGTACTAATATAGATAGGAATAGCTACAATGTATATTTTTCTATTGCCTCGATAGAGTGTGGAGATAGTGAGTATTTGTTTAATTGTAGAAATTGTAAACATTGTTTTGGTTGTATAGGTTTAGAAAGTAGGAAGTTCTGCATTTTAAATGTTGAATATACTGAAGATGAATATTATGCAAAATTGGATGAGATTAAAAGTGATATGTTGAGGAGAGGAGAATACGGGAAAACATTTCCATTACAGTTTAGTTCATATCCTTACAATGCGTCACTCTCAGCTATAGTGTTTCCACTATCGGAGGAGGATGTAGGTAAAATAAATGGTTGGAAGCATGAAGCAAAATCAGCTATCACGAACGATATTTCTGCAATTTCCTTTCGCGAGGTTCCAGTGTCAATCGATGAAGTACAAGATTCATTGCTCGATATCGCAATTATAGGGAAAACACAGAATAAGCCATTTCGTTTGATAAAAGACGAGTTAGCATTTTACAGAAACAAGCGTCTTCCTGTACCAATCGAGGCTCCTTATACACGTATGACAAAGAGGTTTGAGCACGTGAATTATTTTAAAGTACACAACGATAAGTGTGATAAGTGTGATAAAGAGATACTGGCAGGTAGTACTCATAAGAACGGTTTTCGACCTTACTGTGAAGAGTGTTATAGAGAAGAAATGATTTAGATAATGAACAATTGAGAATGTAAGAATGAAAGCTGAGACAAAAAATTGTCAGAATTGTAAGGAATTCATAACTCACTACGACACAGATCGGGCGCCGGTCATCCTGTGCAAGGGATGCTATATCCATGACACGATGTAAGAGGCCTGTGAATTACTCCTTGCATGACAAAAAAGCGAGGAGTAGAATTGATTATATGAAAAAAGAATTCTGGCTCTCTGTTTTTGTGTTTATCGTCATGCTTTTCGGAATGCAAACTGCCCTCGCCTCAGTTACGATAAGTGAGATCATGTACGATCCGGACGGATCAGACACGAACCGTGAATGGGTTGAGCTCTACAATGACGGCGGAAGTTCAGTCGACCTCTCTGCGTGGAAATTTGTCGAGGCCAACACCAATCACGGTCTCACGAGCTACTCAGGTGGAGTCTCGATTTCAAGCGGTGGATACGCGATTATCGCTCTAGAACCAGCAACATTTGTTGGCGAATGGGGAGGCGATGGAGCTCCTGTTTTTGATGCTAGTTTTTCATTAGGAAACGCTGTAGGGGAAGCTCTATCGCTCAAGGACGCTGACGGAAATATAGTTTATACAGTCACTTATGATCCAACTATTGGTGCGAGTGACGACGGCAACTCTCTCCAAAAGTATAGTGGAAGCTGGGTAACCGCTGACCCAACAGCCGGCAAAAGCAATTCAACTGCTGACGTGGATGCCAGCGGTGGAGATACGGGCGGAAGCGACGATGGGGCGGGTGAAACGAACGACGAGGACACAATGTCAGCAGTCTCGGTACCCGTAGAAGCAGAACGTATTGTCGTTCACGATGAATGGCAGTTGTCCCTTTTTGCGCCCTCTTACGGTATTGCAGGAAGTCCAGCAACCTTCACAACTGATGTACGTAATCTATACGACGAAAAAGTGCACCCTGGACGTTATGTGTGGAATATGGGAGACGGGACAATCTACGATGGAAAAGAATTTGAAAATATTACTCATACATATGAGTACGCAGGGGATTATGTCGTGATTCTCGACTATTGGCGCCCTGGTTCATTTGAGAAGAAAGTCACGGTGAGATATACATTTTCTGTAAAAGTAGGCGCTCTCACTATCAGTGCAATAGTGAAAGCAAACAATGTCCTTGATGTGCAAATCAAAAATGCGGGAGGAGATGAGGTGGATCTTTCAGGTTGGCTTATTTCTTCTCAAATACATGCATATTTTATTCCAGAGAACACAATAATATTGGGCAACAAAACAATAACATTTGCATCTCGTTCGACAGGTTTTGCAGGAACAGATTCTGCAACGCTTGCACTCTCCTCTCCGAACGGTGAGGTTGTCGCAACGACGGTACCAGCTCCAACAAAAAGTATTTCAACCGTACAAAAAGCAACAGGTACAGTGAAGGGAGCTACGATAGGCAGTATAGAACTTTTGGAAGTTCCGGAAAATCAAAATAGTTCTCTCGCTGCCAATGTGACTGATGCTACACAGAGTAACAAAAATCTCATCTGGTGGCTTTCGGCTCTTGGGCTTGTAGCACTAGGAGTCGTATCATTTATTTTTCTAAAAGTAGATCTACAAAAGAAAAAAGAAGGTGATGAGTTTGAAATAAAATTGGTGAAGTAAATTATTTCACCTGTCTGGCTCGCTATCCAATCTTTTCAAAACAAGACGTATCTTTTTGAAATCCTTTATGAGCTCTGCCCGCAAGCTCCCGTTGTACAAAGCTGCGGCGGGGTGATAGAGGGGAAGGAAGTATTCAGTAGTTATGTTTTTGAGTTTTTTGTGAACAAGCTTTCCATGCGCAGAAGAGATTTTCAAATCAGGAAAAAAGTGATTCATCGAGTGTCGTCCTAAGAAGACGATAAGTTTCGGTCGGATAAAGTTGAGCTCTTCTTGTAGCCATAATGCGCACGAAGCTTTTTCTTCAGGGAGAGGATCACGATTCTCAGGTGGACGATATTTCACAATGTTGGTGATGTAAATGTCTTCACGCTTCATCTGTATTGCTGCGAGCATCTCATCGAGAAATTTGCCAGCTGCGCCGACAAACGGCATCCCTATTTCGTTTTCCTTTTTTCCTGGCGCCTCGCCAATAAAAACAACTCGGGCGTCGGGATTGCCATGCCCCGGCACGCCTTGTGTTGCTGTCTTTCGAAGCTCGCAGGCGCATTGCTTAAGCCATTTTTTGTGGATCATCACCAGAGCCTCTTTCTTCTTCATGTCTTTCATTATATCGCTTTTTTTGGTACTATGCCTGTTGTATGGGATTCAAATCATTCATGACTAAAAGCGCACTTCGCCTGAAAGGCGTTTCCAAAGAGCAGGCAGAAGAGATTGCAAAGCAACTCGAGGAGCATCCGGAAATCGCGGAGAGCTTGAAAGCTCTTGAGAGCAACAAGGAAGTGAAAGCTCTTATGGAGAAAATCCAGAAAGAGATTGCCCAGAAGACCAAAGCAGGAATGCCGGAAATGTATGCGTCCGTACAGGTGATGGGCAAGTACAAAAGCGAGATTGCGAAATACAGAAACGAGCTCTCTCCTCTTATGCAGTTAATGATGAAAAAATAATATGTCGCTATCCATCGGCACAGTCAGAACACAACACGACATATTGGTGTTAAGCTAGTGCCTTTCTCGTTTACTATAAAGCTACCAGTGCCAGACTGGAGGACAGTAGCTATGTCTAATAAATAACTTTAAATAGAAACAAAGAGAGGTGGAGTACAAGGCAATTTGACCCCGTATTTTATATAGAGGCACTTAAGTATCTAAATTCTAATATATTGACAAAAAAAATGTTCCGTGTATACTGAGTTGTGTTCTTTTAAGTCTTATTTGATTGAGCTATTCAATCCAACCAATTCTATCCACTTTAAACATGGACAAGAAACCAAACTGAGGTCTGTTTGTGTTTCGCAAGATAGGTTGATACTGATCGCAAAAGCGGTTGGGAGATCTCTTTTCTGGGTGTATTTTCCATACGCCTGAAAAAGAGAATTCCTGACCGCTTTTTATTTTTTATCTGGAGATATTTGTTTCAAATACTTTGAGATAAATATCTCTTGAGAAAATATCAAGAGATTAACCTGTTCTTTCACAATTAAAAAAATCGACATGGATATACAAAACATTAAAACCGAAGCGAGAAATCGCTGGAATACAGGGAATTTCCTTGAGAAGGATTTATCGATCCCCAAATCTACCTACGATCTTCCATGGATTCCTTATGAGGATTATATGGAAGCACAGTTGGTAGATACCACTGGAGGATTATTGGGTCGTATCATAGTTCGTTTTCCTCCAGAAGCATCTGAAGATAACGATCTGCATATACATCCAATTTCTGATCGTGTTATAACGGTCATATCTGGTTCTGGCCAATTCGTTTGTAAACGCACTAAAGAAAAAGGGCTGAGTAAATACGAACTCGTGCCGGGTACTCGTGTGTGGATGCCTCGCGGTGTCTTACATACGTTCATTGCTGGTACAGAAGGATTACTCGTGGAATCATTCCATAATCCGTTTGTACCATTCGAACATCCTAAATGTCTCACCTATAAAAAAAGGAGGAATTATGAATTCTGAACAAAAAACAAAATTTCAGACACTCCTCCGCAGTTTGCCGGTGAGCGTCAACAATCTTGCAGATCCAGTTATCCTTCGGGATTCAACTGCGATGAAGCTTGATGCCCTTGTGACAGACAAGCACACAGGCCCTGTCGGTATCATTACCAAAGGAAACCTTGATACGCCATGGTGGCGTGAACGATTAACAGAGTGGGCTAAACACCTTAACCTTTTTGTCTTCGCTTCGATTTCGGAACTTCCAAAATCAATGGAGCCGATGGGTACGGAACATCGCTACAAAACACTACGGGTTGCACGAGAGTGTGGAGCGTGGTCAATAGCATATGTCCGTCCAATCATTCACACGGTGAATGATGACAGAAAGACAATAGGGGGGATTTTTCAAAAGAGTGTAGATGCTGGTTGTGATGCAATTATCTCTTCGGGTTTCCGAGGTGATGATGAAGTCGTGACAGCTGCGGGAATAGGTCATATCCAAGCTCCGGATGCTCAACAATGGATGAAAACGCTCAAGCTCACTCCGCAGATTACTGCTGACTTTATGCGAGAGATGGCACGGGATCTCAACATTCCGTACTGGACTCGCACGCAGTGCGCCATTGCAGCGCTTTCGGGTATGAAGAGAAGCCTTAATCCTTATTACATTGCTCCTGACTTTGTACGTTGTGATTTGTGTTCTCTTAAGGACACTTGTGCGGATTCTGCACAATTCATACAGCCACAAGAAGGGTCATTGGAATTACTGCGATATCTCGGCTTCAAAGTTGAGGTACACACAGCAGGAGAACGTTACAAGCGTTGTGATGTCAAAGTGAGGAGTGAATGTGCACTTTGTTGTACGAACTGTCCGGTGGCACCCGAAAATTACGGTGTGCCATACATTAACATTCGGACACACGATGGTCAGGTTCCTTCATGGGGAGAAATGAGTCTTGCGCGGTTTTTGACTGGTGGAATGCTGGCAACAGATCCAGAAATTCCCCCAGGAGAAAATTCTGCTATAAGGTTACATCCTCGTTTTAAGTTGCCAGATGGTGTGTCTGGACACGGTTCGCTTTATGGAGTGAATTCATGGATGGTCTGGAGTGAGTATCGTGCTAAAGAACATTGCTTCAAATGCAGTTACTGCTTCTTGGCAATGTTCAAAGATGTACTTCCCCCAGAATTTAGAGTGACGGTAGGGATGTCTCCAGTGCGAATTTTAGATTACGAATTCAAAGAGGAGGTGCGCCATGATTAAATTCCTAACTGCTTGGTGGAAACACTTTACATGGAAAGAGGTCATCGTCCTTCTCCAAAAGAAAACGGTGCGTGATGAAGATGGAGATCCTGTAATGACTCAGTTTACAATTCTGGGCATTCTTGGTTTTCATCTTCGGATCCACTTATTTACTAAAGGTGATGGTGATAACTACCATACTCATCCACGTGGTTTTGTATCTTTATGTGTTCAAGGGTCCTATTATGAGAGGCTACTTCCATCTGGTGAGAGAATCGTCAGATTTGGAACACTCACAATAAGAAGACCCGAGATTGCACATAATGTGAGCCCGATAAAACTTCCTTGTGTTACAATTCTTGTAACAACTCCAGTGCTTAGGCAGTGGACAAAAAAACGATGTATGAAAATAATTCTTATTGGAAAACCTGGGTGCGGAAAAGGAACACAAGGAAAACTACTTGCTGAAAAATACAACGTTGAGCATCTTTCTGTAGGTGATGCGGTTCGGGATATTCTAAATTCTGAAACTCATCCGCTCAAAGAACGATTACTTAGTCATGTTGCTCAGCAAAAATGGTCGGCATTACCCGATGAACTTGCTTGTGAAATTGTTCAAGCGACACTCTCAGGAAAACAATCATGGATACTGGATGGATTTCCTCGGAATATTCATCAAGCAGAAATGCTGGGGATTATCCCTGACTCTGTACTGTATCTTGATATCCCCGATAATGAATCCCTTAAAAGGATCTCATTTCGTAAACGAGAAGACGATTCATCTGAAAAAGTGTTGGAACGGCTTCGCACAGAAGAAGATCGCCTGCCACTATTGCTCGAGTATTACCAATCAAAAGGTTTGCTTAAAACGATTGACGGGGCGCACTCAATAAATGAAATCTTTGGAGAAATCCAAAGGATTGTTGAACCACTAAACAAGGAAATACATGAGCAGAAAATTCCACGCAGGTGAACCGGCATGTCCTGTTGCTTGCAAGTACTGTTTTATTACCGAACATGAAATACGGAGAGAGATATGGAATCAAAATCCGATCATGGGCGTGAACAAAGCATGTACCTTCGTAAACGTTACCCCTTGGATTAGTGAAGATCCGCTTGAACAAGAGCGATTCAAAAACTTTCCTTGGGAAATACTCCAAGCCGATTTTGTCGGGTTTACTGCAATCACTGATCCATTCTTTCCGCGTATTGATCGGTACCTCTGGGAATGGCTTGAACGCGCGAGTGAAGTTGCGAAACTTACTACGTGCGTTACTAAATGGCCCATCTCAAAAGAGATAATGAAAAAGCTGGCACAACAGCCAAACTTTTTCCTTGTAGTAGGTATCACTGGAAATTGGGCGATAGAAAAAGTTTCGCTTCAAAAACATTTGCGAACACTTCAGTACGCAAAAGAATATGGAGTGAAAACTCTCCCGATTTCTCATCCGTATATTACAGGAGTTAGTAATCTTGATTTTCTACCAGAACTTAAAAAACTTGGGTACGATTATTTCGACATAAAAGGATTGCGCTATTGTAGTAAAAATATGAGCGCATGGATGCCGGAATCCTCGAAACCTCTTTATACAGGTTTCGAGAATCAGGAAATATTACCGGAAGATGGATGGCGTGAAAAAGTGTTTGATGCCGGACTTACTCTGCTTTCACCTCGACAGTGGTACTTAAAGGAAGGAAGTCAGTTGTATCCCCATGTTGATGAAAAGACTGCGCAAGGCCTTGTCAAAAAAGTGTTCGGGCTTGCCAATGTGGTGAGTTCAGATCAAGACAATGTTTTTGATGCAGCAGTACAAAGAAGGCTTTAATTATGGGAACGAGGCAATGCCCCGTTCCCACTCTCGGCAGGTGTGTGCCTGCCCCGATGAGCCCAAAAGGGCGAAAGAGACTAGTCTTGTAGGTCAAAAATGCTTGACAAAGTATAATAAGTATGATATAGTACTAGTATAAAGTTCTTTAAAACCCGATCCATAGAAGTATCAGTTTTAGAGGATAACTAAGGACAAAATAAGCCTTGTGTCTTTAGTCCTCTTCTAAAATGAGGTAAATTATGGCAACATACATTATAATCCGGGAGGACAACAACGTTCTCAAATTGAGTTTTGGGGAACCGGCCCAAAACGACCAAATCGTGAAAGACGCAGTTGAGCGTCTGAACGAAATGAAAGCCTCTGGCGAGCTGGCCGGAGGAGGAATAATAAAATTAAACGGGCCAGCCAGCTTGCCCGTTGCGATCGCTATCGCACATGGGCTTGCCCATGTGTTCGCAGCTATCGCTGCGTTTGACCCCAAACTTAATAAGTATGTCGTGGCAATCAGCCATGACCCAGCTTATAAAGTGGGAGATCTTGTTGACTAACAGTCAGTAAGATCTAAAAATCTAGGTAATTCCTAGTTTGCTTTAAATACGAGCAATTCTTGTAAGATATTTCGGCAATATATCAATGCCGAGTCAAATCAATATCAAGAAAGTTATTATTTCTCCAGTCACATGGGAGTATAGAGTGGAATAATAGTAAAAAGGATTTACTACCACAAAAAATTGTGATACTGATCAGAAAGATCAAAAACTTGAGAGCCATCGGATTCAAATCCATGGCTTTTCTTTTTATCTCTAAAATGATAAAATGAATTAATTATTTGCTAACCGTAAATATCATGGAAACACCTACCATAAACCAAAATCAGCAAGAATCCCAAGAGAATTTAAAAGCTTATAAAATTGAAAAGCAGGGAGATGTACTCAAGCTTTCTTTCGGCTCGCCAGCTCAAAACGACCAAATCGTGAAAGATGCCGTAGAGCGGCTTAGAGAGATGGAGCAGAATGGTGATCTTGAGGATGGCGAAATTATCAAGCTTAATGGTCCGGCATCTTTGCCTGTTGCCATTGCGATTGCACAAGCGGTTTCTGAACATTATAAGGTAGTATCTGCATTTGATCCGAAAATCAATAAATACGTGGTTGCTATTTCGAAAAATCCTGAAGTGAATATCGGGGATCTTATGGATTAAACATGGAAAACAAAACGCCACAAATTAATCTTGAACAAAAAGAAGAACTACACCTTTCGGGATCTGAAGGTATTCAAAAACTCAAAGAATCAAGCGAGTCTGTGAGTGGAATCTCGTTCAGGGAATTTTTGAATACTGAGCAAGGACAAGAATTTTTGAAAACCAAGAAAATAATTCTTGCTGGGCCTCCTCGTTCAGGTAAATCCTGTATGCGCGAAGCTTTGAAGCAGGTAATTAAATCGATTCCAAATGCGCCATATCCATACATGCTCACGGCTTGTCCTGATGGCGAGGGTGCATGGTTCCAAGAAGCAATGAATGCGGATCCTGAAGAAGCGACAAAGTACAAAGCGGCGTACAAATCAAAATTCACTCCGGAATTTGTAGAACGAATTAGCCAATCGGTAAAAAATCTTTCGCTTCCATTAAATTTCATTGATATTGGAGGAATAACTTCTGCTGAAAATGAGAAAATTTGCAAAGATGCTAATGCAGCCATTCTCATCTGTGGAGAAGGAGCTGTTCTTTCAGATAAACCCGCAGAGTGGAAAGAATTTTTCACCAAGCTAAATATACCCATCATGGCAGAAGTATATTCAGACTACACAGGGAAAGACGATTTTGTGGAGGGTGTCGATAAGGAATCAGGAGTATTTAGAGGATCCGTTCATCACCTTGAACGTGGAGAGCAGCTTTCTGGTCGCGAGACCGTGCAGGCGTTAGCAAAGTTTATTACTGAACTAAGCAAATAAATATTATTCGTTAATTTAAAAAAATAGTATGAATCATCCAGATATTAAACTTGGTATTTACAAACATTATAAAGGGCTATTAGTGCAAGTTCTTGCTGTCGCTAGACATACAGAGACAGAAGAAAGAATGGTAATTTATATACCATTAAACGGAAACCTACAAGAGCGAAAGGGTCCTATGGTTTCAGCTCGCCCGATAGATATGTTTCTAGAAAAAGCAGAAAAAGAAGGACAAACAGTAGATAGATTTGAGTATATAGGACATACACTATCTTAATTATGAATACTTTTAATAAACCACCACAAAATATCTTAGAATCTAAAGAAGAAATTTTTGAAGGTTATGAGGTTGCGCTACTAGATCCTCGACCTAATGCAGATAACTCAAAGATATTTGAAGGTAAAAAAGTATACGGTATAGAGGTTACAATTCCTGCGCTTGCAGAACAATGCATTGGTAACCTTGATCCACAGCATAGCGGAGGAGATCACACGAGAGCCGCAATTGAAGATGCAGTATCATGCGAATTGCCACCAAAGGATGCAGTGCTTGCGACTGTACGTCCCGACCTTGATAGTTTTGGATCAATGGCTCTTTTAAATATGCGCCAAAATAATGATATCCTAGACGAAGATATATTAAGTAAGGTTAAAAAAATTGCTGAAGCCGATACTTTTGCAAAAGGAACATGGCCTGGCGAAAGAGAATTACCGACTATTGAGAATCCATGGCCTGAAAGTAAAGGAGAACTGTCTCCTCTTTCGGCA
>Ga0163149_10004497_pt1 | contig 15228 bp, 11 predicted proteins | sample OliLakLV19MP5G1_FD_148604 | JGI IMG/M metagenome (GOLD analysis project Ga0163149, IMG submission 148604) | Freshwater microbial mat bacterial communities from Lake Vanda, McMurdo Dry Valleys, Antarctica - Oligotrophic Lake LV.19.MP5.G1 | ecosystem: Environmental > Aquatic > Freshwater > Lake >...
TACCGCCACTGGTTTAACGGATCCCCTTTGATTACTTAATTCTACAGCTTTAATTTTAAATTCTATACTGTAATGTCTTTTCTCTTTTTCCATCTTTTAAAGTTAGGGCTTAAACGCTTAACTTTTTTGTCCACTCAAATGTAGTAACTCCAATGATAAGTTCCTGGTTTACGGAGAGGGCATTATTAAATTTGAAATGCTCATTTTTAATAGATGGCATCACCAAATATTCTCTTCAACTGATCAAATAGAAGGATGGGATGGAACCTTCAAGGGTGAAATTGTGAAGAATGATTCGTACATATATGTGATCAATTATACAACGTACGATAATAGAAAGTATACTAAAACAGGATTTGTGAATGTAATTAGAGAAGATTACTAGAAAAAGATATCGTACTATAAAAAACCCTCTCATTAACTCAGTGGGTTTTTTTGTGTTCAAACGGAAACATAGTAGCGTTATAAGCGAATTGATCAATCTAAAAGAATTTGGAATACATTAAACCCTTGAATTCTTTTTACCTACTTTTGTGCCAATGAAAACATCAATTGCCATAATTGGAGGCGGGGCATCGGCCTTAATGCTTGCGGCTCAGTTGAGCGAGGCAAAATTTGATGTAACCATCTATGAAAGTAATTCGGCTGTTGGAAGAAAGTTTTTGGTTGCGGGTGACGGAGGGTTTAACCTAACGCACTCCGAAGCGTTGGAAAAATTTATTTCGCGATATACACCAAGCAATTTTTTAAATAATAGCATTACGTCTTTTACTAACAATGATCTTCGCGATTGGTTTAAAAGCATTGGAATAGAAACGTTTATTGGAAGTAGCAAACGCATATTTCCTGTTGAAGGTATAAAACCAATAGATGTATTGAATGCTATTTTGAAGGAACTAAAGAGGAAAAATGTTGTCATCAAAACAAATTTCAAATGGAAAGGATTTGATGACGCTGATGTAAAAGCAAACATCACTATTTTTGCCTTGGGAGGTTCGAGTTGGAAAGTAACCGGATCCGATGGCAGCTGGACAACATATTTTTCTGAAAGAGGAATTGACATTATTCCATTTCAAGCTTCTAATTGTGCATACGAAGTAAATTGGAAGGATGAGTTTATTTCAATAGTGGAAGGAAGATCATTGAAAAACATTACAGTAAAATGCCATGCTAATGAACGAAAAGGCGAATTAGTGATAACAAAATTTGGTTTAGAAGGAGGAACAATTTACGCCTTGAGTCCTGAAATTAGAACTCACTTGAATAAAGAAGGTTTCGCCAAAGTATATATTGATCTTAAACCTTCGCTTACGGTTGAACAGATAAAAGATAAATTTAGAGCAAGGGGAAATCGCACTATTAAAAAATTACTCATTGATCGATTAAATTTTGATGATACCCAGATAGAACTTTTAAAAACCATACTAAGTAAAGATAACTTTACGAATTTGGAGATGCTGGCAAATAAAATAAAAGAGCTGCCAATAACAATTAACTCTACAGCACCATTAGATGATGCTATTTCAACCGTTGGAGGAATTTCATTGAACGAAGTGGATTCAAACTTTCAAGTAAAAAAACTGCCTAACACGTTTTGCATTGGCGAAATGTTAGATTGGGATGCGCCAACCGGTGGTTATTTATTACAAGGCTGCTTTAGCATGGGTTATTATTTGGCGCAGCATTTGAATAAAAGTTAATTCTCCTTAGTTAACGCATCATTTATTTAACCACGAAGACACAGAGACACAGTGTGGATCACGAGACGTGCCTAAACTTGCAAGAGCGCGGAGCGGAGAATTACCTACGGCAAATCTGGACTTTTTGTGATGTGACCTAGGAAAGTGCTTCTAAAGGAGTTTGGAATGTAGGAGTGTTAATGCTTTAGAGATGTGCTTGAAAATGTTTCACCGGATACTGCGTGAGGGTCGCGATAGCTATCGGGAGTAGCGAAAATCCCTGCCTTGCCGGCTGGCAGGCTTTTTGCCTTTTTTAGGCAAAAAGATTGTTCGCCGCGGCGAACGAAAAGCCCGACCCCGTCAAGTGAAAAACTTACAGTGTGTATCCGGTTTTTCTACTTTATGGGCACACGACCAATTAAATAGTCGTCCCTCAAAAACCCTGTAAGCCTTGTTATTATTGAGTTTGTTTAAAAATAGTGCGATAAAAGGCTACCGAAAAAAGTAAAAAAGGATTAAAAAAACGGCAGATGTTTTTAAGTGTAAATTTAGCCCTAATGCTGCGCCCGGGATAGAATGAAAAGCCTTGTTTAGGGCTTTGCTTAATGTTTGCGCAACGAGTAGGCTTCGCTTTTTCTGCGCAGACCACGCAGTGCGACAAACATAGCAAAGGACAAACAAGCTTGAAGTGATAGCCCGATAAGGCGCCCAAATAATAAAAATACTTTTTGAGGTTCGACTAAATAGATCGCTTTTAAAATATCACTTCATCGCCACTCCGGCAGGATCGTAAACTAATTCTAATGCACCGCTGGTTTTAAAATCAGAAACTAAAGTAGAGATCTTGTATTTACCTTTGTTATTAACCACTATGGCTGCTGTGTTTGGAGGTATGCGGCCGGCATTAAGTGCGTACATCACCAACGTATTTGAACCAATTTTCAAATTCAAAATAATTTCTTTTTTCTCCTTGGTTACTTCAAAATTCTCTATCAATACTTCTCCGTTCAAATAAATAGAGATGATATCACCATCTACGCGGTTCTTATCATACACTTGCACTTTTACACTATTACTTTCAACGTTTACCGTTTGTTGCACTTTGTATTTGCGTCCGTTACATTTACGTTTATTAAATTGCACAAATTTCTTTTCTGCAATAATTTCAGTAGTGGTATCTGGCACGTCTACAATATCTTTAATTACGCTATCACGTTTTATAGTATTCGTAACAGTAATTTCAGGCTCACGTGTAGTATCGCAAACCGAATTGCCAAATTTGAAATTATCAATGTTCACCCAGGTTTGAACAGTTCCTTCGGGCATTTGAACAGTTAAGTATTTACCACTTATGGGTGCAATAAAACTACATTCGCGCCGAGTCCATACATTATTTATGGCCGACTCTTTAAATGTATAAGCTACAGTTCCGAGCGAATTACTTGTTGTAGATAAACCCAATTGAATAGGATTGGCGTTATAACCCGAAGCCGCCCTATCGTAAAAGGAAATGGTATACTTTTTTCCTAGCGTTAAAGGTTGTGTTAATTCAATGGCAACAATATCTGTTCCGCCTCCCGTTAAAGCAATGTACCAGTTTTTACTTTGAGCCCCGGCCCCTCCGTAATCGCTCGATCTAATAATATCCACATCGCCATACGATCCAAAAGATGTAACTCCAGGCATCATACCATTAAAGGAAGTGTTAGATAGGTTTATTTCATCGCGAGAAGCCTTATGGTTTTCAAAATCGCCATTTACAAAGCATTGTGCGCTTGTCGTATGAATAAATAAGGATAAAAATGGTGCTATTAAATAACGCATGGTGGTTGGTTTTAATTGAGATGCTAAACGGGTTGGATTCCATAAATTAAATTGATGATTATCGTGAATGGCCCTGTTTAGTTGAAGCTCAAAAATGTTTTTCTATAATTTGGGCGGCCGGGCGCGCCTGCCTGCCGGTAGGCAGGCTTTCCGCTGCAAGCCTGCTTGTTCTTTGCAATGTGTGTCGGGCTGCGGGGTCCCCGCGGAAAAGCGGGATCTCCCTGCCTACCCGTCAGGTAGGCTCGCTCCGCAAACATTACGCAAAGCACTGCGCAGGGCTTTTCGCTACTATCGCTGGCGCATCATTCCCATTGAGTTTATGGTAAAAAAGTATCAGCCTCAAGGGCATACAAAAAGCTTCCGACAGAAAACGCTTGGTTTTTGCCTCTAATAATGTACTCCACTCAGTATTAAATACACTTGGCCTAACTCACAGTTGTATCTACCACACCAAAAACGCATTACACCAATTAATCCAATTTACCAACCAATTATAAAGCCATATATGTACTTTAAAAAACAGTTGCCAAAACGGCGTAACCATACTGCATTTTTATAGTACAAATTAACAAGAACTAACAATTACTCACTTAAATCACAAGGTTATGAAACGCTATCCAAACACAACAGTTCTACTAAGCTATATGTTAGTAATACTGTGCTCATGCTTCTCGTTAATGCTAGTATCATTTAAACATAAATCGCAACGCTTATTTAAAGTGCCTGTAATTATGAATAAGGGTAAAGATGCACCAATTTGTTTAGCACCAAATTTTATGATGAAAGCAGAACATACCGTTGAGCGTGTAGAAAAATTTGGCGATACGCTTAACCTCGCTGTAAAACCTAAAGGGGGTTTTGAAATATGTGATGTTGAAAGCAGTAAAGATGCAAATACCTATTTTAAAGATGGTGGATTAAGAATTATTGTAGATACTCAAACAGAAGTAGGGGTGAGCATTAGAAATGGAATGCCAATGGTTCAGGCATCGCCGGTGTATATTATAAACGAGAGCACACACAGCGCTGTAGAAATTGAAACACGCAACGGAAAATTAAAAATGATCGTTGAAGCATTAAGTACTAAAAATACTTGGGAGCCTATTGAGTGTCTTCCAGAAAATATAAATAGTAAAAAGGGCTGCATGCTTAATTTACCGGCGCACTGTTATGCTTTTACAAAAAATATTCTTCATTGCGGAGATCATATAACCAAATGCCGATTAAAATTAATGAGCGGAAATAATTCGTACTACTCAAATACATTCATGATGGGTATTAATTATACACAGTTCGAAATTTTTTAATTTCAATATATACACTCAGTTGCCGTTTAAGCAGGGCAATGTATGTCGAACCTCCGCAGAAATGCGGGGGTTTTGTTTTTGCGCCTCCATTTATTAGCCGCAAAGACACGAAAACACAAAGATTATTTGATCACTATTGTATATTTAATAAACACCAAGGCATCAAGTCACTGTTTTTATAAGTTTAAACCGTGTCTTTGTGTCTTTGTGTTTAAATTTGTTCAATGATTTTTCTCTTTGAAATCTCTATGGTTTCTGCCTCTAAAAAACTCGAAACTAAAAACTCACACCATAAACATCACTCTTATTCCTAGCAATATTCAGCACCTCAAAACCACCCGCTTGCGGAATCACTTCTATAAGATCAAAAGATGAACACTCTTTACTTAAGCCTTCAAAAATAAGTGTAAAGCCACGGCCATCGTTAAGCGTCCAGTTAGGAGCAAACGAAATATTATACGCTGTAATTAATTTTGCCTTGCGATCACTTCCGCGCTCAACTAAAAATGTACTTGGCCAAATGCGGTATGCTTCGCTGCCCTCGCCATTGCACTGGCAATGAACAATAGTTTGGCGCTCTTCGCTTTCTAAAGTTTTTACCTGCGTGGCTGATTCAGCTTCTTTTATTTCTACGGGTTGCTCTTTTGTTATTGGCATATGGCAAATATAAGTGAAATAAAAAGGTAAATTGCTTTTATACCTACCCCTTAAACCCATCCACCCATTCCGGAGTGCTCATTTGTTTTAAAATGCGCGGCACATCGCCAAAGGCACTTACTAAAACATCGCGGCCGCGCTCGTTAACTAGGTCGGTTCTAAAATTATTTTGGCTTTGCACTATAAATTCAGCCATTTGTGTTCCTATTACTTTCATAAGGTCAAAGCGTGTAACATCGGCCATATCAATATTGCCTAATGTATCTTCGCCAAGGTCGTGCAGCCATTTGCTTTTGTATTTTTTGGCATCAAGCGCATCAATGTTGGGTATCTTTTTAATAGAGTTAGGGTCGAGCGATATTTGAAACCGTCTAAAATCAACCAGTGTGTTCATCATGGGCGATCTAAACATATCTATTTGCATAGCGCTGGCATCTTGCGGAGTTTGTGTCATCAACCAATTTAACCAAAAACTAAGATCCACACCTTTTGGGTTAATGGTTTCGTCGGGTTTTATAAATTGCCTCGAAATACCTGTGCCAAAACTGAACATGGTAACTTCGCTCATGCGATAATTAGATTGTTTTCCTTTAGGGCAACTATACGAAAGTGCTTCAATAAATGCAGCCAGCGAAGAATTGTTGTAAGTTGTAGTTCCTCCATCAACAAAGCGCTCTAAAGGATAAAAATACGTGGGCGCACTCATGGTGGCTTCCATCACGGCGCGTAATAATACATTTCGGTAAGTGCCATGGTATGTTTCATCGGCTTGTTTAAAGCAGGTAAAAAATGTTTCTTCTGCTGCGGCCATATCTTGCCCGGTGAGTAAAATATCAATGTCTTGCACGCCGCATGCACTTTCTAAAGTGGTATTGCGAATGGTTTCATATAATAATTTGCGATAGGTTTGTTTAGAAAATGCCGGAGGATTTACAAAACGATTGCCTAATGCGCGTTTATCAAATACTTGTGTTACTAAATTTTCGTATAGTATCTCAATTTGCGAGGCCGAGTGCCCTGTGCAAATTAAGCCGGCAATAATAGCGCCTGTAGAAGTGCCCGATACCATATCAAATAATTTATAGCAAGGAATGCCAGCAAGGTCTTCTAACTTTTTTAATAATTGTATGGTTAAAATGCCGCGCATACCTCCACCATCTAAACATAAAATTGCTCGGTGGTTGATGTTGATGTTTAATTTTTCAAATGCTGCCTTGCGTGAGGGGTCGATTTGTGTTCCGTTTAATTTTGCCATAGAGTTTGGTTTAATTAGCCACCAAGGCACGAAGTTTATTTAGGATACGTATGATCAACAATTAAATAGCGATCATTAATTTCCTTTGTGACTTTGTGGCTCAAATGGACCTACACCTTGAAGATATATATTTACCTCTAAAAACAAAAGCGCTGTTAAATAAAAGCCGTAACTTGGTAATTAAGTTAAATGAAGGGTTTGAGATTCATAATTGTATTTATGATGCTTGGTTTTGTAAGCCAAGCAAAGCCATTGCCTATATTCTACAAGGCCACCACAGCTATGGATTCAGTAAAGGCCGATACCTTATTAGCCTTGGCCAAATCGCAATTGGGTAAAAATTATTGTTACGCGGTTGCCGATCCCGAAAAAGGATTTGATTGTTCGGGTTTTGTGTATTTTGTATTTAATAGTTTTAAAATTGAAGTGCCGCGGTCATCCAAATTATACAAAAATTATGGCAAAAAAATTCCTATCGATTCGGCTAGAGCGGGGGATGTGATCGTTTTTACGGGAACAAATGCCAAAAAGCGCAATCCCGGACATGTGGGAATTATTATTTCGTGTACCGATGGAGTTCCTACTTTTATTCATAGTTCTTCCGGCAAAAACAAGGGAGTTATTATTTCTGATTTTAATGAATCGCCATATTATAAAAAGCGGTTTATAAAAATTGTAAGAGTAGCGGTTGTGTATTAGCCAAAAGCCAACCTTATCTGTCTTTTTGCAAAGTGGTAGTGCAATTTTAACCACAAAGGCGCTAAGAAAGCATAGTTTTAAAATGGAATGACGTCTTTAGATAAACCGATGCTTGCGCTGCTAATGAACACAAAGGAAACAAAGACACGCAGGTGAACCTTAGGTTCACAAACTTAGCGGACTTTAATTAGGCGTTAGCATACACATAATTAAGAACTTTCAGTCTTCGCGTCTTTGTGGTTAAAAATAAAAAAGACGCCGGAGGCGTCATAAGTTTAGCAGATGAAAAAACTAGCTTTAACTAACCTTCTCAATAATTTTGTAAGAGAAATCCATGAAGCTCAAAAGATCCTCACCAACATCTCGAAGGTCGTAATCGCTTTCGTCGTACAACCAATCAATATGTACATTGTTTCCGGCTTTGTGTAATGCATTTAATTCTTTCAAAAAATCAAATAGCATACGCTGAGAAGACGTATTGATATAGTTAAGTTCAAAAAGAACTTTGGTAGTACTATGAGGTTTTTTAGTGTATTCTCTTACCCAAAGAATAAGGGGCATGTAAAAGTCGTGAGCGTTATCTAAAAAAGAAGAGCCTTTTACTTCAAATACACCCGTGGTGTGATCTAATGTCACAAAAGGTGAATGTTTTGTTTCTTTTAAAATGAGCTTTTCCATAAGTATTATATCAAAGGTATGATAATTTAGTTAAAAAAAGTAGACCGTTTATCTACAAATTGCCTTGGTTGAGCAAAAAACAGAGTGCATTGAGTGAGTGCTTTTTCGTTTTAGTAATTAGATGTGGAAAATGTATAGAGGTTTAATATGCAGCTTTTAAGTCATCTATTTATTAGTTTAAAATACTGAATTATAATGAGTTACATAAAATGCGATGGCTGCTAAGACGTGAGGACCCAAGGTTATATTGTGATGTTTAATTACTTGCATCTAACATTTCTCTCCGTGCCTTGGTGCCTCCGTGGCAAAAAATACATGCATAGTGTTTTTATGTGATAATAAATGGTTTAAATATTTCCCTTCGTGTCTTGGTGGCAAAATAAAAAGACGCCATAAGCATCCCAATTGCACGCATTAAAATTTACTTCTGATCTAATCCACGCAACTTAATGTACTCCGAAAAATCAATTCCCTTTTTGAACTCTTCCGAATAAATGTATTTTTTTATTTCGGCAGCCCAAGCGCGATGCGATAATTTTAAAGATAGAATAGAGGGATCAAACGGTTTGCCAAAATGAATTTTTACAGTATGCCCTTTTTGCTTGAACATTTCATCGGGCAATAATAACATTTCAATATTAGCTTTAATTCCAATGAATTTTCTGAAGTTGGCAAAACGATAAAAGAATTTTGAATTTTCGCCTTCAATAAATGTAGGAACTATTAAGCGCTTGTGATCGATGGCTTGTGTTACAAAACTTTTTTTCCAAGGCAAGTCAACTATTTGCCCATCAATTTTTCGAGATACCAATCCTGCCGGGAAAAATAATACCGCTGCTTGTGAATTCAATATATCTTCCATAGTACGCAAAGACGCAGCGGAGGTAGAACCTACTTTATTTATTCCTACAAATACTTCTCCGTAATTTTTTAACGTAAGCAAAACATCATTCACAAAAAACCTTACGTCGGGTCTAATATCACCAACGGCTTTTATCAGCGACATTCCATCCAATCCGCCCAAGGGGTGATTAGAAGCCACAATAATACGTTCGTTAACAGGCAAGTTTTCTTTGTTTACCGAAACAATTTTAGCACCCAGAAAATCTAAACCTTTTGTATTAAAATCTAAACCTTTGGCGTCTTTTAATAATACCATGGCATTGTTAATGTCTTGCTCATGAAGTTTACGTTTAAGCCAACGCAGTACAAATCCAGGCATCCATTTATTGAGTCCAGGCGCTTTTTCGCGCAGTACTTTATCTATATCAATGAATTTATTTTGTGGAATACTCACTGTTTCAAGATCATTTTTTTGTGATGGTAAGTTCCAGATTTCTTATACGATCGTTTAATTTTTGTAAGCTACGAAACAAAACATAACTGCGGCGATATTCGCCAATAGCAAATGCGGGGGATCCTTGTACGATCTCGCCTTCTTTTTCAATGGTTGATCCAACACCGCTTTGACCTGCAATTTTTACGCCATCAGCAACTGTAATGTGTCCTACAACGCCTGCTTGGCCACCCATCATTACATTTTTTCCAATTTTTGCAGAGCCTGCAACAAACGCCCCGCCGGCTAAAACGGTGTTCTCGCCAATTTCAACATTGTGTGCAATTTGCACTAAATTATCTAATTTTGCGCCTTTACGAATAATGGTTGACCCCATCGTTGCGCGATCAACTGATGTATTGGATCCAATTTCTACATGATCTTCGATCACAACGTTACCTATTTGCGGAACTTTTTTGTAATTATTTTCAGCGCTAGGCGCAAAACCAAAACCGTCACTTCCAATTACGGTGCTTGCATGAATCGTGCAATGATTTCCTATCACACAATCATGATAAATTTTTACACCCGAAAAGAAAGTACAATTATCACCAATGGTTGTTCCATCGCCAATAAAAACATGAGGATAAATTTTTACGTTATTTCCAATTTTTACATTCTCGCCAATGTATGCAAAGGCTGCTACATAACAATCGTTTCCTATTTTTGCACTTGGCGAAATAAAACTGAGTTGCTCAATACCTTTTTTGTTTTGTTTGATCTCGTAGTACATTTCCAATAACTTGGCAAAACTACCGTAGGCATCTTCCACACGAATTAATGTACATGTAGATTTTACCGGTTTATCGAGTTCAAAATTAGAATTGATGATCACTACCGATGCATCAGTGGTATAAATAAAGTTGGTATAAAGTTTATTCGATAAAAAGCATATGCTGCCAGCCTTACCTTCTTCAATTTTGGCCAATGAGGAAACTTTAACGTCCCCGTTTCCTTCTAATTTGCCATTTAATAATCCGGCTATTTGTTTTGCTGTAAATTCCATTTTATTGCAGAGTGTAAAAATACATTTTATATACTTTTAGGCAAGAGCCTTTGGTTTATTTATTTAGGATTTAATAGCAATTTTACAGCTTCTTTTATTTGTTGGTCTTCGCCTTTTAGCATTGAACCATAATCGTTAAGCACCTTGTAATCAGGCTCCAGCTGGTTGTTCTCGTAGTATTTACCATCCATTGTAACTACACCTACCTGAGGAATTCCAAATACCAACGAAGGATCTTGCATGGTTTCCCACCAAACGGCCGTTCCTGTACCCGGCACCGGCATGCCAATTAATTTTCCAATTCCTAAGGTTTTGTATACCACCGGGAACATATGTGCATCTGAATAATTTCCTTCACCCATCAACACACACGAGGTTTTGATCCATTTATTAGCGGGTTCAACTCCAACTTTTCGTTCGCGTGGAATAAAATTGATGTATTGTTTGCCGGATAAGAATGTTGCAAGGTCATCGTGCAACCAACCTCCTCCGTTAAAACGAGTATCAACAATAAGTGCTTTTTTATTTACATATTTTCCCATTACCTGATCGTAGAATTCGCGAAAGCTTTCATCATCCATTCCTTTTACGTGCATATAGCCAATTTGTCCGTTAGATAATTTATCGGTCATATCTTGCATCCGTTTGATCCAACGCAAGTAAAGTAAGTTAGATACTTGACCGTTGGAAAACGGTTTAACTGTTTCTTCCCAACGTTTTTTTGTAGTTTCATCGTACAAAGAAAGCAAAGTTGGTTTACCGGCCAATCTATTCAATAATTTATAATGATTTGTTTCGGGCGTAATTTCAACGCCGTTGATCTTTTCAATGATTGTTCCGGCTTTGATCTCGCTTCCATCATTTACTAAAGGGCCTTTTGCAATAACTTCGATTATTTTTAATCCTGCTCCTTTAAAAAATGGATCAAAAAATGCGCCAAGATTTGCAGTTTCATCTCCACGTTTGCCATTACCTCTATAGCCGCAACCGGTGTGCGATGCATTTAATTCGCCTAATAATTCGCTTAGCATTTCGGCATAATCGCGATTGTTGTTGATGTAAGGTAAAAATGTTTGATAGTTTTGTTTGTAATAATTCCAGTCTGTTTTTTGAAGATCGGTCACATAAAATTTCTTTACCACCTGGCGCCATACGTGTTCGTACATCTCTGCGCGCTCGGCTGCTAAATTCATATTCATTTCGGCGTTAAATGAAATTTCTTTCTTCTCAGCTTTCTCAATATTTATTTTCATCAACTTTCCACCGGCAACAAAGAAAATATTTTTGGCATCTTTATCAAACATCATTTCGCCAACATCGCCGGCGTCGAGTTTAACAAATAGTTTGGTTTCGTTTTCTTTGAATTTAGTTTGCCATAGATCAAATCCACCTTCAAATTTGGTGATGTAAAATAATTTTTCTCCATCAGGGCTTAATAATGCGTCAGCTAATAAAGAGGAATGAATGGTTAATCGAGATTTTCTATCTTCTAAACCTTCCATTTCGATTTTAACTGGTTTTGCGGAAGCTTTCTTGGTTGTATCTGATTTACTTTTGTCTTTATCCTTGTCTTTATCCTCTTTCTCTTTAAGCAAAGCATAATCTTCTTTCTTCATTGTAAAACGTTCGTATGCTGCTTTTGTAAAAAACAAACCGTACATATCAGATTGATTGCCATGGCTTGCAATATTTTTCATTCCATGTCGGCTCGAATTCCAGATCATCGCTTTTCCATTCATCGCCCACTTAGCGCCTCCATTGTCGAATCCTGATTGTGTAAGATCGATGATCGGATTTTTTCCTTCTGCATCAGCCAAACCAACTTCAGATCGCCAGTTGCCATCTTGTAAAAAGTGAACAAGTAAATATTTACCGTCGGGCGACCAATCAAATGATTGATCACCATCGGAATAAGAATAGTTTTTTTCTGCAGGCAAAATGGTTCTAATTTTTTTAGTTTTTAAATTAAGAACTTTTACCGCAGTGCGATCTTCCAAATATCCCACTTCATTCCCATCGGGTGAGAATTTTGGTTGAAATGCTTCGGTAGTGCCAACTACAAGGGCTTCTTCTTTTAAAATAGTGGAATTAAAAAAGAAACTTTCTTCCTTTCGAACAAGATCAGTTTTATAAATTCCCCAAATGTTATTTCTTTCCGAAGCATAAACTATGCTTTTTCCATCAGAACTAAAACTTGCAGAGCGTTCTTGCCCCGGAGTATTAGTAATACGTTTGGTTGTACCACCTTCAACAGAGGTTACAAATACTTCGCCTCTTGTAACAAACACTACTTCTTTTCCGTTTGGAGATACGTTCATTTCTGTTGCACCCGTTGTAAAGTTCTCTATCTTTTCTGAAGGATAACGCTCGTCGGTTGAAATAGTAATTCTTATTTTTTTGGCATCCTCAATTTCGGTTTGGGTATATATCTCGCCATTGTAACCATAGCATAAAACGTTGCTTGAGGCCATGGTTAAAAAACGAACCGGATTTTTACTGAATTTGGTTACCTGAGTTTGTTTTGTTGGATCGTTCACTTCCATTTTCCAAATATTGAACGAGCCGCTTTTTTCGCTTAAGCAAAATATATTTTTTTCATCAGGACTAAACACCGGATTTCTATCTTCACCATCAAACGTTGTAAGTTGTGTAAATTTTTCATCTTTTTTATTGTACATCCATACATCGCGTGTTACCGATGATGTATGATGTTTACGCCAATCATTCTCATAACCTTTACGATCATGAAATATCATTTTATCACCACTTTTACTTATACGTGCATCATCGGCGCAAATAGAAAGCACCTGTGTTTCGCGGCCACCGCCAACAGGCACAGCGTACAATTCGGGTAAGCGACCCGAAGGGAATTGAGTAAATTTTACATCATCAGTGCGAATTGAAAGGAAAACAACATTCTTTCCATCTTCAGTAAAATAGCTTGGAATATCATCGCTTGAATAATACGTTAAGCGTTTAGCTTCGCCACCATCGGCCGACATCAAGTAAATATCAAAACCGCCGTTACGATCAGATGCAAAGGCGATCCATTTTCCGTCGGGAGACCAAATTGGCATAAAATCGTAAGAATCACTTACGGTAATAGGAGAGGCATTCCCACCGGCAGCATCCACTTTATAGATATCACCTTTATAACAAAAAACTATATTTTTTCCATCCGGCGAAATACTTGGATAACGCAACCAAAGAGGTGCGTTTTTTTCTGATTTAAATGACAAGCAAATAATGCTAATCAAAAATAGGGGAGATAAAATAAATTTCTTCATAGTTTTTTGGAATGTAACAGCAAATATATAAACATTGATTACTTAGGCAATTAATTAATCTTAAAAATGGATAATTGGCATAAATTGAATGTTAAAAACGCAAACTTTGATGTAAAGGTAAATATGTACATTTGTACAAAATAAGTTATGAATTGGAATAAACTTACGCAGCTTAAACAACTTGATCAAATTGACAGTGAGTCAGCAACTATGACTGTATTAATATTTAAGCATAGTACGGCTTGCAGTATTAGTGATGTTGCTATTAACAGAATTGAAAGAAATTGGAATGTGGATTTTAAAGTAAAACCGTATTATCTAGATTTACTTGTTCATCGTGATATCTCTAGCGAAATTGCGGAAAGATACCATGTGGAGCATCAGTCCCCTCAAGTTTTAGTAATTGCTAAAGGCAAAAGTGTTTTTACAGCAAGTCACTCTCAAATAAATGTTACGGATATTATCAACCATCAATAAATTGTTATTACTCAAGATTTACACAATAATACTCTGTAGCAAGCTTCCAGTAAAGATTTAGATTTTATTTTGCTTGTTTATTAAGTAATTATTTCTATTTTTGAGAGAGGATTTTTTGGCAATGAATGATTTAAAAACACCAAATATATTGAACCCTGACAGCTATTTTCATGGCCTAGCGAAAAACATTCCGGAAATGATAGTATTAGTAGACCCAGATTCATACAAACTTAAGTACATCAACCATTTTCAAGCGGGCTTTAGCTTATCTGAGCTAGTTGGTGCGGAAGTTTTTAATTTTGTTTTGCCCGAGCACGTTAATAATTATCGTAAGGCTTTGGATGAATGTGTGAAAAGTGGGGAAGTTACCAATATTGAGTTAGAGACGCAAGATAGGGTTAACTATATTGGAAAGGCTTGGTACAAATGCACAATTTCGCCGATTAAAAATAATCAAAATGAGTTAGAAAGTTTATTAGTCATATCAAAGGATATTACGATTGAAAAGAATCATGATATAGAAATTTATAATAAAAAGGAAAAGCTTTACGCTATCATTAATAACTCTCATGATATTATTTTGTCAATTGATAAGAATTTAACTTTAACTGAATATAATTCGGTTTTCGGTAGTATGGTTGAAAAAGGTTTTGGAAAGAAAGATTTGAATGGACAGGTTTTATTAAACTTTATTGATCCTACAAAACACGATCATTTGCGTACAATATACTCCAGAGTATTTGCTGGGGAAACGGTTAATGATATTGAAAGTTTTGACACGCTTACTGGATCGATAATCTATTTCGAGTCGAGTTATCACCCTATTTTTAATTACGAACGAGAAATTAATGGTATTTCTATTTTCTCAAAAAATATTACAGAACGTTTTTTAAATGAGCAAAAAGTAATAAAGGCTTTAAAAGATAAAGAGGTATTGTTGTCGGAAATACATCATCGTATAAAAAATAATTTGGCAATTGTTTCAAGCATGCTACAATTAAAAGAAATGCAGCTGGATAACGA
>Ga0163149_10004500_pt1 | contig 15220 bp, 10 predicted proteins | sample OliLakLV19MP5G1_FD_148604 | JGI IMG/M metagenome (GOLD analysis project Ga0163149, IMG submission 148604) | Freshwater microbial mat bacterial communities from Lake Vanda, McMurdo Dry Valleys, Antarctica - Oligotrophic Lake LV.19.MP5.G1 | ecosystem: Environmental > Aquatic > Freshwater > Lake >...
GACCACATGCTGGCCACGCAGCACTTCGTAGCCGTCGAGCTTGGGCAGGCCGATATCCAGGATGACCGCATCGTAGTGCTGCGTGGCCAGCATGTGGTCAGCCTGTTCGCCGGTGGCGGCGTGGTCGACGGCGTAATCGGCACCTTTCAGCGCAATGATCAGTCCGTCGGCCAGTATCGGATGGTCTTCAACGATCAGCAGGCGCATGGTGGGGTTATAGCCGGGTAAGGATTGTAAGGGTGCAATCGGGAAGTCATCATACTGGGCCGGCAGCAGGTCGGTGCGATGTCGCAGAAGCGGCCGGTTTGTAAGTCTGACGTAAGCAGGAGTGTCTATCTTGAATTTGTCGGGGCAGGGCTGTTCGGGGTGTTGATTTGCAGCCGCTGCTCCGGGTTACGGATTCCGGTAACCCAATTTTTCCTCCTCGGAGGCCCGGCTATCGCAGTGACCTGTGCTGAGCGGGTAATCTGCAGGGCGCTATCGCAGTGACCTGTGCTGAGCGGGTAATCTGCAGGGCCTCTTTAAGCTCCGCTTGGACAATTGTCTGAGCGGAGTTTTTTTTGCCTGCCATGGCGGGTTCCCGCCATGTTCCAAGTGCCGCACACGGTAATCAAACTTGAAAAAACCGTGCTAAGGCTGTATTTTACAAGGGAATTCAGGAAATATTTCAAGGGGGAAGCAAGCCGATGCGCCGGTTGATCGTGATCCTGATCGCCATTCTGGTTGCGTCTCCTGCGCTCAGTGAGCCGCAGGAACGGACCAGCCGCAAGCTTAAATCCGCTGTTGCCGGTCGTGACGGCGCACCGGAACTCAAGTCGTCCGCCGCACTCGTCATCGACCAGTCCGGACGCACGCTGTTTGCCAAAAACGTCGACCACGTGGTGCCGATTGCCTCCATTACCAAGCTGATGACGGCAATGGTGGTCATCGACGCCGGGCTGCCGCTGACCGAACAGATCGTCATCAGTGAAGACGACAAGGATCTGCTGAAGGGTACGCGTTCGCGGCTGGGCATCGGTACCGTGCTGACCCGCCGAGATTTGCTGCACCTGGCGTTGATGGCTTCCGAAAACCGCGCCGCAGAGGCGCTGTCGCGGGTTTACCCTGGCGGCACCAAGGCCTTCGTTGCGGCGATGAACCAGAAGGCGGTGGAGCTCGGCATGTGGCGCACGCGGTTTGTCGATGGCACCGGATTGTCCAGCGACAACGTATCCACTGCGCAGGATCTGACCAGGATGGTGGCTGCGGCCTACCACTACCCGCTGATCCGGGAATTCACCACCGACACCGGTACCACCGTGCAGATGGCCAACGGTCGCACGATGAACTACAACAATTCGAACCGGCTGGTGAAGAGCCATGAATGGCAGATCGGCCTGTCCAAGACCGGTTATATTTCCGAGGCCGGGCGTTGTCTGGTGATGCAGGCCAAAATTGCCGGCAAACCGGTGATCATCGTGCTGCTGGATTCCTGGGGCAAACTGACCCGCATCGGCGATGCCAATCGTCTCAAGCGGTGGATGGAAACCCGCAGCGCTGCGGACCCCCCGGGCTGAATTCCGGGTGCCCAGCCGCGGTGCCGCGTCGGCAATGACCACGCAGGATCGCACATGAAATCCGCCGCACCGCCCCCTTCGTCCCCGCCTTTGTCCTCATCTGCGTCCTCACCCGTGTCCCCATCTTCACCCCCGGTTTCGCCCCATATCTCTTTTGTCGATCTGCAGCCTGCCGTCGGTCGTTTCCTTGACGACGTGATTGCCGGGCTTGGTGCTTCGCCCAAGGCGCTGTCACCCAAATATTTCTATGATGCCCGTGGCTGCGCGTTGTTCGAGGCGATCTGCGAATTGCCCGAATACTATCCGACCCGCACCGAACTCGCGCTGATGCACGATTGCGCGGCGGACATGGCTGCGCAGTTGGGCGAGGGTGGCCTGCTGATCGAATTCGGCAGTGGCGCCAGCGTCAAGACCGAGGTGTTGTTGCGCACGCTGCGTCCCGCAGCTTATGTGCCCGTCGATATCGCCGCCGATGCGCTGCAGGCTTCGACAGCACGGCTGGCGGCGGGTTTTCCGCAATTGCCGATCGTCGCTGTCTGCGCCGATTACATGCAGCCGCTGCGCGTGCCGGAACTTGACCGCATCAAGGCGTCGCGCCGGGTGATTTATTTTCCCGGCTCGACCATCGGTAACCTGACACCGGCAGAGGCGCAGGAGTTCCTGGTCCGCGCGCGCGAACTGGCTGGCGCGCAAGGGGCGATGCTGATCGGCGTCGACCTGAAAAAAGATCCCGATGTGCTGCATGCCGCCTATAACGATGCGCAGGGCGTTACCGCCGAGTTCAATCTGAACCTGCTGCGCCGGATCAACAGCGAACTGGCCGCAGACTTTGACCTCGACCAGTTTCGCCACGTCGCGTTTTACAACACCGTGGCCGGGCGCATCGAAATGCATCTCGAGAGCCTGCGTGAGCAGACGGTCACCGTCAGCGGGCGCACGTTTGTGTTCGGTGCCGGCGAACGCATGCACACCGAAAATTCCTGCAAATATTCGGTCAATGAATTCCAGCGCCTGGCGCAGGCGGCAGGTTTCCGGCCGGCGCAGGTCTGGGTCGATGCCGAACGGCTGTTCGCGGTGCACCTGCTGGAAGTCTGAGGGCGGGCCACGATACGGAAGGTTCTGCTGGTTGCCGGTTACCGGCAAAATTCCCTGCAGGGTAAATCTGTGGAATTGTTCTCTACAGTATGGAATCATTGCCGGTCATCGATGGCTGCGCTGATAAAATCAAGGCACTGAAACCGCGCGCCGATGGCCATATACAAAATTCCCTGCAGGGTAAATCTGTGGAATTGTTCTCTACAGTATGGAATCATTGCCGGTCATCGATGGCTGCGCTGATAAAATCAAGGCACTGAAACCGCGCGCCGATGGCCATATATCTCACGCTGATCCTGATCGTACTCAACCACATTGCCTTCGGTGGCAGCCGCGTGGTGGTGTCGCTGTTTGCGCTGGAATCCGGCGCAACACAAATGCAGGTCGGTTTCCTGATGGCGCTCTACGCGGTGTGTCCGATGCTGTTCGCGATCGCCATCGGGCGGCTGGCTGATCGCGTCGGGCCGCGTCTGCCGATGCTGCTGGGCACTGTCGGACTGGGCGTTGCGTTGTTGCTGACGGCTGCTGGGCACTGTCGGACTGGGCGTTGCGTTGTTGCTGACGGCGCTGTGGCCGGCGCTGGCGACGCTTTATGTCGCGGCTTTCCTGATGGGTTCGTCATTCCATTTCTTTTTTGTCACCGTCACCGGCATTGCCGGCGGCATCGGCGGCACCCAGCATCGATCACGTAACTACGCGCTGGTCAGTCTGGCTTTTTCGGGGGCGGGGTTCATCGGGCCGCTGATCAGCGGCTTTGCTATCGACTACCTCGGCCATGTCGAGGCGTTCATGATCCTCGCCGCGTTTACCGTGATCCCGATGCTGATGTTGTGGCTGCGCCCGGGCTTCCTGCCGGGCGCAGCCAAGCTGCCCGGTGCCGCTGCAACCGGCGGCGTGATGGAACTGTGGCGCGCGCCGCGATTGCGTAATACCTTCATTGCCAGCGGTTTCATTTCCGCAGCCTGGGACCTGTTCAATTTCTACCTGCCGGTGTACGGGCACGGCATCGGCCTGTCAGCATCCGCGATCGGCATCATCCTCGGGGTTTTTGCGCTGGCGACCTTCGTGATCCGTGCAGCACTCCCCTGGCTGCTCAAACACTCCAGCGAGGCGAAAATCCTCGTCTATGCGATTTTTTTCGCCGCCTTCGCCTTCATCCTGTTTCCCTTTTTCGACAACCCGTACGCCTTGTGCGCGGTATCGTTCCTGCTCGGGCTCGGTGTCGGCTGCGGCCAGCCGATGTCGATGTCGCTGATTTATTCACTGGCACCGACAGGCCGCGCATCGGAAGCGGCGGGATTGCGGGTCACCGTCAACAATGTCACCCATCTGGTAATTCCGCTGTTGTTCGGCAGCATCGGCACTGCTTTTGGCTATGCGCCGGTGTGGTATGCCAATTCCGTGTTGCTCGGTATCGGCGGCTGGCTGGTGCGTCGCGGCGCATGAATTACCCTGGAGAAGCCACATCGGGTTCAAGCAACGGAAAACGAGTCTCCCTAACCACTACACGTAATATCCCTGACACGCTCAAAAAAAGCCCGTTTTTGATGAGTGTTAATGGACCAGTTTACTGGTGGTGCTTGAAAGCCGTTGGTGTAATCATTGGTTCCATGATCGTAGTAACCCCAAGATACATGTGATTCAAGTGCGGCCTGGAAGTCAGTCAGATCCGCCGAGGCTTCATTGAACAGGATCGGCTTGGGGTTTTCCCTGTAAGCCGGCATGTTCCGGATATATTCGATCTTTCGGATGTGTCCAGACGCCCCAAGATCATTGCCGTGCGGGATAACCAGGTCTGCGGTGCGAACAAGTTCCGGGGTTGGCACCTGCGATGCTAGAAGGCTGGCTGAAACCGGGATTTTTCGTTCACAAATATCCTGTGCGAAGCGGATTAGATGATGAATTTTCTCAAGCGCCAGGTTTCTGAATTGAAGGTAGTGATAGGACTGCCAATCCAGTGCGACTTCGTTTGCGATTTCCAGAATCACATTTTGCCGGTTTAATCCGGAAACAAATTCGGCGCCTTCCCTAACCGCCCTGAGAACGGCATCCTCGTTTTCGAGGCGGCTTGTCTGACCAAAATAAAATAATCCCACGATGGCCACCATGCCCAGCCGATCGAGCTCCGCCACACATTTTTCCATGCGTCTGGCGTGCTTCGGCTTGAGACTGCCATCTGAATTAAATGCGGTATTCAGCCAAGGTTGGGGGTCGCAGCGAGTTTTCCATACGTTCTGCATGGGCCGTCCGCCCTCGAAGCACAGAGAAACAGCGGAAATACCGTGATCTTTCCATGAGGGAAGGGCGGCGCAAAATTCCTCGATATTTCTTTCGGCATCCCATTGGCCGGTATCGGGATAGACAAAGCTGCGCGGGCCGATACCTGCATCGTACCTTTCGACCCCAGGCCAATTCTCATCATCAAAAGTCGCCTGTACAGCACGAACGCAGAACAGCAATCCTTCGATCGATTTCCCGTGATATAGGCGGTTCTGATGGGTGCGACGTCCGTTGATACAAAAATTCTCGCCCTCAACCGAAAGTTTAGTGTTGAAAGTGTTCATGGATTTCCACATTTATCGACCCTGAGGGGAGGGGGAACAGGTCATTGGCCAATCTGTATGTTGCGCTCTATCGCTAACTTCGTGATTCGAGCCGCTTCCGACCGGACGTATTCTTGAACCTCCGTGGCACTCATGATCACCGGGTCGTTCCCGCGCGCTCTCAAGGCATTCGCCAGGACCGGATCTTGCAGGGTTTTTGCGACTGCTTTGTTGACCAGGGCGATGCTGCCAGAAGGGGTCCCGGCCGTTGTGAACAGCCCCACCCAGTTGACATACCTGAATTCCGACATCGGTTTGTATTCAGAGATGGCCGGGATGTCGGGAAGAGACTCAACTCTGGTCTTGGTGGTGACACCAAGTGCCCGGAGTTTCCCGGCTGAGATGAGAGTCTTGGTGGTGACACCAAGTGCCCGGAGTTTCCCGGCTGAGATGAGAGGAATCGTGGACAAGGTGCTGGCAAAACCCATGGTGACATTGTTTCCGATGATTTGCGACAGATACTCCCCGGAGCCTTTGAAGGGAACATGAGTGATTTGAGTTCCTGCGAGATAGTTAAACAACTCTCCAACCATGTGTTGTCCGCTACCCTGCCCGTTGGAGGCGAACGTCAGCTTGTTGGGGTTGTTTCTCGCATGTACGACGAGATCCTGAACGCTTTTGAACGGCTGCGCAGTACTTATAACTAATACATTGGGTCCGGCAGCCAAGGCTGCGACAGCAACCAAGTCCTTGTCAGGATCATATGGTGGTTTCTGAAAATGCTTGTTAAGTGCCCCTTGAGTCGCTGAAGTTACCATCATCGTATGTCCGTCCGTTTTTGCTTTTACTACGGCGGTAGAAGCAATGATTCCGCTGGCCCCGGGCCTGTTCTCGACGATGATGTTTTGCCCCAAAGCTTGAGATAGTGCGGGCGCAATCAGGCGTATGACCACATCCTGTCCGCCGCCCGCTGCGCTTGGCACAAGAATTGTTATTGGCCTACTCGGATATTGTTCTTGAGCGAATGCAACGTTCACGCTGCCCAGGATCAAGCTGATTGCAGCTGTGAAAAAAATGCAAACAACGTTCATGATGAACCCCCCTCCGAATAGTGTTTTGCTCTGATGAACAACCCGATTCAGCCAAAGCTTATAGATAAGGTGCGGGGGGGGTATTGCTGTTTCGTCTCGGATATTGTTCTTGAGCGAATGCAACGTTCACGCTGCCCAGGATCAAGCTGATTGCAGCTGTGAAAAAAATGCAAACAACGTTCATGATGAACCCTCCTCCGAATAGTGTTTTGCTCTGATGACCAACCCGATTCAGCCAAAGCTTATAGATAAGGTGCGGGGGGGGTATTGCTGTTTCGTCAATTAATACTTAACGAAAAAACGCAGGAGGAAATGGCGTATCTAGAGGGGGGCGATTTGCCATGCTGGTGGGCGGATTAATTCTGGGACGCAAGATGTCTGAGGAGAAGTTTGGCTGCAACAGGCAGATCATTTTGAGATCTAAAACAAATGATTGATTCTCGATCCGTCCATTCCCCGTCGATGCGTAAAGCCTTGAGTTTCATGGATTTAACGTTATCCAGAACGGCGGGTTCTGGCAGTATGCTCAAGCCCAATCCGGCTTTTATCATCCGGCAAATACCGTCAAGTCCGCGCAGTTGCATTCTTAGCTTGAGACTTACACCCTGTTCGGCAGCTATTCTGGTGATGAGCGCATGCAAGGAACTGTTTGAAGGTGTTCCGATGAGGTCGTATTTGGCTATTTTCTCGAGATCCACGTTTCTTGACTTGGCGATCGGATGTTTTTCAGCGGCTATCAATACCAAGCGATGTTTTCGATAGGGCACGGATAAGAGGCCGTGGATTGCAGTTCGGGAATCAATAATGCCGATATCGGAAGTGCCATCCAGAACAGAGCGAACGATCGCATTGCTGGAGCCATCCCTGAGTTCGATTTTAATTAAAGGATGGTGCTTTACAAAGGAGGAGATTTCCTCCGGCAGGAACTGAGTGACAGACGCAGTGGTTACGTATATGCGGACGAATCCGGTAATGCCTTGGGAGTATTCTGCAAGCTCACCTCTCAAACCGGCTAAGGAGCCCATGATCTGTCGTGCATGAACTAGTAAAGCTTGTCCGGCTTGAGTAAGCGTAACCCCACGTGTGGACCGATATAGCAGCTGAACCCCAAGCTCGCGCTCCAGTTCTTTCACCCGTTTGCTTACGGCGGGCAATACCAAGTGCTCTCTCGCGGCTGCGGCCGTGAGGCTCTTTTCTTCGACCACGGCGATGAATACGCGCAAGCTGGTCAAAGACAAATTGCCGACGATTTTTGCGGAAGTCATTTTCACTCCTGGATGGATCTGTTCAAATCAGATTAAACCAAGTTTTGGGATGGCTCCTCAGGTTTGTTTATTGACCATTGACAGAAAGATCGAACAGAGCCGATTGCTGTCGCGCTATCGGACGATGATGGTCAGGCTGAAATCGCCACGCAGCAGACTGACTGCATAACCGCGTTCCGCAGCTTTCAGCAGCCCTTGGAATTCGGCCACGGTCTGCACCCGGCGCCGGTTCACCGCGTAAATGATGTCACCGGGGCGGAAGCCTGCCTGCAGTGCGCGGCTTTTCGGATCCACCGCGGCGACGACCAGACCGCCGCCACGCAGGCGCTGGAACAGCGGGCTGCCGCGCTCAATCTCGACCACCCGCAGCCCCGGCAACTGCGCCACGGTCTGTGTTTCACCACCGTCAGAAGGCAGCGGCGCAGCGATGCGTGTGCGGATGCGCTGGGAGCCGCCTTCACGGACGATGGCGATTTCGATTTCCTCGCCGACGGGCGTCAGTCCGAGCCGCGCGCGCAGTTCGGCGGAACTGCGAATCGGCCTGCCGTTGAGGGTGGTGACGACATCGCCTTCACGCAGGCCGGCCTGTTCGGCCGGCGAGCCCGACTGCACATTGGAGATCAGCGCACCATTAAATGACGGCAGGCGCAACTTGCGTTGCACCTCTGCAGTGACATCCGCCATTTCGATGCCGAGGCGGCCGCGCCGCACTTCACCGTAACGCACGATCTGCTCCATCACCGCGCGCGCCATCACCGAGGGCACGGCGAAGCCGATGCCGACATTGCCGCCGGCGGGGCCGATGATCGCGGTGTTGATGCCGATCAGTTCGCCGCGCAGGTTGACCAGCGCGCCACCCGAGTTGCCGGGATTGATCGAGGCATCGGTCTGGATGAAATCCTCATAACCCTCGACCGACAGCCCGCTGCGTCCCAGCGCGCTGACGATGCCCGAGGTCACAGTCTGGCCGATGCCGAAGGGGTTGCCGATGGCCAGCACGTAATCCCCGACCTGCAGGATGTCGGAGTCGCCGATGCGCAATGCCGAAAGGTTGGGCGCGCTGATCTGCAATACCGCGATGTCGGTGCCGGGATCGGTGCCCACCAGTTTTGCCGGGAACTGGCGGCGGTCCTTCAGCGTGATGATGACCTGTTCCGCATCCTTGATGACGTGGTTGTTGGTGAGGATGTAGCCACGCGCCGCATCAACGATGACGCCCGAACCGGCGGACTGCTCCTGACGCTGCTGCTTGTCCGGCAGGTTGAAAAAGCGGCGGAAAAAAGGGTCGCGGAACAGCGGATTGTCTTCGACCGGTGCGCGGGTGATGACCGACACATTGACCACGGCCGGTGTGACCTGATTGACCAGCGGCGCCAGGGTCGGCAGGCCGCGTGCTTCGGTCGCGGTTTGCGCCGGTGCTGCCAGCGGCAGCAGTGCGCCCAGCAACAGCAGCAAGGGCGCGCGAAAAATGCTGAACAGGTTCTTGAAAGGCATGGACATGGTCCCCAGATGGGTGCCACCCCGCCGGTTTTCAAGCGGCAGGCATTTCGCAGCCGGGCGCCCCATACCGCTTATTTCAGGATCTTGAACAGGTTGTTGAAACTGTCCGTCCACAGCCGCAGGCCGGGGATTTCGCCGATCGCTTCGATTGATTCGGTAATGCGTGGGTTTTCGAGGACGGCCTTGCTGCGTGACACCAGCACCCAATCGGTATTGGCCAGGTCCGATCCGCTTTCGGGATCGTCGGCGACCAGCACCGTATGCAGGCCGTGCTCGTCTGCAATGCGCTTGACCACCGGCGCCAGGTGCAGGAAGCGGTTGGTGACGTGGAAGGCAATCACGCCGTCCGGCTTGATGTTCTTCAGATAGACGCCCATTGCCTGGTACGTCATCAGGTGGGTGGGGATTGAGTCGCTGGAGAAGGCATCAATCGCCAGCACGTCGTAGCGTTGCGCCGGTTCGCGCTCAAGGGTCAGGCGCGCATCGCCGAGCAGGGTCTCGATTTGCGCGCTGCTGGAACCGAGAAAGCTGAATTCGGTTTTGGCGAGTTCGATGACCTCGGGATTGATTTCATAAAAGCGGTAAACGTCACCCGGCCGGCCATAGATGGCGAGAGTGCCGGCACCGAGGCCGACCACGCCGACGCGGATTTCCTTCGCGCTGTCGCGCTTGATGTCGATGATGCGTCCCACACCCGAGGTCTGGCCATAGTAGGTGGTCGGTTCCATGCGCCGCGCCGGCGCCAGAAACTGCTCGCCGTGCATGATCACGCCGTGCATCAGCCGGCGCGTGCCATCGCTGTTTTCGTCACCGAAATCCTTGACCCGCAGCGTGCCGTAGAAATTGCGCGACATGACGCGCGTGTCCTTGGACAGCATGTTGATGTAGGTGTGTATCTGCCATGCGGTGAAACCTGCGGCAACCAGCGCCAGCACCGGCACGATGACGAGGGTGCGGCGCGCCAGGTACGCGGCAATCAGTGCGGTGAAAAACAGGCCGAGGCCGAATTCGTAATAGGTGTTGAACAGCTTGGGGGCAACAAATCCCACCAGCAGGCCGCCGATCGCGCCGCCCAGCGAAATCATCAGGTAATAACTGGTGAGGTGGCGCGGCGCCGGTTTCAGTGCGGCGAGCTCACCATGGAAAAACATGCACATCACGAACAGGCCGGTGGCGAACAGCGGGATCGCCTGCTTGATGTCCATCACCCCGCCGTTGGTGTGCAGGGCCCAGGCCATCGCGCCGACGATCACCAGCAGCGGCCCGAAGAAAATCTGTCGCTGGTACCAGTTGCGGCCCTCAAAACAGAGCACGAAGGACAGCAGGTACAACGTCAGCGGCAGTATCCACAGGAAGGGCACCGAGGCGACGTCGTGGGTGATGTGGTTGGTGACCGCGATCAGCATGAACGAGCCCAGCGCCGCGAGCGTCAGCCACAACAGGTAATCGGTGGCGCGCGGCTTTGGTCCTTCCGCCGCTGGTATTTCCGTTTGCAGTCTGGCGGTCTGGCGCGAAGCGCGCAGGCTGAACAGTGCCGAACCGGCGCACAGCGCGACGAACAACGCGTAGCCGAAGCTCCAGCCGATCGATTGTTCACGGGTGGTGATGTACGGTTCAACGACAAACGGGTAGGCCACCAGTGCAATCAGCGATGCGCCATTCGACAGCGCGAACAGGCGATAGACGTTGCTGGCATTGGGAAAACTGCGCGCGAACCAGGCCTGCAGCAAGGGCCCCGTCGTTGACAGCAGGAAGTAGGGCAGGCCGATGGTTGCGGCCAGCAGGCCGAGGATCAGCCAGGTCGGATCTTCGTCACCGTCAGGTTTCCAGCCGCTGCCGGCGATGATCGGCAACGACACCAGGCTGATGATGATCAATGCCACATGCAGCATGACCTGCGGGCGCGGTTTGAGGAAACGCACGGTCCAGTCGGCGTAGGCGTAGCCCAGCAGCAAGACCAGTTGGAAAAACATCAGGCAGGTCGTCCATACCGCTGCGGAACCGCCGAACCAAGGCAGGATCTGTTTCGCCAAGATCGGTTGCACCAGAAACAGCAGGAACGCGCTCGCAAAAATGGTCAGCGCGTAAATCGGCATTTATATAACCTATTGATTTTATTAGATTATTTTAATTTTGTGCTATCGTGCCGTGACACGGATAACGCGGCGGGCCGCGGTGTTGCGTGCGGGCCGCCGGGATTGTAACCGCAGCCGGCGTGTCGCGGGCGACGGCAGCAACAACACGTGTGCCGTGTCACGCATGCGTCGCGCCACGCAGCGCGAGAAACTCAGTCCGCCTTGATGTTGGATTTCTGGATGACTTCCGCCCAACGCGCCGATTCGACTTTGACGTAGGCGGCGAATTCGGCCGGTGTGCTGCCGACACCGTCGGCGCCGTCGCCGGCCATGCGTTTGTGCATTTCCGCGGTCTTCAGGATGTCCACCACCTCGCGATGGATACGGTCGATCACCGGCTTCGGCGTGCCGGCAGGCGCGAACAAGCCATACCACTGCGAAACGTCTATGCCCGGAATGCCGCTTTCCTGCAGGCTGGGAATCTCGGGCAGGGAACTCGCGCGTTTGGCGCTGGTGACGGCCAGCGCGCGCAACTTGCCGGTCTTCAGATGCGGCAGCACCGAGATGATGCTCGGGAACGCGGCCTGGATGCGGCCGGCCAGCATGTCGACGTATGCGCCACCCATGCCCTTGTACGGGATGTGGTTCATGTCGGCCCCGGTGCGCACCTTGAACAGCTCCGTGGTCAGGTGAATCAGACTGCCCTGGCCGGCTGATGCGTAATTGACCTTGTTCGGATTCGCCTTGGTATAAGCCACCAGTTCCTTGACGTTTTTGGCGGGAATGCCGGGGTGGACCATCAGCACATAAGGCTGGCGCGTGACCTGGGTGATGGTCGCATAATCGCGCGTCGGTACATAACGCGCCGGGTAGAGCAGGGGGTGAATGACAAAGGTTGCGCTGGCCATCAGCAGGGTGTGGCCGTCTTTCGGCGCTTCCTTGGTGATTTCGGCGCCGATCGCGCCGCCGCCGCCGGCGCGATTGTCGACCACCACCGTCTGGGCGAGTTTTTCCGCGAGTGGTGATGCCACGGCACGGGCGATGGTATCCATGCCGCCGCCGGCCGACAGCGGCACGATCAGCCGCACCGGCTTTTCCGGATATGCGGCTTGCGCGGACAGTGCTGTTGCGCAGAATGCGGCGATCAGCAATCGGGTCATGAGAGCCCCCTGATTACAAATTATGGTGTGGTGCTGATTGCCAGCGTGCGGCAGTCGGCAATGGTTTCCAGCTCGGCCAGTTGTGCATGCAGTTCCGCCGCCCGCGGATGGCTGCCGGCCATGCGCATGAACTTGGTCTGCAGTTCCTCCGCCGACAGCGGCGAGGCCGGTGTGCCCTTGAATTCTTCGGCGAAACGTTCGAACTTGCGGCCGTCCCTGAGTTCCACAGCGACGCGCGTCGACCAGGCACCGCCTTTTTCGTCGTGACCCATTTCCACGACTTTGAGTTTCAGCGCCAGTGCCCGTACTTTCGCATCATTTAATGCGGTTTCGGAAAACGCCAGCGGATCGTTGACGTCGTAATAAAGAGCAATGGCCGAGCAGAACGGCACGCTGTACTGCGCGCCGGCCACGTCGCTGGGTTCGCGGATGTCATGGTGGGACAGCACCTTGTGTCGTGCAAAAATGGTCAGCGCAACCACATCGTCGCCGTTGAAATTGTGCAAAAATGGTCAGCGCAACCACATCGTCGCCGTTGAAATTGTGCTCGGCGCGCAGTTCCTGCAGCGACTGCACAGGCGTGTGCGCAGTGATGTGGCAGGCATATCGTTTCAGGCAGGCAAAAACGATGTCGAAATGCGTGCCGAGATCCTTGGTGAACTGCGTGGCATCTCCGTCGCGGGCATAGGCTTCGAGGTAGCCGTATTGGCCTTCGAGCACGCTGTCCGGGCCTTCGTAACCGTCGCGGGCGAGCAGTGCGGCAACCATACCGGCTTCCGCTGCGCGTCCCATGTGCAGGCGTTTCACCATCGCGCCGTTGCCGGCCTTGGCGAAGGCGAGCAAGCCGCCACCCAGCGAACCGGCAATGCCCAGGGCCTGGGTGAGCTGATCGGAATTGAGACCCAGCAGTCTGCCGGCGACGATGGCTGAACCATAAGGGCCGTTGACGCCCGGCGCATGAAAGCCCAGCGATTCCGTCGATTGTTTGGCGGCGAGGCCGATGCGGAACATCACTTCGGCACCAGCGACAAAGGCGGTCAGCAGGTCGCGACCGCCGGCCCCCTGATGTTCGGCGGCGGCCAGTGCCGCCGGCAGCAGGATCGCGCCGGGATGCACGCCGGCGCTGGGTTTCCGCAGGCCGTCGAGTTCAAAAGCGTGGCTGCAGACGCCGTTGGCCAGGGCGGCTGCCGGCGGCGATACTTTAAGCGCGGTGCCGATGACACGGCTCATGCCCGTGCCGCCGCAGTTCTGCGCATGACCGGCGACGATGCGGCTCCACGGCAGGCGCGAACCGAACAGCGCCGCGCCAGTGGTGTCGATGATGCATTGGCGAGCGCGTTCGCGTGCGGGGACAGGGATGTCCCCGTAGCGCAGTGCGGTGGCGAATTCGGCCAGCGTGCGGGCTGCCGTTTTTGGAGAAGCGGAACTCGTCATGCGAAAGTCCTTGAGAAATTACTCCCTCTCCCGTCAAGCGGCACCGATCCCGCCAGCGGGGGCAAGGGAACACTTGAAACGAAGTAGAGGGAGTGGGAGTGGGTTACGCGCTCAGCAGTTTCGACAGCACGGTGGCATCGGGCAGTTTTTCGATGCCCATCACCGCGTCGCGCAGTTCGGCAACGCGCGCCTTGGGCAAGGCCTTGACCGCGAGTTTCTCGAATTTCTCGATGATCTCGGCATCGGTCGCGAAATGTTTTTCGCTGCCGCGCGCGGCTTCGACGGTGCGCTTCATCACCGTGCCGTCGTGGAGATGTAACTCCACGTGCACCTTGTGCCGCAGCTTGGCGCCGAGCGCGGTGATCGCCGGGTCGTGCAGGACTTCGACTTTTTTCGACAGCGCGATGCGCTGCGGATCGGCGACCATGGCTTCGGTGAACTGGTCAACGAAGCAGTCCTTCTCCAGCAGCCAGGTGGCGATGCAGTACGGCATGTTCAATTGCGCCGAGGTCAGGCCCTGCGGCTCGTACGGCCAACCGACGTGGTGCACCGTGACTTCAGATCCGTGGACAACGACTTTCTTGACGTCGTCAGCCTTGAACGGGCGCTCCTTGTCCATGTCGCGCAACGCGTCGAGCGTGGTGTGGTTGGTGCCGACGCAGGCGTAGAACTTCAGCGCAATGCCCATGGTCTGCCACACTTCACCGAAACCGGCGGTGAGTTCTTTCAGGTCAAACTTGTCGGTCGACTGCGTCATCGTCGAGCAGAAACCGCCGTATTCGCTTTCCAGCACGTTGAGGATGCCGGTGAAGCCGGCTTCGGCGAACAGCGCGCCGTAGAGTCCCGATTGCGACGAACGGCCGGCGTGCATGCGTTTGACCATCGCGCCGAACTGCGCCGCCATCAGGCCGCCGGCTTGTGTGCCGGCGATGCCCAGTGCGTGCACGGTTTTGTCGGTGTCGAGTTTGAGGCCGCGTGCGGCACCGGCTGCGGCGGAGAACACGCCCAGCGTCGCACCCGAATGCCAGCCCGAGGCGATGTGTGAGGGGCCCATGCACAGACCGACGCGCGGTCCGATTTCATAACCGGCCACGGCGGAGGTCAGAAACTCCTTGCCGCTCATGCCCGGTTTCATTTCGGTGACGGCGATCAGTGCCGGCAGCACCACGGCGCCGACATGCAGCACACCGGCGCGGTGCACGTCGTCGAGTTCGAAGCCCTGCACCAGCACACCGGCGCGGTGCACGTCGTCGAGTTCGAAGCCCTGCACCTGCGTGCCATTGACCAGTGCGGCGTGCGGCGCTGAAAGTTTCTTGGTGGTGCCCCACACGCTGCACTGGCGGGTGGTATCGACGCGCTCCAGTGTGTCCTGCAGGATGCGGCTCCACTGCAGGTCCGCGCCATACAACGCGCAACCCAGCGAATCCAGCATCAGCAGCTTGTTGCGATGGCGGACTTCTTCCGGAATCTGCTCGTAGGTCAGTCCGGAAACGAAGGCGGC
>Ga0163149_10004501_pt1 | contig 15219 bp, 17 predicted proteins | sample OliLakLV19MP5G1_FD_148604 | JGI IMG/M metagenome (GOLD analysis project Ga0163149, IMG submission 148604) | Freshwater microbial mat bacterial communities from Lake Vanda, McMurdo Dry Valleys, Antarctica - Oligotrophic Lake LV.19.MP5.G1 | ecosystem: Environmental > Aquatic > Freshwater > Lake >...
AAACAACGCGGGCCGCTCCGCGCCAGTCGCTGCGCTCCCTCTGCTGCGCTGAATCCCGGCACGGACGCCACCGGTTGCGCTACGCTCTAACGGCTTCGCTCCACCGTCGCCGACCGTTCCGGCGTTGCGCGCTCCGATAAAATCCGCGCGCCCTACGCCTCGCGTTCTCCATTCCGCTCCTGCGACGCTCCATTCCGAGCGCGAGCCGCCGCTCACTGCGTGAGCCGTTGCGCTCGCCTAGCCCGAGCGCGAATCAACCAGCCTGCTTGAGAAATCCCTGCAGCATCTCGGCTACAACTTTTTGTTTAGCACGAGGGAGTTGATCGAGTTGCGTTGCGATCTGGGCAAATTGCGAGGGCGGGCCAGGCTTGTTCTTGCCACGCGTCGTGTCGTTGAACAACTCGCCGACTGAAACGCTGAAGAAGACCGCGATCTTCTCGACCGACTCCATGCTTGGGTTTGTCGCCGTGCGCTCGTAATAGGCGATTTGATTGCGCGTCATACCGAGAGCGTCGGCCAGCTCGGATTGGGTAATCCCCTTGGCAACGCGAAACGCGGCCATGCGCTGGCCAAATTTTGGGGCAGGTTTTGATTGAAGGCGACCACTCGGCATGTGGCTAAAATACAGCTTTTGTTTGGTCTGAACTTGCATTTTGATTGATTAAATAATCAAAAGACGTGCGGATGAAAACTACAAAATTGTTTTGGAACTGCGGAAAACCAACGAAGGAGAACGAAAAATGCCCATGATTCCCACCAACGAAACCGAGTCCCTCAAGCGCGAGCCAACACGCGGCGCGACCGCGCCGACACTCTATGCGACGATCAAGCCGCGTTCGAAATACGCCTACCAGAGCGGGCGCGGTGGCCATCCCGTGCTGATGCGCGTGACGCGCTTGGAAATGGATTCCTCCGCGTTCCACCTGGACAACGGCAACCGCTACCGCCGCGAAGACCTGACGTTTTTTGCCCAAAGCCCCGAGGGGAAACTCCTCAAACTCACCTGACACCATGCCCATGATCCCCGACGACGAACTCGAAAAAATCAAACGCGAGACGGATCTCGCCGCCGTGGTTCGCGCGCGCGGCGTGGCGCTCAAGCCGCAGGGCGGCGACCTGGTCGGGCTCTGCCCGTTTCACGAGGACAAAACGCCTTCGCTCCACGTGACGCCCGCGAAACGCCTCTGGCGCTGCGTATCGTGCCAGGCGACGGGCAACGTGATTCAGTTCGTGCAGAAGTTCGACGGCGTGAGCTTCCGCCACGCGTGCGAACTGCTGAAGGCGGGCACGCTCGCCGCGCTCGCCGGGCCGGCGACGGGCGCGCCGCTCAAAAAATCCACCGTCCCGAAACTGCCTTCTCCTCTAGCCGCCGATGCGGACGATCAGGGCGCACTCCGCCAGGTGCTCGATTACTATCACGAGCGCTTGAAGGAGAACCCGGACGCGCTCGCCTACCTGAAAAAACGCGGCCTCACCGCCGAAGCGATCGCTGCGTTCAAGATCGGTTTTGTCGATCGCACGCTCGGCTTGCGGCTGCCGCACAAGAACCGCGCCGAGGGCGCGGCGATCCGCGAACGCTTGCAGCGGCTCGGCATCTACCGCGAGAGCGGACACGAACATTTACGAGGGAGAATCGTCTTTCCCGTGATCAACGACACCGGCGACAAGTGCGGCAGCCTTGGCGGTGAAATCGGCACCGTTTACGGCCGCGCTATCGACGCGCCGACGAAAGACGCGCGGCATTTGTTTTTGCCGGGACCGCAGCGCGGCGTTTTTAATCCGAGCGCGTTGCACTCGCCGGAAATTATCCTTTGCGAGGGCATGATCGACGCGCTGACGTTTTGGTGCGCCGGATTTAAAAACGTGACGACCGGCTTCAGCGCGAAAGCGTTGCCCCAGGAATTGCTCGACGCGCTGATCAAGGCGAAGGTGCGCCGCGTGCTGATTGCCTTCGACCGCGACGAGGCCGGAGACCGGGGCGCGGAGGAAGTCGCCGCACAACTCAAAGCCTACGGCATCGACTGCCTGCGCGTGGTTTTCCCCCACGGCCACGATGCGAACAGCTATGCTCTGGCCGTCACGCCGCCCCAGAAATCCCTCGCCGTCCTTTTGCGGTCAGCGTTACCCATCGGTGAACTGCGTTCAAAGCCAGCGGTGTCTTTGTTGCCGCCCGTCGCGCCCGCGCCTTCTTCTTTAGCTGCTGTATTAGCGGCTAAAGCCGCAGTTGAGAGTTCAGAGCTGAGAGTTGAGAGCCAGGCGCCGACGCCGCTCCCAGAGGCGGCGACAAGTGCGCCAGCCTTGGCGGCGACAAGTGCGTCAGCCTTGGCGGCGACGAGTGCGCAAGCCTTGGCGGCTAGAGAAGAAACTTTACCCGCCGTGGCGTCACCGGTGGCGAATCCGTCGCCGGTGGTCGTCACGAAAAACGACGCCGAGGAAATTTTGCTTGTCCTCGGCGACCGCGAATGGCGCGTGCGCGGCCTGGCGAAGAACGCGGGCTTCGAGTCATTGAAAGTCACGCTGCGGCTCGCGTGCGGCGAGCGTTGGCACCTGGACAATCTCGACTTGTGCGTCGCGCGGCAGCGTGAAAGTTTTGTCACGGCAGCGGCGAGTGAAACCGCCCTCAAGCCCGAACTCATCAAGCGCGACCTCGGCCACGTGCTGCGCAAGCTCGAGGAGCTGCAGGAGGCGCGGCTGCGCGCGCAGGTGGAGCTGAAGAAAAACGAGCCGGTGCTCTCCGCGCAGGAGCGCGAGGCCGCACTCGGCTTGCTGCGCGATCCGAAACTGCTCGACCGCATCCTCGCCGATTTTGCGGCGTGCGGCGTCATCGGCGAAGAGACGAACAAGCTCGTCGGTTACTTGGCGGCCGTCTCGCGCAAGCTCGACCATCCGCTCGCGATCATCGTGCAGAGCACGAGTGCGGCCGGAAAATCGGCGCTCATGGATGCCGTGCTTGCGTTCGTGCCGCCGGAGGAGCGCGTCAAATACTCGGCGCTCACCGGTCAGGCGCTCTACTATCTCGGCGGCGAATCGAACCTGAAACACAAGATCCTCGCCATCGTCGAAGAGGAAGGCGCGGAGCGCGCTTCCTACGCCTTGAAGTTGCTCCAGTCCGAGGGCGAGCTGTCGATTGCCTCGACGGGCAAAGACCCGCACACGGGCCGCATGGTGACGCAGGAATACCGCGTCGAAGGCCCGGTGATGATCTTCCTCACGACGACGGCGGTGGACATCGACGAGGAGCTTTTGAACCGCTGCCTCGTGCTGACGGTGGACGAGTCGCGCGAGCAAACGCGGCGCATCCACGCGCAGCAGCGCGAGCGTTACACCCTCGGCGGCATCCGTGCGAGCGAGGGCCGCGCGGCCGTGCTCGCGTTGCATCGCGCGGCGCAACGGCTCTTGCGGCCGCTGCGGGTCTTCAACCCTTACGCGGACCGGCTGACGTTCCTCGACGACAAGACGCGCACGCGCCGCGATCACACGAAATACCTGCTCCTCATCGCGACCGTCGCCGTGCTGCACCAGCACCAGCGCGAAATCCGCGCCATCGATTGCGGCGGCGGCAAAACCGCGCCGTGCGTCGTGGCGACGCTCGACGACATCGCGGCGGCGAACCGCCTCGCGCACGAGACGCTTGGCCGCTGCCTCGACGAAATGCCGCCGCAGACGCGCCGCTTGCTCGCGCTCATCGAGCGCGAAGTCGCCGCGCGCTGCACGGCCGCGAAGATGGAACGCGGAGACGTGCGCTTCACGCGCCGCCAGGTGCGCGAGGCGTGCGGCTGGAGCAACACGCAGTTGCACGTCCACCTGTCGCGCTTGGTCGAGCTGGAATACCTGCTCACGCACCGGGCCGACCACGGGCAGGGTTTTGTTTTTGAGCTGGTTTACGACGGCGCGGGCAAGGACGGCAGCCGCTTCGTCTCCGGCTTGATCGACGTCGAAAAACTCCGCGCGCAGGAGCGCGGGCACGACTGCGACGAAAAGCGTTCGGGGGTAGCGGAGCCTGATTCGGGGTCGATTCGGCCCCTGTTCGGGCCTGATTCGGGGCCGGTTCCGAGCGACAAAAACGGGCAATCCTCCTCTGAGAATCGCGCACCGGAGCCGCGCGCCGATGAAAACTCGCGCTCACGGTCCGGCGAAAATAACGCGGCAGCGTAATTTTTTGCCGCCATACCCATGCCCCGCAAAGGAGAACGCAAGGAGCGCGCGCCCATCGGCGACCTGAGCGACGAGCGCAGCTTCGCCGCGCTGCTCGCCGCGTATGCCGACTGGCTGCGCGTCAGAAATTACGCCGACGCCACCGTCACGAACCGCGAGCACTACGTCGGCGACTTTGCCAAATGGTGCGCCGAGCGGGCGCTCACGCGGCCGTGCGAGGTGACGAAGCCGCTGCTCGAACGTTATCAAAGATGGCTCTTCCAGTATCGGCAGAAGAACGGGAAGCCGCTCACGTTCCCGAGTCAGTTGCAGCACCTGATTCCTGTCCGCGCCTTCTTCAAATGGCTCGGACGAAACAACCACATCCTCGCCAATCCCGCCGCCGATCTTGAGTTGCCGCGCGGGGAAAAGCGTTTGCCCAAACACATCCTCACCGCGAGCGAAGCCGAGCGCGTGCTCGCGCTCCCTCCGCTCGACGAACCGCTTGGGCTGCGCGACCGCGCCTTGCTGGAGGTGTTTTATTCGACGGGCATGCGGCGCATGGAAGCGGTCGGCCTGAAGCTCTACGACCTCGATGCGGAGCGCGGCACGGTGTTCATCCGCCAGGGCAAAGGGAAAAAAGATCGCATGGTGCCGATGGGCGCACGCGCGTTCGCGTGGGTCGCGCGTTACTTGGAGGAAGCGCGCCCGAAGCTCGCGACGATGCCCGACGACGGCACGGTTTTCCTGACGAACCTCGGAACGCCGTTCGAGGCGGGCCGGTTGACGCAGCTCGTCCGCGACTACATCGACGCGGCCGAGACCGGCAAACGCGGCGCGTGCCACTTGTTCCGCCACACCTGCGCGACGCTCATGCACGAGGGCGGCGCGGACATCCGGTTTATCCAGCAACTCCTCGGACACGCCGAGTTGAGCACGACGCAGATTTATACGCAGGTCTCGATTCGGATGCTGAAAGAAGTCCACACGCGCACGCATCCCGGCGCGACGCTCTCGCCGCAGGCTGCGGCCGAGATCGACGCCGAACTCGCCGAGGAAGCCGCCGAAGCGGCCGACGACGGCGCGGAGTAGGGGTGAGCCAGGGCGAGGCCGCGCGAGCGCGTTAAACGCGGCAGGATCGCCGCAAAAACAGCCTCGCCGCTTCTTCTTTAGCTGCTTTGGTCGAGAGGTGATTTTGCGGCTCTGGCTTCTTGTGGTCCTCATGCTTGCGGGTGCGTTCGCGCCCTCGCGCGCGGGCGCGCGCATGGTCGAAACACGCGCCCAGAATTTTTTTGCGACGGCCACGGAAACGCGTCAGGAAACCGCGCCGCAAGTTGCTGACCCGCACCAAGGAAACTTGGTCTGCGGCTACGAACTCGCATCAGGCTACTCTCAAGCCGCAGAGACAACAGCGGCCCGTGCAGGCCAGGGAATATATGAATTCTCGGCCGCATCGGGTAAGACCTACGTTGGTCAATCCGGGAACATTGCCACTCGTCTCGAACAGCACATCGCATCGGGCAAGCTGCCGCCGGGGAATGCCGTCCAAACGACGGAGGTTCTAGACGGAAGAACGGCTCGTGAAATCGCCGAGCAGTTACGAATTAACCAGCTCGGTGGCGTCAAGAATCTGGAGAAGATCAAGAACCCGATTGGCCCGGCGCGACAGCATCTGCTGCCGGGTGGGCCGCAATGATCACGGGTGTTTCCATCGAAAGCGGCGCTTACGGGCTTCGGGCCGTGCTGACTTCAGCATGGTCGGAAGCCATCGGGCGTTATTTACAGGAGAAGGCCGTTGCCGAAATCGAGCTGAACCATGCGAAGGGATGGCGCGGGGATACGCTCGCTTTCTTGTCAGCGTTTCCACGATTGCGCTCCTTGAAGATTATCGACCTCACGATCTCTTCGGTGGAACCGATCCACGTTTTGCGCGAACTGCGCGCGCTTGAGGTGATAACCTACTGCAAGACGGAACTCCAGTTTGCGGCGTTCCCATACCTCGAAGAATGTGCGTTGGAGTGGCGTCCGAAAGCTACGTCGCTGTTTGACTGTGGAACACTGAAAAAACTTTTCGTTGATCGTTATAGCGGCAAGGACGTGGAGCCGTTTGGGCGGCTCAAGAGATTGGTGTCGTTGGCGATTTTGAATGCCTCGGTTGAGACCCTGCATGGGCTTCTAAAGTTGAGTGATCTTCGTTCGCTGAGGTTGGCGAATTTGAAGCGACTCACCTCGCTTGCCGGCATTGAAGGATTGGCCGCTCTTGAAGAGCTGGAGATACACACCTGCCGGGCCGTCACCTCGATTGACGAGGTGAGCCATCTGCTACGGCTCAGAAAACTTCATCTTAATAACGATGGAGCCATCGCGTCTTTGAAGCCGTTAGAAAACTTCGATGGCTTAGAGTCGGTGCTGTTTTACGAATCCACGAACATCGTGGACGGTGATCTTGCGCCGTTGATGCGGCAAAAAAACTTGGCACGCGTCTCGTTTCAAAATCGTCGCCACTACTCGCACCAGCGGGAAGATTTTGGTGTGGCCTACTCAAATTAACCATGGCTCAGGGCGATCAACTTTTAATCCCGGATGCAGCGAAAGCCGATCCAAAGTCCTTTGAGCTTTTGCGGGTATGGATAGCGAACAAAGAGCAGCATGTAAGTTTGCGGGTCGGGGTCTGGAGCGATCCCGGCGCTTGGGGAATTATGCTGGCCGACTTGGCGAAGCACATCGTGAACTCCTACGATCAAGATGAGGCGTTGGATCGGCTCAAAACATTGCAGCGCATCAGGGCAGCTTTTGACGCTGAATTGGCGAAGGCAACGGACGATCCAACTGGTAGGAAGCTGAAAAAGGGGTCAGGTTGAAATTGTTATAATCGCCTGCTCGCAACGTCCGTAAAGAACGGGATGATCCGAAGGGGTAAAACTTTGGAGGCTGAAAAAGGGTCATGTTGTACCCTTTACCTTTCTTGGACGATCCGAAGGGGTCACGTGTTGAATTTTGACAAACACCCCGATCAGCAGTGTTCGCAACGTCGTCAATGATCCAAGCGGCACGTCTCGCGCCAGCACAGCTGACACTCGCCCTGCTTCCTCCTTGCGCTCCGTTGTCGCTCCAGTCCGGTGGGGACGATCCGAAGGCGAGTGAATAAGGGGTCAGACGGCAGAAGTTGAACCGGAACCTCTCCCGCCGGACCGCGCCAGCCCAGCGCCGCGCACCACGTGCGTCTCGCGTCGAGAAATCCCGGAGTAAACGGCGCAAAACCCATCGGCGTCGGATCCACTCCACACAGCAGGTGCAACATCGTCGTATTTCACGCCACGCAACCGCCGGCGAGGCGGTCCACGGAAACGCCCGCACTGCGACACGCCTCCCGCAAAAGCGGCTCCAGCGTGTCCTGTAGAATCGCCCTCTTCAGGCTTTCCCTGCCGCTCAATGTACCCGATGCTTCGATCCGGGTGATGACGTTATCGCCCTGACTGATCTGGGCATTGAAGGCACCCGCCTTGGACAGACACTTTCCCGACGGGTATTCGAGCAGCATCAGGGCAACCGTCGTGGTGCCGATGTCCACCGCAAACGCCACATCCCGCACGCCCGCGATCCACTCAAAGGCCGGACAAACCCGAACCGGCACCAGGACCACAAAGGAATCCTCCACCTGAGGCCGGTTTTCCAGAAGAGAACGTTTCGGAAGATGAATTTCAGCCGCCTCGACGAGCAGGCAGCGACACGCGCGCACCCGAGCGGGTGCCAGCCGGGCCACGCCGTCCTCTTCAACCGAGCCCTCCAGCACCTCAACCTCGCAACCCCGGCAAAGTCCGCGTTCCCCGCAACGCGTGTTGAGGGCGAAACCGCGGTGCCCCAATTCCCGAGCCAAGGAACGAGCGGACTCCGCCAACCGCCAGACCATCGGCGGGCCGTCCTCCCTGTGGAGGGTCAATTGAATCGGGCCTTTCACGCGTCCACCCTGAGTATCGCGGCGTCGGCGCTGTGACCGATCCGCGCCCCCGGCGGCACGATCAAAAATCGCTGACTGTCCCAGTCTCCGGTTAAAAGCGCTGTCAGCAAAGAGGGATCGCCCTTGAGCCGCTCGAATTTCCAACCCAACCAGTCGGCGCAGCGGCGCGCATAGTCTGCCGCCTCCTCCGCGTCGTCGGTTCCCAGGTCGAGGTACACCGCCGTGTCGTGATGCGCCCAAAGACCCTGTTCACTCTCCAGCAGAAAGGCGACATCGTCGGCGTCATAGCGCTGGGACAACTCCGCCTTCAGCGCCTCAATTTTATCCGGCCCCGGCACCCGCTTCCCGCGATTCCAGCCGGGAGTGTATTAAAAGCCGGACGGACACAGGCGCTGGCGCTCGACGTACGCCTCCTTGCTCCCAAGAAACAGCGTCACACAATCGTGCGCCCGTGGAATCACCAGTGGGTATCGACGGGCCGCGAGCCCTGCGGTGCCGCACCCGCACAAGCCGTAGACGAGGACGACGGCGTCCAAATCGTCCCGCACAGACACCTGATCAATTTCCGCCTGCAGTCGCGCCCTGAGCACGTCAGGGCGATCATGCAGCCCCATATCCAGATACCGCGCATCCACAATCCGGCATCCCACGGCTGAAAGATGCCCCAACTCACGCTCCACTACGGAGCAAGCGAGGAGAGCAACGCGAGGAGGGAGAGGCCTGTATCGGGAGAGGGGAAGATTGCAGTGTTACAGCGTGGAATGCCCGGCGGCCACAAAAATATCGGCCTAGCCAACCTCTACCAATGAAGCCAATCAAGTGACTCCTTCGGATCGTCCACGAAATGCGATGTCCGCGCGGACAGTCCGCAAAAATCCTTATGCGCCCCCCTTCGGCAAATAATACGACCAGAGCGAAAGCGGCAACAAGCAGGGCGTCAGTCTTGCAATCATCGCCACGCTCAGCCGACGCCTTCCGTCAGCTTTCAGCAGTCGCAACCGTGTTGCTGGCACGAGCTGCGCCGCTGGTTCATTGCGAACGCGGCGAAAGCAACTGATCAAGGTGCCTGTCAAGATTCAACACGTGACCCCTTCTGAATTCGCCGTAACTTACTGAAATCCAGCATACATTGCTTGAGAGAACCCACTGGTGAAAAAAATTTTCATCCACGGGAATTACTGCGGCTTGAGAGTGAAAAAATCAGGTTCACGTTAAATGGACCGGGCGAGAAATGTATAAAATCGGTCCTTGGTGAATAGGCGGTGCTTCTGCATTCGCCCTCAGATTAGAGGTTTGACAACGCAGCGGCGTGATTTTTCGTTCTCAGGCGATGAACAAAACACTCCTCCTCTCCCTCACGGCCGTTTTCCTGATGCCGTTGGGCGCTCGCGCCCAAACTGAAGTTGTCGCGGCCGCCGCAGTGATTTTCCCCGCCCCTTTGCCGGCCCCGGCTGCCGGAGAGCCCACTCATTCCGAACGCGACGGCGTCGTCATGATCGAAGCCGAAAGCGGCAGCGGCGCATGGGAACGCTTCGAGGAAGCGGGAGCCACGGTCATTCGCTCGGTCGTGGGTGAGCGCATGACGTATCGCGTGCGTTTCAACGAGCCGGGCGTGCGCTACGTCCATCTGCGCTGCCGCCCGACAGTCGGCTTTGTCGACGCTAAGGGCAATGTGCTAAAAGATACCTCCACCAACGACGTCCACGTGACCGTCGGCGGCGCGCTGCTCTACGGTTCGGACAACGTCACCCGGCCCGATGGCATCCGCTCCCACGGCAAGGGCCTCAGCTGGTGGTCGCTCCCCAAGGGACCCGGCGGGCATACGCCCCAAAACATTAAGCAGAAAGGGGTGATGACCTACTTGCCACAGGCCGGAGTCTACGAGGTCGTCCTCGGCTACCGCAGCCCGGCGTTTGTGGTCGATAAAATCGCCTTCACCGTTTCCCCCAAGGCCCCGGAAGATCTTCCGGTCGCCCCTTAACGGTTAAGGAAAGACGGAGGGGAAATTCAGAAGGGGTCACGTGTTGAATGTTGACAAACTGTCTGGTCGGGCCGGGGGCTGGGCAATGGGCAGACTGGTGAGTTGAATTAAGGTGGTGGGGCAGAATATCAAGGGCGGAAAGTGAAGAAGTGAGAGTGAAAGGGAGAAGGAGAGGGAGGGTGACCGCAAGCTTGGCTGGGCGGCGGGGTCCGCGTTGTTGTTGAACCGCGTTGTCGCTGCGCTTCAACATGACTACGGGAAGGACGCCGCTATTCGGGGGGGGCTGAATCATTCTCGTTCTCTTACTTGTAATCGTAATCGTTCTCTTCGAGGCAAAGCGGTTTGATCGCGAGAACGAGCAGGAGAATGAAATGAGAACGATTAATCGGGTACGGCCGTCCGGGGGCGGCATTGGCCGACTGGCGGATGGCCAAAAACGCCGCTCCTGGCGGGAACGGCGTGGATTCGAATCGATTAAACTTTTACTGGCGTTACTGGCCTTGCAGGAGTTGCAGGACGGTTCGCGGGGTTTGATTGGCTTGCGCCAACATCGCAGTGCCTGACTGAACGAGAATATTGTACTTGGCGTACTGCGTGGATTCTTCGGCGACATCGACGTCACGGATGCGCGAGATGGCGGCGCCGAGATTCTCGAATTCCACCTGCAAGGTCGTCGCCGCGAGTTCGAGCCGGGACTGCGACGCACCAAGTGAGGCACGTTCGGTGGCGACATCTTGAATCGCGGCCGTGATGTCTCCAATCGTACTGGAATCGCTAATGCTTCGATTGTAAACTCCGCCACTCGACTGCCCGATGATAGTCCCCATCGCGCCATCGCGGAGATTGGTCTGACCGATGGTCATCTCTTGTCCCACGGCCTGACCAATGGTGACAATGAGGCCGGTAGCGCTGGAGCCAAAGAGCGTGATGCCGTTGAAGGCCCCGAGGGGAGCTGCTATCGCGGCGGTGCCACCGATTTCAGTCGTTGAACCACCGACCGTCGCACGAAGCTGATCTTGGAGGGCGGTGAACTCTTGTTGATAGAGGGCAACATCCGTGGAGTTTTTGGTGACGTCCTTCGCCAAGATCGCGAGTTCGCTCAAGCGAGAGAGAATCTTCGTCATGCCGCTCATGAAACCGTCGGCGGTCTGCGTGTAAGAAATAGTATTCTGCACGTTGGTGACGGCGGCCTTGATGCGGCGGTTCTGCGCACCGAGTTTTTCGGACACCGCGAGACCGGCGGCATCGTCGGAGGGATTGACGATCTTGGAGCCGGAGGAGAGCCGGGTCAGAGAGCGACCGAGCATCTCCTGGCTGGCGTTTAGATTGCGGGCAGCGGCGATAGCCGTGATGTTGGTATTGATGACGCTCATGGTAGTGCGGGTTGGAGGTGTTTAATTAAGCAGCAGTAGCCTTCGCCGAGTTTCTCGGTGTGTCGGAGGCAGGTTTGGCCAGTTCGGCAGTGGTCTGACGAGGGGCACCATCCATGGCGGGTGAAACGGGGGCCGAATCCTTGGCCCGAGTGATTTTCGGTAAATTGGGGAGAGACTGCGCAGAAGTGGGCTTGAAGGCGGCGGCCTGATTGGTGGCCGCGATGGCGGTCAACACTTCTTTGCGGAAGATGGAAATCTCCCGAGGGGCGATGATGCCGATCTTCACCACATCGCCTTCGATGCGGTTGATCCGGATTTCGATGGAATCGCCGATGAGAATCGCCTCATTTGTTTTGCGGGATAGTACAAGCATGACGGGTGATTTTTTCAGGCGGTGGCGCGGGCCTCTTGTTGGGAGACGTCGGCCAGGGGATGATGTGCACTGTAGCGTTGATAATTGGAAACGACGAGCTGCCGGCCGATCTGGGTGCGGCGGTTCACCACGATGGGGCCGACGAGATTTACGCTGGCCTCCACCGGCTGTTGACTGCTCATCGTAACAATATTCAAGAGCATGACTTCAGAGGGATCCTGCAGATCGAGGCTGGAGGCATCCTCGTCAAACAATTCGGGCTCATAGCCGGGAATGAAACCCGCCGGTTCGATCACAATGAAATGCAGTCCGTCGGCCTCTTTATCCTTGGTGAGTTTGAGCCAGAGAAACGGCAGGTGCTCGGGAATATAATGAATTTCAGCGTGCGTATAATCGCCAAAGCCAATGATGCCCTGCGGGAGGGTGAAAGAGTTGCGCTGTGGCAGCTCGAAGTCTGATGGTCTGAGATCAGGAAGTACTTTCATGGGAGCGGTGTTTGTTATTTAATGTAGTCTAGAAGTGAGATCCGCATGATACTGGCGGAAGATTGAAGGGAAGCTTGATACGCCAGCTGAGCCTGGTTGAGGCGGACGATGGTCGTCGGCATGTCGGCATCGACCTCCGTGGAGATGAGTTGTTGGAGATTCTGCAAACGGTCTTTCTGTTGCGCCTGATTGATCTCAATCCGCATTTCGATCGCGCCCTGCTGCGCGAGTGAGGCGACAAAAACATCTTCAGTCGCGATCAGTCCGGTTTGGGCGGCCGTGACGGCCGTGTTATTCCCTGCGGCCAAAGCATCGCGCATCGCGACGAGACCATTGAGGAAATTCTCAATGCCCTGCGTGGTGGCGGAATCGGCACCGGAGGAGACCGAGGCTGTATCGGAAAGCGGAATCTGAATTTGATTCGTATTCCCAACATAATTCACCGCAGTGATTTTATTATTCACGTCGCGCGTTACCGTATAGGGAGCCGTATTCACGGCGGTACCGGCAAACGTATAGTCGTTGCGCAAGCGACTGTTCGCCTGTTGCACGGATTGCTCGATCAACTGATCGAGCTCCGAGGCATAGGCATTGGTTTGATCGGAACTTTGGGTACCCGCTCCAAGAGTACCAAGTTCCGTGGCGCGATCGGAAATTTTCTTGATCTGCATCAAGCTACTAAAGGTCGCCTGAGTGATCTCCAGCGCCCGATTAGCATTGTTGCCAAATTGATCGATGGCACGGCGCTCCGTGTTGAGCGTCAGCACGCGACCAGCGGCCGCAGGATCATCTTCGAGTTGAGTGAGCCGCAGGCCGCTGGCCACCTGCGACTGCAGTCGCGTCTGCTGGGTATTGATCTGTTGGATCTGACGGACGATGTTTTCGGAAGCGGTGGTGGTAGCGATGCGCATGGCGGGAGTGGGGTTTAATTACCGAGACGGTTGACGACCACATCGAGCAAATCATCGATGATATTGAAAACCCGGGAGGAGGCTTGGAAGGCGCGTTGGTAGCGGACTAATTCGGCCATTTCTTCATCGAGGGAGACGCCGCTCACGCTGTCGCGCTGGGTCCGGACCAGCTTATCCAGACCGGTCTGATCATCGAGCCGCGTGTTGACGGTGGAGAGGGCCTGACCGAGATCGCTGGCCGCACCGGTGTAAACTTTGGCGATCGTGCCATTGATCAGACCGCCGGTGCCTGTGGAGAAAACCTTACTGGCGATGGCTGCCACGGCCAGCGCGAGGGCATTTTCTCCGGCCGCCCCGGTGCCGGCGCGAATGCTCGAAGAAGTGAGGGCTGCATCCATTTCAATGGTGCCCGCAGTCAAACCGGCGGGATCGAAAAAATTAAACCCAACTGCTGACGTTGGATTATACGCCGCATTCACCGCCGTCACCATCTGTGCCGCGAGGGTATCGAGCTGATCACGCAAGGTCTGCACGGCGCCGTCGCGGGCATTGAGGTAACCGGAGACCGAGCCGGAAGAAAAAGCGAGGACAGTCGCGGAAGCCCCGCCGGTGAAAGTAGTGCCGGTGAAGGCGACCGTGCCAGTCGTGTTCGGGCCGTTCACCAGAATCACGTCGGCGTTGGAGGCGTCTTTCATCACGACGTTAATCATGCCATCATTCGCGACCCGACTCTCGACCGGGATTTTGGCCGCGAGGGCTTCCAGCTGGGCTTGGCGTTGATCACGGAGATCAATCGCGGTGCCGGGACGACCAATCTCGATGCGGCCAATCTGTTTGTTCAGATCAGCAATCGCGGCTAACAGCCGGTTGGCTTCAGTCACATCGCTGGCAATTTGGGAATTAATATCGCTCTGCACCTGAGCCAAACGGCTGTCCGTTTGATTAAAGCGGTCGGACAAGATGGCGGATTTTTGCAGGAGCGTTTGTTTTTCCCCGTCATCGGTGGGGCGGGAGGCAAAACTTTGAAAGGCATTGAAGAAATCATCGATCGCGCCGCCCAGACCACCGGCAGAACCATTGGCCCCGGAAGTACTGCCCACGGTCTGACCGAGACTGGCCTGCGTGCGTTGGTAGGTTTGTTGTTCGGCGGTGGTGGAGGCCGTGAGCGCGATTTCGCGGATCACCTGTTTATCGAGGAGCACATCGCGCAGTTGTTGAATCCCGAGGGCTTCGAGCCCGAGACTTTCCGCACCCTCCGGGGTTTCCACCGTGCCGCGATCGCCAAAAATCACCCGTTGGCGGGAGTAGGTGGCGTTGTTGACGTTGGCCAGATTTTTGCCCGTCGTCTCCAGCGCGCGACTTTGCGCACTGAGTGCTTTGACGCTGGCATTAAGACTGGAAAATAGGCCGGACATGAAAAGTGAAGTAAGAAGTGTTTATGGCCGAAGAGCTCAGCCGGCCGCTTGCAGGGCCGGAGCGGAACGCGTGGTGGTGAGAGCCGCGCGCCCATTCGGTGCATAGGTCTGCAAGAATGAATCGGGCTGCAGGGTGCGGAGCATCTGCTGATGGATATCAACGGTGCGGGCCAGCAAGGTGTGAGTGTGCCGGGACACGCGACGCACGCGGTGGATGAGGACATTGATCTCACTGACCAAGGCTTCGAGCAGCGGCTGAACTTCCGCAGCGAAAAGTGGAATCAGGGAACGCAGCGTGGCACTGACAGGCTGGCCATGCGAGACGGCGAAGGTGGCAACAGCTTCCTCGCGGGTGCGCCGGGACTCGTGGAGAAAGCGGACTTGTTGTTCGATCTCGGTGCTGAGGCGGAGGACCGTGTTGGCCTCACGGGCGAAGAGAGCATTCTGCTGGTCCTCGAAAAGTCGGAGGAGGCAGCCGTATTCGGCGAGCTCGCGGCGCAGGCATTCGGTGATATTAATCCAGGGTTCGTTCATGGCGTGGGTTTCGGCGTGCCGGCGGGGTGCGCGGCGCGCGGAGAAAGTTGTTTTT
>Ga0163149_10004506_pt1 | contig 15204 bp, 10 predicted proteins | sample OliLakLV19MP5G1_FD_148604 | JGI IMG/M metagenome (GOLD analysis project Ga0163149, IMG submission 148604) | Freshwater microbial mat bacterial communities from Lake Vanda, McMurdo Dry Valleys, Antarctica - Oligotrophic Lake LV.19.MP5.G1 | ecosystem: Environmental > Aquatic > Freshwater > Lake >...
ATTCAGCATCCCAATCGGCAAATGTGGAACTCTGCACAGGTGATGCAAAGTCAGCAAATGTAGTGTCACGTGCTGTAATAAAACGCTGAATAGTAAAGTTTCCTGCAATAGCACCGGTTCCTGTAATAGGAGCGATTCTAGCGGTTTGTGTTGCATTGGAGGTCATGGTAAAGGGTCTTCCACCGGTATTGAATGTTCCATTTGTAACCGTTAATACTTCATCCAAAACATAAGTACCGGTTGTTAAAGTAACTCCAGCTGTATTGCTAATAACTATTCCTTTAAAAGTAGTAGTTCCTGATGTATTTGAAACCGTTTGTGCAGCGGTTCCATTAAATGTAACAATTCTTCCTGCGCTTGCAGTAAATGTAGCACTGTTAGTCCAATTGCGCCCAACGGTTAAGTTAAAAGCATTTGAGTTTAAATTATTACCACTATTCATGGTTAAGTTATTTGCTACCACAGTATTGGAAGGCAAAGTTTTTGTCCCGGCAGTAATAGCTGTTAATGATAAATTAAAATATCCTGCAGTAGGAGTAGGAAGCGCACCAGTTGCATATCTAAGAGCAACACTATTGCCGGTTGCATTTGCAGTAAATGTTCTACCTGCGCCAGACATGAAACCGCTATTTCTCAATGTTAAACTAGAATTCGCACCGTTTATCCAACTTGCTCCAGTATTTGTACTAACGACAGACAGGGTAATAGTTCCAAGATTAGTGACAGGTGTAGCCGCTATACCAGTAGCACCGCTTTTTACAATTATTGTACCTGCGCTAATCGTCCGATTCGAACTATTTCCAAATGTATAGCGAATTACAGTTGAGAAAGTCCCTGATCCTGAAATTGTAAGACCTGCTGCTCCAGCTGCAAATACGATTGCACCAACTCCAGTCTCAATACCTGTTAAAATATAATTGCCGCTAATGGAAAAAATCATAGTGCTCCCACCAGTTAAGGTGCCCAAAACAGTAACACCTCTAGCACCGCTAGTGGTGTTGATTGTAATATTGTGTCCGGCTAATATGGTAATATCATCATCAGCATCAGGTATCCCGTCCACATCCGCACCACCCGTTAATATCCAAGAACCAGCAACATTGTATGCCCCGGTTGCAACATTGGAATTAAATGTGCCTGCAGAAAGCATTGTGCTTGTTAAAGCGGCAACTGAGAGTAGTAGAATTTTTTTCATGTTTGAAATATTAAGGAATACAAATCTATTTTTTTAACGAAATTATAACAATTAAGTTACTCTTTTACGCAAATATACGCAAAATTGTTCTAATTAATTTAATAAAAAATGGATGTAAGATTTTTTGCCTTTATGCGCGAAATGCCTGTAAAGTAGGTGTTTTTGTGTTTACCACTCTTACATTAGTTTTATTAATTGAGGTAAATCATAAATTAATGGAGGTGAAATTAAATGATTTTCTTTCTTTACAAATTATCTTAATCATAAACTTGGTTATATTTGTCTTTTAATAGAAATATGACAGCGAAAAAGAAGACTTCCATCATCGAAATTGATGATCTATTATCGTTATTAAAAATATTTTCAAGAAATTGGTATATCATACTGGCTTCCGTGCTGATATTTGGTGTAATCTCTTATTTTTATACCTATAAGCTCACAGATATTTACGCTGCAAAATCCCAAATTTTGTTGAAAAATGACGAAACCTACGATTACCAAAACCAGATATACAAAGGAATTGGTTATTACCAGGGTTACCAGGATAATTCAAATCAAATTAGAGTTCTTACCTCTACTAATTTAATAGCAGAAGCAATATCCAAACTCAATTTAGATGTTTCTTATTACATTGTTGGAAGGCTTAAAACTACTGAAGTTTATCAAGGTGTCCCGTTCGAATTTTCTGTAAAAACAGTAAATCCTGCCTTGTATGAAAATGAAATTAAATTTCATTTACTGAACGAGAATCAATTTGAATTAGAATATACAAAAGGTGGACAAATACTAAAAAAAATATTTCCTTTTAATCTCCCTATCGAAGACTCTGATTTTTTTATTACTGTTAAAAAAAGCGACATCGTTAATAAAAGTTCAATCGAAGGATTGAAAAAAACCGATTATTTGGTTAAAATCCACAATGCCGGTAATTTGGTATATAAGATCAAAAGCAATCTCAATGTTGAATCCATAGAAAGCACAACTATTCTAGAATTGAGCCTACAAGATGAGATAGCAGCCAGGGCAGTTACTTTCTTAGATACTTTATCAAGTGTTTATATCGCTTATACTTCTAAATCTCAAATTATCATCAATAACAATACGCTTGATAACATTGATAAGCAGCTGAAAGAGATCACGGACATTCTTACTTCCATTGAAGATGATATGGAAAATTATAAGTCGGATAAAGCTGTTTTAAATTTGACACGACAAGAGGAAAATTATTTTAACAGATTAATAGAATTTGATTCCCAAAAGCGGCAATTGGAATTGTGGGTGCAATCATTGGAGGCGCTTCAAAAGTACATAATTACTGTTGGAAATGTAGTAGATGAAAAATTATTGCCACCATCTTTTTATATTGAACCGGGGGATGATTATTTGAGAACTGCATTGGGCAAGTTATATTCACTGCAAATGGAAAGAAATCAACGTTTAAATGGTTCTACAGCAAAAAACAGGAACATTACTGAATTGGATAATGAATTGGATTTGTTAAGGAAAAATATTCTCACCTACATTGATAATTCTAAGACAGGCTTAAAAAGCAAAATGTTGGATATTAATAAGCAAATTGCAGATTACACAAACATCATTAAAACGGTGCCAAAAACGCAACGGGATCTTCTAAACATTCAGCGTAAGCTCGATGTAAATGAAAAAATGTATTCTTATCTTCTTGAAAAACGTGCCAGTACGCTGATTGCCCGTGCGGGAATTCTTCCGGAGACAAGCATTATAGAAACGGCTCATTCTGTTGGAGTGGTGGCGCCTAACAAAAGAAAGATTTCTTATTATTTTATAACCATTGGGGCAGTGCTGGCATTGATCATTATTTTTATAAGAACGGCTCTTTTTTCTACAATAGAAAGTATGGAGGAGTTGAAAAAACTTACCCACTTGCCTGTTTTGGGACAGGTTTTTCTGCACAAGAACGATTCAAAGGATTATATCATAGTGGACAAAGATCCCAAATCAGCGATTACAGAAAGCTTCAGAGCGCTGAGAACCAATTTGGAATACATGGCAAGCGAAGCAAAATCTAAAACAGTTCTGATTACTTCATGTAATCCGGGTGAAGGAAAAACATTTTGTTCGGTGAATTTGGCCACCATATTAGCAAAAGCAGGAAAAAGAGTACTCATATTAGAATTGGATCTTCATAAACCGAAAGTTCAAAAAGCTTTGAACATGTCTTCTGATATTGGTATAAGTACTATCCTTATAGGAAGGAATAAACCGGAGGAAGCGTTGATGGAAACTCATATCGAAAATTTATTTGTTATTCTTTCGGGGCCAACTCCGCCAAATGCGTCAGAAATAATATTGAGCAAGCATTTAAAAGAGCTTTTTGATTATGGAAAGGCTAATTTCGATTATGTGATCATCGATACCGCACCTGTAGGTTTAATAACAGATGCATTGGTAATCATGAAAAATGTGGATATTTCGCTTTTTGTTATCAACACCCGTTTCGCGAAAAAACAAATTGTCACAATTGTACAGGAGATTGTGGAAACCAATAAAATTAAGAACTTTGGTTTGATACTGAATGGTGTAAAACAAAGGAATTCCCGCTATTATTATAATTATGGTTACGGTTACGGTTATGGATACGGCTATGGCTATGGAAACGGTTACGGAAATAAAAATGAAAAGTCGTAATATTTTAACATCGTAAAATTTATGCAATTAAAAGATGAAACATGGGACTTGATAATTCAACCAAGGAACAGGTTTTTTAATTTAGGATTGAAGGACCTTATCCGTTATAAGGATCTGTTATTTTTATTTGTTAAACGAGATATCGTTTCTGTCTACAAGCAAACTATATTAGGTCCGATTTGGTTCTTTCTTCAGCCGGTCATTTCTGCATTAATATATACATTCATTTTTGGATTCGTTGCTAAAATGAATACGGATGATGTTCCACCCATTTTATTTTATTTGGGTGGCTTAACCCTTTGGAATTATTTTGCGGAATGTCTAGTCAAAACTTCCGAAACCTTTATTCAAAACCAAAATATATTTGGTAAGGTTTACTTTCCGCGTTTGATTGTGCCGCTTTCATTTATTTTATCTGCGATGTTGAAACTATTGATACAGTTTGCTGTTTTTATGGTATTTTGGATGTATTATTATTTTGGCAAGCCGGAAACCATTCATCCACACACTACAATTTTATTGTTACCGGTGCTTATTTTAATAATAGCGGGCTTGAGTTTGGGCTTTGGAATTATCTTTTCATCGCTCACTACGAAATATCGCGATATCCGTTTTTTATTGCAATTCGGAGTTCAATTATTGATGTATGCTTCTTCGGTTATTATTCCATTGTCACAAGTGCCTGAAAACTATAAATGGATAATGAAATTAAATCCTGTAGTGTCTGTCATAGAAACATTCAAACATGGTTTTTTGGGAACGGGTATCTTTGATTGGACGAATTTAGCTTATAGTTTTATATTTATGATCATTTTAATTTTAGTAGGATTAGTAATGTTTAATAGAGTTGAAAAAACATTTATGGATACGGTTTAGGTTAAGGTTAAGGGAAAGGTTGAGGTTAAGTATAGGTTGAGATTAAGGTTAAGGTTGAGGGAAAGGTTGAGATTAAGGTTAAGGTTGAGGGAAAGGTTGAGATTAAGGTTAAGGTTGAGGAAATGGTTGAGATTAAGGCTGAGGTTTAGGTTAAGGCAGAGGAAATGGTTGAGGAAAGGGTTTAATGGAAATTTATTTTTAAATGAAAGATAATTTATGTACAAAGATTTTACAGATATGCCTGTGTGGCAATTAGCGATGGAAGTTGGGGAGCATGTTTTTAAAATAACGGATGAATTACCCAAAAAAGAAGACTATGGATTAACATCACAAATTAGAAGATCTTCCGTAAGTATTTCAGCAAATATTGCAGAGGCTTTTGGGCGTTCAACCGCCCCGGATAAAAATAAATTTTACGACTATTCAAGAGGTTCTGCTTTCGAAACAAAAAGTTTATTATTGTATGGAAATAAAGTAGGTTATTTTGATAATAACTCGACAAATCAGTTGATCGAACAATTAAGTATGATTATTCACAATTTGAATAAGGTAAAAATGGCTTTAGCTAATAAAACTAAAACGCCATTTCAACCTCAAGCTCTTTCTGTTTCTCAACCTCCTAAACCTCAGCCTTAATCTCAACCTAATATGAATACAGTTATAAAAGTTGAAGATATAGGGAAATTGTACCGGCTCGGTGAGTTGGGTACAGGAACACTTTCGCATGATCTTAATCGCTGGTGGAGTCGAATAAGAGGGAAAGAAGATCCTTTTTTAAAAATAGGAGAGGTGAATGATAGAAGTACCAAAAGTGATAATGAATTTGTTTGGGCATTAAAGGATATTAATTTTGATGTGAAGCAAGGAGAAGTTATCGGTATTATTGGTAAGAACGGAGCAGGAAAATCAACCTTGCTAAAAGTATTGTCGCAAGTTACAGGACCAAGTACCGGACAAATAAAAGTAAAAGGTCGAATCGCCAGTTTGTTGGAAGTGGGAACAGGTTTTCATCCCGAACTAAGCGGACGAGATAATGTTTTTTTGAATGGTGCAATTTTAGGAATGACCAAGGTGGAGATTAAAAGTAAATTTGATGAAATTGTTGCTTTTAGTGGTGTAGAACGATATATTGATACACCTGTGAAGCGCTATTCCTCCGGAATGTTGGTGCGATTAGGATTTGCTGTTGCAGCACATTTGGAAGCAGAAATTTTGATTGTGGATGAGGTTTTAGCGGTTGGAGACATGGAGTTTCAGGCAAAATGCCTCGGTAAAATGAAGGATGTGAGTAAATCGGGAAGAACCGTTCTATTCGTTTCTCATAATATGCAAGCCGTTTCGCAATTGTGCAGCAGAGGTGTTTTGCTTGAAAATGGAATGGTGAGTTATAATGGTGACGTGAATGAAGCGGTAAAACAATATCTTTCAAAGAGTATAGCTGTCAGCAGTGCATCCATCGATTATAAAGACTTTAAAGACAGAAAAAAAGGAAATGGCAAAGTGCTTCTTTCAAAAATTGAGCTCTTTAATAAAGAAAAATTAAGCAATCAATTTGTTATAGGAGATGATGTTGTTTTGAAATTATATTTGGATTCAAAAGAGACTTTAAACAACTTAAAGGTTGCTTTTCATTTCTATAGATATGATGAATCTGTAATAGCAAATGTTGAAAATATTGATTCTGATTTTTTATTTCAACCCTTCGCAGGTGTAAAATGTTTTGAAATTAAATTTCCAAATATTAATTTTTATCCGGACACATACAGAGTAGGGGTAAGTATCGGAAGTACTGATTGGAGCGAATATTATGATCAGGTGATCCCTGCTTTTGAATTTATAATATTAGAAGGTTCTTCATTAGTAAAGAGGACATTGAATGCTAACGGAGGCTTGGTTTACCTGACTCCTTTATGGAAACAATTAAAGTGATAGGTAAATGAAAAAAATTATTCTCTTTTCAATTTGGGGTATTTGTCAAGTCAGATCATATTCTATTATTTGGCTGAAGAATATATTCAATCCTTTTGAGATCAATAAAATAAAGCGATTAGCAGAACATAACAGTTTGTTTGATGAAATGGATGTTTCTGAGCAGGTAATTTGGAAAAAACGAATTGATATGGTGGTTTCTTCACCGGATAATGCATTTATACCAAGAGTTATAGGAGCAGGAACCTTTGAAGGTAATCACCTTGTTATGCACAATGGTTTAAAAATTCAGCCTATCAGTTATTATGGCGTTTCGATCTTGAAAATGCTGATTGAAAATAGAGGCGTGCACGAGCCTCAGGAAGAAAGGATCTTTCAGGAAGTCTTAAAAACAATTCCTGAGAACTCAACTATGATAGAGTTAGGAAGTTATTGGGCGTTTTATTCAATGTGGTTCGCTAAAAATATTAAAGGTTCCAAGTGTTATATGATTGAGCCCGAACTAGCTAATTTAAAATTCGGCATGAAAAACTTTCGGATTAACGGATTTAGCGGTTCTTTTTTTCAGGCTTTTATCGGAGATAAATCTTTTTATTCCAGAAAAGGTGAAAGGGGCATTAGCGTGGATGATTATGTTAAAAAAAATAATATTGGGTTTGTATATATCCTGCATAGCGACATACAGGGCTTTGAAGTACAAATGCTACAAGGAGCCACTCAGTTATTTGAGTCAAAAAATGTAGGTTATGTTTTTATTTCGACACATTCCAACGAAAAGCATTATGAGTGTATGGAGTTTCTGAAAAGATATAATTTTACAATTATTGCTGAAGCTAATTTGGACGAAAGCGATTCAGTTGATGGAATAATTGTAGGAAAAGCGCCTTATATAAAAGGGGTAGACAAAGTAGATATTTCTAAAAGAAAATCAGTGGTTAATTAATCCAACTTTAAATTTAGAAGAATGGCATTCATAAACAGGTTAAAAAATAAAATAGATGGCATAATCACAGGAAACAACCGAGAGAGTTCGATTCCTGTAAAATCAATTCACTACAAAGGGGTCGAAGTTTTTTACAGTGCAGGAACTTCCTTAATACAAAGAATAGAGAAGTCGGGTGCGTATGAACCAGAGGTCGTTGCTGCAATTGTTCATAATATCAAAGGGATTTCAGAGCCTATTGTTATAGACATTGGTGCAAACATAGGACTAATAAGCGTTGCTATATTATGTGACATTCCTCATGCAAAAATATTTGCTTTTGAGCCTGGCCCTCATCAAAATGGTTTATTCCAACAAACAATTTTTCACAATAAATTAAAGCAAAAAATCATTCTTTCCGATTTGGCATTGAGCAATCAAAAAGGCATTGTATCTTTTAGAGTTCATAATAGTTCAGATGTTTCAGGTGATGGATTTATTGACACACAAAGAGCTGGGAAAACGAAAAGCATTAAAGTTGCTACAGAAACTCTTGATAATTGGTGGAAGTCAAGTGGAAAGCCAAAGATAGACTTTATAAAAATGGACACTGAAGGTTCAGAATATTGGATTTTGCAAGGAGGGACTGAAATGATTAGCGACCTCAAGCCTATCATGCTTATTGAAATTAATCCGCAGAATATAAAAAACTATCCTTTTAAAATGGAGGATCTTTTGCTGAAAATAAAAGAACTTGGTTACAAAATTTATGATCTTAATGATTGTTACATCCCTTTCGAAAAAATGTCAGATGCGGTGAAGACCACAGATACATTTTTGCTGAAACAATAAGCGAATATTCTCCCATGCCTCCATCGATTACTGTTCTAATGCCTGTCTACAATGCTGAGAAATATCTCAGAGAGGCAATAGATAGTATTCTAAACCAGACATTTTCCGACTTTGAGTTGCTTATTTTGAATGATGGGTCTTTGGATAATAGTGAGGAAGTGATTTTGTCGTATGGCGATTCTCGTATCCGTTATATAAAAAATGAAAAAAACATTGGGCTCGTTGCAACATTAAATAAAGGTCTAGATTTAATTAAGTCCGAATATATTTTTCGGATGGACGCTGACGATATTTCGATTCTTAATCGCTTAGAAATTCAGAAAAATTTTATGGATTCGCATCCACATATTGGTGTCTCAAGTGCAGCTTTAGAACGTTTTGGAAATGATAAAGCAATTTGGCAGTCGCCACGTTTAAATAATGAAATAAAAGCATATTTATTGTTTGGAAGCTCCATTGCACATGCACCATGTGTTTTTCGAACAAAAATTTTAAAGGAAAACAACATCTATTATCGAGATATTCATCCCCATCTGGAAGATTATGATTTGTGGATTCGTCTAATGAAAGTTACTGATTTTGCAAATATTGATGATGTTTTATATCGTTATAGGGTTTTAGATCATAATGTAACTGTTTTAAATGCATTTTCAATTATTGAGCGAAAGAAAAAAATATATAGAGAGGTGTTGCAACAATTAAATATTGATGCAACCGATGATGAACTTCTTATGCACATTGGTTTTGGCTATAAAAATATTTTGCCAACAAATGCGAACTTAATAAAGTATAAAAAATGGCTCAATAAACTTATTCAGTCAAATAAAAGCATGAATGTTTTCCCTCAAGAGGAACTCCTAAGGATAATCGAATTGCGCTGGATCACACTATTTTATACACTTCCCGAGTATGGATTAAAAGCTGCCCTGAATTATTTTGTTATTTCCCGCAAGTTAACATTCGCTCAAATTTCCTATCTGTTCAAATATACTGTCAATAAATGTATTGGCCGGAAACAGCCAACCACCTGATCGTACGGGAACATTAAGACTTTTAATAGCATTATCTGTTGTAGTAATGCATTGCGGAGCTATCTTGAATTGCAATCTTGTACGTTAGTTGCTACGGTTTGTGGTCTTTTGCCATTTGTACTCTGAAATCGCCTCATAAAAATATAGACAATCTAGGTTGAAGAAACTGTGATTTTTTTGTAATTCTACTTTGCATTCGTCTCATAAAAGTAGAGAAAAGGTATAATGATCCTAAATAGAATTGGTTTGGTCGCTTTTATTGAGTTTTTTTAGTTGTTTTTTTTTCAATTTTGTTGTATATTTAACAAAATATGCGCTTTGTAATGACATCGGTTTTTAAATTTTTTGCTTGCCTTTTTTCTTCAATGTTCTTTTTTATTGGACCATTGTCTGCACAGAATATTGACCGTGGCGTTTATTCGAGCAACGGTCGTTACATTGTAAATTCCGGAATTGCAATTAGTTATAACATAGGAGAATCGGTTGTTTTTACTGGTACTGGTACAAGTGCAATTTTAACACAAGGTTTTGAACAAGAAGATTTAGCAACAGTCACTTCTGTAAATTCAACTAATTCAATAATGTCTGCAACGGTTTTCCCTAATCCGGTTGGAGAGCAGTTGTATATCAATTTCGTAAGTAATATAATTATAAATGATTTTGAATTGGAGGTATTTGACATTCAGGGAAAAAAAATCAACAGTGAAAACATTTATGCATCGGCATTTTCCAATAAGAATTTTTCGATAGATTTTTCATCTTTTAAAAATGGCGTGTATCTAATTAGGCTGACATCAGCGTCTCATAACTATTCCAAAGTTTTTAAAATAAGCAAGATGTAAAATGATAATTAAAAATTTCACATATTGTAATATTGTTTTTTTTATTTTCATCTTAACAACTGGAACAATTGTTGGACAAGTCAGTTCTGATGGTATTCCTTATCAGACAATTGTTAGAAGTAGTTCAGGAATACCACTCACAAATCAAATAGTGGCTATTAAATTTGGAATTTATAAAGGTTCCGCTTCTGGCTTATTAGCCTGGGAGGAAACCTTCCTTAAAACCACTGATACAAAAGGGTTGCTAAAAGCAACCATCGGAACCGGTGCAACAACTGGTGCCGGACTCTCCAGCTCTTTCTCGTTAATTAATTGGTCTGATAATTCATACTACTTAAAAGTGGAAGTAGATATAAGTGGAGGTACGAGTTATGAAAACTTAGGTTCTGTTCAATTGCTTTCTGTACCCTACGCTTTTTATTCAATTCAAACAGATAAAGTAAGCAATTATTATCTTGATCAGCTGATTGATGTGAGTGTTCCAAGTCCTTTAATTGGTAAAATAATAAAATGGAACGGCTCTTTTTGGATTGCTGATAACGACAATTTTTCAGATACAGTAGCTTTTGCATACAATTCATTTTATGCATCCACTTCGGATACTGCTGTGTATGCTTATTCATCATTCGTTGGTGATTCCATCTTGTTTGCTTATTATTCTGATACAGCTCTGTTTGCTAATTCAGCTTCAAGTTCAAATGCGACCAACAATTCAAATTATTCAGATACTGCAAGTTATGCCTTAGCAAGCGCGCCTGTTGCCTGGTTAACGAGTGGTAATACGAATACAACAGTTGCAAATTATATTGGTAGCAATGATCTGCAAGATGTGATTTTAAAAACAAATAATTTGGAAGTAATGAGAGTTAGCGCAGGTGGTAGTCTATTGATTTCCGGTGCATCTAATTCAGCTTCTTTTTCTATGATAGGAAATGACGGATTATTGTCTGCTGGTACTTTTGGGTCTGGAATATTACCAACAACTGGTGCAGGTGAGAAATTTATGTGGTATCCGAAAAAATCATCATTTCGTGCAGGTGGAATAAGTTCCAATCAATGGGATGATTTAAATATTGGAAATTATTCTTTTGCCGCAGGGTATAATTGCATTGCAGGTAATTATTCATTTGCTGCTGGTAATGCTTCCACGGCAAGCGGTGATTATACTGTTGCAATTGGACGAAAAGCACTAGCAACTGCTACTGGTGTTTATCCGTCTGGAGTTTCGGTGTCAATAGGTGATAGTTGTTTAGCTTCAACACCTCGTTCCTTTGCAATGGGGAGAGGCTGTATCGCTTCAACAAATAATGCTACAATTGCAATTGGCTTTAATAATTTAGCAACAGGAGCTATAGCAACAGCATTTGGAACAAAATCCATTGCAACCGGGAGCTATTCATTTGCTCTAGGATATTATGGGTCTACTAATTTGAGAACTGGCAGTTTTGTCTACGCAGATGCTTCATCTACTATAATTACAAATTCAACTTTAAACAATCAATTCTTAGTAAGGGCATCGGGAGGTGTAATTTTCTATTCTGATTCATTAAACACAATGGGCGTAATCTTGCCTGCTGGTGGTGGAAGTTGGGCCAGTGTATCAGATAAAAACAAGAAGGAACATTTTCAGTTGGTAAATGCTGAAGAGGTTCTTGATAAAATTGAAAAACTCGAAATCTCAAGCTGGAATTATAAATCACAGCATCCATCTATCAGACATATTGGACCAATGGCCCAGGATTTTTATAAAGCTTTTAAATTGGGCGACAACAATAAAACAATTTCTGTGATGGATATGGATGGTATCACTTTGGTGGGAATAAAATCATTACATCAGCGAATAAATTTTTTGGCTCATCTTAATGAAATAGATGAGTTAGGAAGTAAAGTAGATGCTCTTGATAATTTTAAAGATCTGAATTCTCGTCTGGATGAATTAGAAAAAAAATTAGCGGATCAACAAAATCATTAATCATATAAACACATCAAGAAATGAAATTGATTTTAGAAAAAAAAATAGTTCTCATATTGTTTATATTAGGTTTGTTCAGCAACACCTATGCACAAACAAATGTGCCTCAGGGGATCAACTATCAAGGTATAGCCCGAAATACTTCAGGAAGTATAATTGCAAGTCAATTGATAGCTGTTAAAATAGGAATAGTTTCAGGTACTTCTTCCGGGGTATTAGAATGGGAAGAGATTCACAATGTAACAACCAATCAGTTTGGATTATTTAATTTTATTATTGGTCAGGGAGTATCCACAGGCAATGGAAGTGCTGCTAGTTTTTCTGCGATAAGCTGGTCATCAACAAGTCATTTTATTTCAACATCCTTGGATCAAGCCGGTGGAACATTATTTGTTGCATTGGATACTGCAAAATTTTGGTCGGTTCCCTATGCTTTACATTCGGCTTCTTCCGGGCAATTAACAAATTCTATCAGGCTAAATGAGCTTACAGATGTTGATACTATAGGCGTAATGAATGGCTATGTGTTGAAATGGGATGGAACAATGTGGAGACCTGCAGCAGACAATAATAACGATACGGCTTTGTATGCTTTTAATGCAAATTATTCTAATTATTCAGATACAGCTACCTATTCTTTAAATGCATTATCGCTTGTAGATACGGTGAATTTCGCATTTAATTCCGATACATCTTCATTTGCGTTTAATTCGAATACTTCTTTGAGTTCATCAACATCTAATTATTGTGATACCGCGACCTATGCTTTAAATACAGGAAGTGTTTTTACATACTGGAACTTAAACGGGAACTCAGCAACAAATCCTACCGTCAATTTTATAGGAACCACGGATAATAAAGATTTTGTAATTAAAACAAATAATACGGAACGGTTAAGAGTTTTATCAAACGGTAAAATTGGAATAGGTACAGCAAGCCCAACTGCTTCTGTTCATTTAATTGGGAATGATGGATTATTAGCTGTTGGGACATTTGGTTCGGGCACAGCAGCTGTTTTAGGTGCGGGTACTCGCATGCATTGGTATCCTAAAAAAGCTGCTTTTAGGGCTGGTTATGTGTCAGGAACGCAGTGGGATGATGCAAACATTGGGATTTATTCATTTTCAGTAGGTAACAGCAATAATGCATCTGGAGCGTATGCTACTTCTTCGGGACAATTGTCAAGTGCTACTGGCGCAAATTCGGTTGCGATGGGCTATGGTTGTATTGGAAGTAATGTAAGTGCTATTGCAATAGGAAGTGCATGCAACGCAACAGGTGTTTATTCTGTAGCCCTTGGACGAGGCATTATTGCATCTGATTCTGCTGCTATTGGTATAGGTTATCATTCAAATGCAACCGGTAAGTTTTCTCTTGCGTTTGGAGCATATACAACCGCCTCTGGTAATTATTCAACAACAATGGGTTGGTATGCTAATTCTAATGGAAAAAAAGGAAGCTTTGTTTATGCTGATAACTCTTCAACAGTTGCCACCAATAGCACTGCTGATAATCAATTTGTAGTTCGTGCATCCGGTGGTGTAATGCTTTTTTCTAATTCAGGATTAACTTCAGGGGTTTCATTGCCTGCCGGGGGAGGAAGCTGGGCAAGTGTTTCGGATAGAAATAAAAAAGAAAATTTTGTGAAGGTAGATGGAGATAAAATTTTACAAGGAATCGAAATGCTTGAAATAACTAGTTGGAACTATAAAACGCAATCGCCTGATATAAAACATATAGGACCTATGGCGCAGGATTTTTATAAATTATTTAATTTTGGAGAAAGTGATACTACCATTACTTCAATTGATATTGATGGAATTAATTTGATTGCTCTCCAAACTTTGGCATTAAAAACAAAAGAGCTTCAGAAAAGTGCAGACGAAATTGAGAAATTGAAAATACAAATCGCAAATTTTGAAAGAGAAAAAATAGCACTGGAAAAACGCATCGCTATGATAGAAAAGCAATTTGTATTGAATCAAACCGCAATAGTAACTAGTGCCAAAAAATAAATATTTTTACAATAAGTATGCTCGTATATATTCAAAGAAATTACAATTATCCTGATTTATTAAGACAAACGCCCGGTAATACAGGTAAATGGGATGATATACAATTTACCTTAGAGGACACAAAAGAATGTGATTTTGTAATTGTATTGAATCATCCAAGTAAAGACATTAAAATTAAGTGCAAAAAAGGCGGAAAAATTTTAATTATCCAAGAACCTCCCTACAATTATAACAATTATCTAAAGCTCCATGCTCGTTTTTATGACAAAATAATTTCAGGTTTTCAAAACGAAGGTGATTTTACCACTCTCAATTCTCAGGCGGCCTTACCTTGGCATGTAGATAGAAGTTACGATGAACTGTCTAATTATTCAACAGATAGCATCATTGAAAAAAAAGATAAAGTAAGTTGGATTACTAGCAATGCTAATTTATTTCCTCAGCACAAAATCCGCTTAGCGTTTATTGACTATATGAAAAATCACCATTACGATTTTGACCTGTATGGTAGAGGTTTTCAACCAATAAAAGATAAATTTGATGGGATTTCCCCTTACAAGTACACCATTGCTGCTGAAAATTATATAGGGAAAGACTATTTTACTGAAAAAATAATCGATGCATATTTGTCTATGTCTATGCCGATCTACGCTGGATGTAGTAATATCACAAAATATTTTCCTGAAGAATCATTGGTTCAAATTGATATGAGTAGTCCGGAAAATGCTTTAAATAAAATAAAGCATGCTGTTGAAAATAAATTGTGGGATAAAAATGTTGATGCTATTAGATATGCAAGAGAATTAGTATTAAATAAGTATCAATTATTTCCAATGATAACTGAGTATATAAAAAAAAGGCATATAGAAATAAATTCAAATAAATATTCAAATATATATTTAC
>Ga0163149_10004511_pt1 | contig 15189 bp, 8 predicted proteins | sample OliLakLV19MP5G1_FD_148604 | JGI IMG/M metagenome (GOLD analysis project Ga0163149, IMG submission 148604) | Freshwater microbial mat bacterial communities from Lake Vanda, McMurdo Dry Valleys, Antarctica - Oligotrophic Lake LV.19.MP5.G1 | ecosystem: Environmental > Aquatic > Freshwater > Lake >...
GTTAGTAGCTAATGATAATGACAACTAATGATAATGATCATCTTCATCATTAGTGCTAATGATAATGACTAATGATGTCCTAATGATAATGATAATGAAGTGTTACCAAACACTACTCTGAGTATTGCGATCCGTTTCGAGGAGTACAGTGTGCATCTAAAAACATTGAAAATCAATAGTCACATGAGTATTCATTTTCGAGGAGTAGATTGTGCGTCTTAACTAAATGATCCTGTTCGCGTCGATAGCTGTACCTGGTATGGTACAGTACGTACGAGCGAGATACTGGTCGTGAATTCGAAGGGGCGTACGACGTACCGGCGTTTACTTGAGCTACTTTACCATTGATACAGCAGTATGTCGTACGACGTGGGAGCTGCTAATAGTGTTTTCTTCATCACTGCTCGCCTCAAACTTCTATCTTGCACAATAGTAGTACAACAAACGCTCCTTCTCCTAAGTTAGTTGGTTTGTTATAGTGACTACTGGTAGGGGATCTAATTATTTAGTTTGTGATTGGGGTGCTTCTTCTGGGAAGCAAGTCTTGGCGTTTAAAGTTTAGCTAGACTCGCTGCGAGATGGTCTCGTCCAGAAGGGTGGGATCCCAAATGAGTCCAAGAAGAACGAGTTGATCTTTGCCAATGTTTAAATCGGATGACAGCTAGCCAAGCCCGACTTGCTGCGGGCTAGCTTTAAGAACCGCAAAAAGGCAACCCTCCGAAGAGCCACCAAAACTGGCACTTTGATACAATTGCGAAGGCACTGCACAAATGTGGAAAACTCCATGACGAAAGGCTGCAGGTGTAGAACGGTGATAACATCACCTCGAACTGAAGGTGCTGTGGTCCTTGTTCAAGAGCTCTGTTGGTACAACATTCATCTTATCAACAATTCGAAAGTGCTGTCAAGATCATAAAGCAGATTGCCGGCGGACTGCAAGATTTCAATGAAGTTGATAGTTGGCAAGCGCGGGCTACGACCATCGGATCACTCGTTTCGAAGATGCCGACTTCCAAATGTCTCTTACTTACAGTAGAAGAAAGGGTGCCATATTGGGGAAGACATGAAAAGTATTCTGCCTTGGCGGTGAACCGTGTCAAGAAGGCGAAGTCCAAGGGTTGCCCCCAATAATAATCTGCTTGATGGGCAAGTGATTGCCGTTCCGGAACCGCAAAAGCTGTGGATGAAAGTTTGGAGACCGTTGACGTGAATTTCAAACTGCATTTCAAGGAAGTTTACTCCAGAGAACGAAAATAAGTGTGTTGGGGCTGCTAGAGTAGTATAACGACTTTAATGAACGTTAGTAATGCACCTTCTTCTGTCCCAATTGCATGTGTATTGCATAGCTTTCAGAATCCAAACAATGTGAGAATGTTGTTGGTGGCATTGCACATGACGACCCCTACTGTAGGATCTATAGTTATCTGACATATAGACATTATGTCTATCAACCGACCAAACGCTACATGACCCGCGCGATCCGTTTTGGGAGCCAGATTTACAAGTATACCTTGGCGTCATTTCCAAATAACTTCGTCTTCCACAATTCAACTCACGCTTTCGACCTGTTTTGCTTCGTTTTGTGCTTGGGGTCAATACTGTCACTGGCGCTGCCTAGTAGCACAAACTAGCACGTAACCACTTTGAAAGGAGTGTCAAAATGAATTCCCAAGACGAAGTCCCTTTCGATGAGCCCCCTTATGGTGAAGCTTTTGAAGTCACTGAGGCCGAACCTGTCGAACCTGTCGAACAGACGATATGGGCGGAAGCTCATGTAGTCACTGAGGAGAAACTCACCGACCAAGCGCTTTCATGGGCTGAAGCCCATGAAGTCGCTGAGGAGGAACCCCACGAGCAACCGAAATGGGCCGAAGCTGATAAAGCCGCCGAAGCTGACCCTTGGAGGCCAGTTCGTGAACTGGCTTATGATGTTTTTCTTGACGTGGCCCAGGCCGCTGTCCTAGGTCTTGGGCAGGGTGTCAATGCGTTCTGTGGCAATACCACTCAGTAAACGTCGACAGCGACCAGGATCGTCGGATCGGAACTAGCACTGGCACAGCTGTTTCATCTCAAAGAGTTCTTCTCGAGCTTCACGAATAGTACCAATAATATGTGCATTAGTAGAATCACAATGATGTTTTCGCCAGCGTTTTCACAGCGTTTGCTGGGTATACAGCAAACGCTTTTCTATAGAGACAGCTGTAGCTGCTTTAGTATTTAATAGCTGTAGTAGTCAACCAATTAACTTCATCCATGATAACTATGCGACAGGTCTCGTGCTGTCAAGCAACCAGAGTGGAAAAGCCAGCTGCCACACCTTTTCAAATACTGGTGCATAAGTACTACTAGCTAGCTAGTAGAAGGGGCTCTTGTTCAGGCGCGGAAGATGATCAGAATCCGGCAGTTGATCAACCAGTTGGTGTCAACGCAGTACAACACACTATAATTATTGTTACAGTATATTTACTTGGTTCTACATAATATTTCCCCGGTTTGTACATTCGTAGTAGCTCACCGGGCCACTACTCGTAGTACTAGATACTGGCTTGAATTGCTACCGATACTTACATGGAAGGAGACGGGCCAAAGAGAAAGGAAAGCTCGCTGTGGAACACATCGTTCATATCAATATCAAACGATGTGTCTGGCGTTGTCGGAAGTGCTGCTGCTAAGGCCTTTTCTGTCGGTGAGGGACTGCGAACCTCTTGCTGTGAGTTTTCCTCGGAAGCACTCGACTCTGGACTACTTGCCCGTGCGGATTTCAAAAGGTTGGCCGTAGACGTGAGCAAAGCCTGCAATTGCAGTTTGAGGTCCTGGCACTGTTGTTCCTTGCTTTCTAACTTTCGCATCATGTCTTCTCGCGATTTGCGAAAGGTTTCTTCTTGTGCTTGCCAATGCTCTTGATGCTGTCGTTTCATACCCTCTAATTGTTCCTTGCATTCGGTCTTGACGGCTTCGATTTCCATTTGTAAGCTATGAATAGTTTCTTCCTTCGCAAGAAGTGAGCCCTTAAACTTGGAGAGAGTGGCTTGTTCGTCATGGGCTTGCAGCGCTTGGGTGGACAGTAGCTTTTGAGCTTTACTGGCTTTTTCTTGTGTTAGTCGCCGTAACTCTTGGAGCTTGCTGAGGATGGGTGGTTTGTTTTCTGCGGGCTGTTGTGGTGATTGATTTTGTTGTTGGTGGTGGAACTGTTCGACTTGTTTGGACAGCGTCGCTACCCTGTTTTCTAATTCCGTACATCGTTCTTGGCGTTCCTGCATCAACTCGCTCAAATTTTGATTCATTTCCAACAGGGACTTGTTGCGGGTTTGCTGTTTCAAATGCATCGTCTTTTGGTGTTCCACCTGCTTTCGAAGCAAAGCATTCTGCTCGACCTGGTCTTGTAATTGCTCTTTCAATCGGCCCTGTTCTTGCTTGAGTCGATCCAAGGAATCCGTCAACTGGTGCAATGCCTTTTCACCGGAGGATGGAGGAGGTGGTACGTTTTCTTGAGATTCGGAATTCTCGGCACGGTTGCTAATGGCACAGGAGGAGGCTGCTGCTGCGGCGTCACAAGCAATTCGCGTGGCTTCTTGCAGGTCCGCGTTTCGCTGGTCGAGTTCCGCCTTCTTTCGGCTGAGTTCCTCAATTGTATGGACGAGTTCCAGTTGCTTTTGGTCAAGCTCCAACTGTTTCTGGTTGAGTTCCAGTTGCTTCTGATCGAGTTCTCCTTTCGTCTGGTCGAGATTCCCTTGCAAGTTGGCGGCGTGTCCCTTGACCTTTTCCATTTCGCCTTGCAGGGCTTGCTTTTGAGATTCGACTTGCGCCAAGTCCTTTTCCAATTGCGCGGCCCTCGTCACTCCTTGTTGCAATTGTCCTTCCAAGGACGCGCACTTGGAAGTTTGTTCGTCCAATTTTGTCTCGAGCGCGCCTTGAGTTTGGGCGCGTTGCGTCAATTCTTCGGTGACGTCCTGCAATTTTTCCGACAATTCTTGACACAGAGTTTTCGACGCCCACAGTTGATCCTTGAGCGCCTTGACGGTGGAACTGTGTTCTTCTTGGGCAGTATGCCGATACTCTTTGGATTGGCCTTGCAACTCTTCCAATTCGATTTTTTGTTTGGAATACAAGCCCAGCAAATTACTCAATTGCGATTCTCGGTTGGTCAAATCCTTGCTGAGTTGCTGAATTTGGGTCGAGAAATTGAGCAATTGCAACTCCTTGCCCTGGAGCAATTCTTGTAAATCGGCATTGAGTTGTTGTAATTTTTCGTTGGCAGCCGTGGCCATTTGATGAACCGTCGATGCTGGGCCTTCGTCGTCGGAACTCGAGTCGGGTGGAGGTTCTAATTTCTTTTGATTGAGGGCTTCCGTGACAAGAGCCAATTTTTGGGACAATTGGTGGCATTCATCTTGTTTGCTTTGAAAGAGCTCCAATAGCTCATGATGGTCGTGTTCTTGTTGCTGTTCGCTATTGCTCACGTCGTCCATGGAGGGAGGAGAAGAGGCGGCTCGACTGGATAGCGATTCGGGTGTTGTGGGGATGGGCGTATTGAAGGACTCGGGTTGTTCTTGTCCTTGCTCTTGCTGCTGATCGTCACTACTTTTCGTGCTTGCGATCGTAGGAGCCTCAACAGTTTTCGTACTGGAGCTCGCAGTAGTACTCGAAGGCCCTACAAAGAACCAAAGAATGTGCAGCACGGCCGCCATGACCACAATAAAAGTACCGAGGCCACCATTGTTGCTGTCCATGACAACCGATCCTGCTGGAGATATTGGTTTCGGTTGTTGGGAATGGGCGTAAGGTTGCTCCTGCTGCTGCGGATAGTGATGAACTGGAACGGAATAGGAGGAAGACGATGAGATGTTTCTATTCCCCGCCATGTTAGCATCGTCCACTGTCGCGAAATCATCCGGTAGACAGTTTCCCCCTAAGGTATCACACGACGAACTGTGGTACCTGATTTCCTTGTAGCTGTTGCCCCCCCTGGGTGCTCCTGCTTTGGTTGGTGGATATTGTGCAGTAGTCGTCGTATCCCCAAAAGTGGCGCCCGTTGCCGTTGTTGGTCCAGCTGCAATGACTGGTATGGGCGCTGTCCCTTTGTAGTGGAGGTTGGAAGCATCCACAAAGGCCGCGACTTGTAAGAATTCTTGCAAGACCAGCAAACTTCCCTTGGCATCCTGTTGGTCCCAATCTGGCATGGCCAACAACAAGTGCAGCTGTAGACGCGACAGAAAAAAATCGGCTTCCTTTTGTTGCCACTTTTCTTGAAACTGATTCCAATCCCGACGAATCATGTGTGGAGAAATACGATACAACATGGCCCGGAGTCGCTGTACCACCAAATCCACGCGATGATGGGATACTTGCCAACCATGCGACAACAAAGCGGACAATTCCATTTGGGCATGGGACGACTTGTCAATCCAATCGACGACTTCTAATACTATGGGATCGGTGTGGTAATGAAAGGAGTTTTCCAAGGAAAGGAGAATGGCTTGCATCCACGCCAGGAGTTGTTGTCGTTTTTGATCCAATTGTTGTCGCTTGGCCCGCACTGCGAGTGTCAGACGACTGGGATGATCTCGACGGTATTGTTGGACTTGATCCATTTTCGAAAACCACCGTTGAGTCGCATCAACAACTTGGGTGTTGCCCTCGTCGTTGGCCAACCTTGGACACAGCAACATTTTACCGGACAGTGCGTCTTGATGATGGAGTGGCAAGGACAAGATTTGTCCCAGATTGGAAACAGGAAAATTTTCTTCGGGTCGCAAGAAGGCTTTCTTGCAAGCATGATAATTGTTTGACAAACGCGCCGGTAAAGCACGAACATCGTGGACTCGTTGGGGTAGGGCGACAAAGACAGTCTCATGAACCTTTTCGGCCACCAACATGGAGTGTTCCAAGGCTACGCGACTGGGTTGGGCCACCATGGTTTGATGCCACTTGGACAAGGCACATGTGAATTTATCACGGCGTGACAAGCTGGCGGGGTTGCTGCATTTTGTCATTTTTGTGGGTTGTCTTCTTATGGTAGTATAGTCGTCTTCCGTCTCATCATATCGACTGGTAACGGGAGCATTTGGAGCGTCATGATCCAAGGATGGAAGTGGACGTTCCAAGGAAGGAATAGGAACGGAATACGCAGAAGAGTCCCCCATCCTGGCCTGGCCTGGTGTTGGTGTACCCGTACCAATAGAATAATGATCTACCAATCAGAAGTGGCCGTACCTCTACGATAGGATTCCGCCGCTCAACCAAGCCCAATCCTGCACCAGATCCAACCAGACCAAGCTTGCTAGCTAGAGTAAACTACACTAGACCACTCCAAGCTAGTAAATAGGTAAGGAGGTAGGTAGAAGTGGAATCTAGCTTTAGTATTCTATCGTAGCATAAGCAAGTTCACTTCTTGTTTTGCTGTTGTTTCTTGTTGTTGTTTTCGTTGAGTGAGATAGTGCGGCTGTATACGTAACATGGTTCATGTGGGACAAGCACGCCTGCACAGTACAACGTCACATTGTCATACATTACTTGACAGTACGTAGTTCACCACCGCTTCGCTAATCTTTCAAAATTCAAGGTGTTGTTATTGGTTTAAATTAATCGCAAAAGACACAAACCAACGCGCGGCGATCTTAAGAATTCGTCGCACACTGACTCATTGTTAAACAATATTTCCGTTGCCGATTCCAAAAATGACACACGTGGCAGCGTCACTTTTTGAAAGCATGGCAGCAACTTCTACTTCGTACTGCTAGCTATAGTAGATAGTATTGATAATTCAATTCATAGAGAAAGGAAGAGTACATGACGACGTAACCCTGTCACAGGTGCTACCCAAAAATGGCATATGCAGCCTGCTCTTAGCTAGACGAATGATAGACGAATACAATTGACTGCTAGTAGTGAAACTGCTAGTGATATACTATACTATCGACCATGACACTTCCTACGGTGGTCCATCATCATCATCATCATCATCATCCTTCCTTGAAAACGAAATCGTCGTCTATTATTTCGGATGGCAGCGACCACCAGGATGAGGAAGCAACGGCTACTACTACCAAGAGTTTTGGTGTCCAGGATGCATCAGCATCTTCCTCTTCCGCTCTGTCTTCCACAAAGTCATCTGCCATTATTTTTGCCATTGGCTTTTTTGGGTGCATGGTCATCATGGAATTGGCACTGGAAGGTGCCAATGAAAGCTTTCGGGATTTGGACGCCCTTCCTTATGCTGTGACGCTCTTTCAATTTGGATGTTGTTTTTTGCTTCCGTGTGTGGTTTCGCGAGGCAAATCCTTGGCGACCTTTCCCACCTCTTGGACACAAGCCGTGCCCTACATCAGTCTGTCGACTGTCGTCTTTGGATCCACGTGCTTGGCGACCATGGCGGTACGACATGTCAGTTATCCTACCAAAGTCGTTTTTAAATCGGCCAAATTGATTCCGACCATGATTGTTGCCACCGTATTGCAACCTGGTACCAAGAGCTACACTTGCCTCGAATATACAGCAGCAGCCTTGCTGTGTGCGGGTGTCGCTGGGTATGGTTGGGGCGGTGGCAGTTCCAGTAGCACTAGTAGCACTGGTCAAGATTCCTCCGTCTATGGAATTTCTCTGCTCTTGATGAGTGTTTTTTGCGATGCCTTTACACCCAATATTCAACAACGACTCATGGCCAGCACTACTGCAACACCAGTGGAGGACGGCAAAACTCCCAACAGTCCTAAACAAGGAGTGTCGGCCATGCTTTCGGCACTGTTGTTTCCTCGTTCCCTGAATGCCGGATTGTCGGCCGGGGCACTCATGACCAATGCCAATGGGGTCGGTTGTTTGGGACTTTTATTGTACATGGCCGTGGGGAATTTTACGTTGATTCCCACCATTACCACTTGCATCAGCAATCCACTCCTTTTGATGTATTTGACAGTGGTAGGCATGGCCTTGGCGACGGCCGTCTTGTGTTATACCCATTTGATTCAACAATCCGGATCCGTCGTGGCCGTGGCGGTTGCGACCTTGCGCAAGGTGGCGACGGTCGTGCTTTCGTACGTGGTATATCCCAAACCCCTCTCGTTGGTTCATGTCGCCAGTGGATTGTTGGTATTGGCTGGTATTTTGTTGAGTACCTATTCCAAGCAATCACGACCCAAGAAATGATAGACCTATTCATCCATCCTGGCTACTTGGAAAAAGACGTGCAACTCAACCAAAACGACAATGTGCAACAGGACGGATCGCTCGAGATTGAGCAATGTCAATGGATTGTGCACAGCAATCGACATTGAAACATGGTTGAACTCGTTATATTTTTGAGAAGCAGATGCTTTCATGGAATCTTGAAATACCACTACTGTAGATGAGGAGCGATCTTCGTCGAACAATTCACTTGTATTCACTGGAATTTAAAAAAAGCAGACGGAGCGCCTCTGTATGCCATCTCTCGTTGTTTTTTATGCTTGCAACGAAAAGAGACTTTTGTAAAGTATAAATCCTATAATTTACTTTAGAACCTCGACATTTATTGCCGTCGAAGTCGAACAACGTGTCTATCGATAGTACCGTAGCAGTGAACAAAACCTTGAAAAGATGGCATAGGCTCAAAGATGAACATTCCTTTCCTGTTGGCCTGGGTCGTTTAATAAGACGGAGACGCATTACAGATATAAATTCTATCTACTTTATTATATCGACAGAAGCAATAGCGCCTCTTCCGTGGAGCTCGCTGCATAATACTCGTCTTGATAATGTTGCAGGCAGGCATCTTCCATCGCTAACTGCATCGCCAAATCTTCAGCGTAGTCATTATATTCGTCCTGGGCATCAATTGGAATATCTTCAACGGGGGCAACTTCAGGCATGTCCCTTCTTGAACTTTCTTCGTTGTACTCATCTAGCCTTTGTTGCCAGTAAGCATCTTCCTCTTCCTTTTGTTGCAAGTAGGAATATGCAGCAGCAGCTGGATTTGGTGCCTCCTCAAAATCAGAGGCCACGGCAGTAGCTAAAAACAATTCCTCTTCCGTATCCGAAGCCCATTCGTCATACTTTTCTTCTTGTTTTCGCCAAAACGCAGCTTGTGGATCCTCCAATTCCTCCAACTGTTCTTGGTGTTGATAATAGGCTTCTAAATCCTCAAATGCCGCGCGTATTTCTGCCTGTTGTTGCCAATAGGCAGCTTGTTGAGCCTCCCGTTCCGCAGCTTCATCTTGATGTTCTTCTTGTGAAAAATTGGCAGCTTGTTGATTCTCCCATTCTGCTTCAGCTTGTTGTTCTTGTTCTTGTTGATAATAGACAGCTTCTCGAATCTCCCATTCCGCATGCTTTTCTTGTTCATTCTCCCATGCTGCAGCTTTGGCTTGTTGATAAGCAGCTTGTTGGATCTCCCATTCCGCGTGCACTTCTTGTCCATTCTCCCATTCCGCAGCTTCGTCTGGCTGTTCTTCCTGTGAAAAATAGGCAGCTTGTTGAATCTCCCATGCCGCATGCTTTTCTTGTTGATTCTCCCATTCTGCAGCGTCGGCTTGTAGATAAGCGGCTTGTTGAATCTCCCATTCCGCATGCTTTTCTTGTTCATTCTCCAATTCCGCAGCGTCGGCTTGTTGATAAGGGGCTTGTTGAATCTCCCATTCCGCATGCTTTTCTTGTTCATTCTCCCATTCTACGGCGTCATCTTGTGTTTGCTGCCAAATGGAATCGACAAGGGATCTGTAAACTTTTCTTGTACAGCCTTCCATGGAATCATCTTGTACTTCAATTGCACCATTATCATATGTACGCAAAATGTTCATATCCAGTCCGACATGAAAGTGCACAAAACCATGCTGATGGTTGTTGAGTTCCAACCAATCCTTTAAACTTTGACTCAACTGATCCAATATGCCTTTATTGTTGGCCAATGGCACTGGAGCACCCAGCATGGGAAGGATCCGTCGCAAGTTGGCATTGGGCGACAGGACAAATTTGACAAAGCTGCACTGGCTGACATAGGACATGCGGCTAGTATAGTAAAGATACCAGTCACGAATTCCACTGGGTCCATTGTGAAAGACGTGCTCTCGGACATTGATTTCGTGCCCACCACCTTGCAGTCCTTCCCCTGGCCACACAGCTTGCGTCCAAATCAATTCCAGGGGATGAACTTCCTCGTCCGAATCTGACGGTAGGATGCTACGTTGTTTTGGAGAATGCGTTCGATGGATGAGCCGAAAGGCCATTGTCGCCTCCACCAACAACCATGGAGTTGCACTCGGCCGCTTCCTTGTTTCATGCACAGTTTCCAACTTCGCTGCTGTGCTAGGAGTAGATTGCTACCTACGGGGGCTCCTACGGGTCGGTTCAGACTGCAAACAACATTGAGTGTCAAAGCCTGTTGAAAATAAATTATAATGAGAATATTAGCCGTTTGCCGTGCACATCACGGGATAACAAGCACAACAGAAAACAAAAATATCCATTCCAATGACGTAAAAGTGAAAAGGATTTTGAAAAGCTTCCGGCAATTGTGGACGTCCCTTGGTTTTAAGAAAAACGAGGCACTTGCGATCTCTTCAAGCCCAAGATGGTGATGCTTCCAGCTAGCTCCTCAGACAGCACCATCAGAAGCATCAATGGCCCATATTTATGTGCATTCTATTTCTTTAATCATCAGAATTTGTAGTATCTGCAATGATCCATCTGCAACATGCATTCTGACATTGGTTTTCAGTTGTCAGTTGTTTTTGTTTTCAAGGTGAAACAGTTGTCCCAATCTCACATGGTTTTTCAAAGAATCAGAAGCAGGGCTGGGCTGAGCTGAGCTGTTGTCAATTTCCATTCATAACAAAGAGTAGCAGCAGTGGTAGCAAGGCTATCGAGGATGTGATGTGAAGTGTTTTTGAGTCATCACATCAATTCAACGAGAACAGACAACGAAGTGATGACAAGACGACATGACATGCTTTGACAAACAAATGTGCACAAAATCACAACTGGAAGATCAACATCCGCTAGCAGCTGTGGTTCCTACCCAATCCATGTTATGGTTATCATCCAAACATAGTGTTGAATTCTGCAATCGTGAATCTTCTACATAGGACGTTGTTGTTGTTCAGAGAAAAATGTGTTGCAGTGATCCCATCGCAATGACTTAGTTCTGTGGTTCATTGTTTGTTGACAAAACTTTCTGATTGTCTCTCCAAAAGGCATGCCATCACAAATAGAAGATAGGTGGAAGAAGTGAGAACCATGTTTATGTTACCAGTGCCAGTGTCATTGATGAGTCCACAACTGTGTGGTTCTTGCAGTCAACAGCCCATTTGTGTCCGCTTCAATCTTCATTCCAAACAGCAACAAGTCGCTGACCAGTGGCAATTGTTGGAGTGCATTCTGAGTCTGTTGCTTGAGAATAAGTAGAAATAATTTCTGTTTATTGGCCTGACCGCACTTCCAGTGAGATGTCTGTTTGACAGTGGTTGAACCTGTTGGCATCTGTGATGACTTCCCATGTTGGGAGCACTCTTTCATCCTTGTTTGATGGACTCATCAATGCTGGGGGCTGCTTTGCATGCCTATGGAATCTAGTGATGTGTCCACAGAACAGAAGTTTTCCTTAGATAGGGATGCTGACACACAAACAAACTTCTGGGTGTCAATTTTTTCTCAACGAAGTGCAGGAGATCCACAAAGAAACTGAATGTGTTTGACTTACCAAAACTTCCAAATCAGCTTTGCTCCAATCAAAAACCAACTGTGGCACAACTCTTCAAAACAACCTTTTGGTCTCCTCATAATCACGCATTTGATTGGGGACTCTTCTGGTGTCAGTGTTGCTTAGCTTTCATGTTTGTCCCCATTTTCTTCAACCTGCACATTTGGTGCAATTCAAAGAGTAGCTGTTCTAGCACCACGCAAGTTAGGATTAAGTTCATGTTCTCTTCGCTCTTTGTAAGTAAGACAGAGGAAGAGCAAAGCACATAACAGAAAAAACACCAGCATTCATGCAAATGATATTTGTTTTTGTGACTTGGCCATTAGCAAATTTGTAGAAACAATGAAGAACAATGATGAACTGAATGTGACAAATGACTGATGCTCTTTCCATCAGACAACACTTGAATAGAACTCCCAACACCAATAAAATGGCAGGCTGTGGTTTTGGTTCAAATGACAATGATGACCTTGGTTTAGAGGATGATGATGTTGACAACGCATGGTTCCAAAGATGCTGATCACACCAATGATGATTCCTCCAAGGCTCCCGGATGAAGAGAAGTGTCCTGAGCCATCACTTCTATGAGAAGATTGAAGAAAACAGAACAGATGCAACTTAGTTTTCAAAAGATGCAAGATGACAAGGTTTGCCTCAATCCTTGCTGGAAGGGTCATGCTGGTAAATTGTGTTTTTTTTAACTAGTGATTCCAAAATCATAACAAAAGTTGGGATGGTCCAGTCAGATGTTGCAAACTAGCTGATGGCTATCTTTGTCAGTTCTGTGGGAAAGGTGCAACCTGACTTTTAGGGCAATCTGAAGAAAATGCAGTGTGGACTTCTAGACTCAGACACACAAAGTCATGTTGTTGTGATTGTTGTGACACAAGTAAGAAATGCAAGCACAGTCACACACCCAATTTGCATGGAGACTTCTCCTTGTGGTGTCATTGGCAAACCACACATGCCTTATGTTTTCTATGATGACATCATGTTCTCACAAGTGTCTTGGCATAAATTAACCAAAGCAATTGACTCATTTTATGGCATGGGGGAAAAGTGTGTGCGCACTACAACTCAACAATGAAGCATTAAATGCAAGAGTGCACAGATCACTGCAGAACAATGGCATCGATGTGATTGGTTGCCATCAGGCCATGTTGCAACAGTGGTTTGATTTCTTCTTTGAACATCTTTGTCTTCCACACATGATGGGCAAGAATTGGTTCAAAATGGAACCCAAACAGCACAATGTCCCCAAAAGACTTTGCTTCTAAGCAAAAATGGGTTCCTCTGTGGATTCATCAGTCATAAGAACACACCAATGCATGAGAATTTACAACCAATGAGCAGATCATCATTTGAACAAAAACATCATTGGTGGCATTCTTAAGACATTTGTGACTAATCTTCCAATTCACACAAACATGCCTCTTTTGACACTCGCTGTGACATTTATTGACACATGCCTATGGTCGCCATGGTTTCAATTACAATCAAAAAATGGTTACACACCACATCAAGTTTCCAAGCTTTGTTTCTCTGTTGAGAACATTGGTTGACAAATTAAATTGATTGTGTGCACCCAGGGACAGGATAGACTAAGTTACAACTGCAGCATCCCTGAAGTGCTTGCCAAGTGCAGATTTTGCTTATTTTTGTGCAACGTTGCATCACTCTTTTTACTCAAAAGGGACTTAGTTGGGCAACAAAGCAACGTCCATGTGACATCACTACAGCATCTGCAAGCATGGTCCCTACAAAGTGAAGTTGGCTCAAGAAGAGTTCAAGGCTGTTGATCGTGTTCTGCTTGACACCATGTTCCGTAGTCTTGTGATTTCTACTTATCCAACAACCTGTTGCCTTTGATGACATCATGGGAACTTTCTGGGCCAACATGAACACACAGTCATTGTTTAAATTCATTGGGGGTGTCACACATGCAAATGCCTGTGGACTGTGCACAAGTAGGAAGTTTTCTTAACTAAAACTGTTGCATTGATTATCAACATTGTGTCTTTTAAAATGCTAGTTAGTAATTTTTAAGATGTTCTTAAAAATCAGACAAGAGCACTTATTGACAATTGGAATGCTGAGAACTTGCACAACATTCATCTCAGTCTGTGGGAATTGCACCAGCATAAGGACACCAACTGAGAAAAAAATCTCGGTGATGCATTAAAAGTAAAAGGTTTTCACATCAAACACATTGTTGTTGTTAACCTGCTAGTAAAACAATGCAAACAAGGCGAATCACTTTTGTCCATCTGCAAACAAAAAAACATGATGTGTGGGAAGAAAAACAACATTAAGGAAAAAAAAGGACAAACCGAATCTTGATCCAGTTAAATCAAACTGTGTTGCACACAAACACAAACACTAGGGCCATTCAAAACACAAAAAACTTTTCAATTTCTTTTTACATTTGTGAGAAGGTCTGCAAACAAACATTGTGGGTAACTCTGGTCAGTGGAGACTAAATGTTGGGCAAACTTGATGAACAAAAACAACATCCATTTCAGTTTCTAAACAACCAGAGAACAACTGATTGTTGTCAAATAGGACTGAAATGTCAAACACAAAATAGAAAGTCAAAAGCACATGTGTGAAGAACACAGCAAAGCTTGTCATGTGAATGCATTCTTTTGACCTTGCCCTCCTTGTGTTTTTTGTCTAAACACATGAACTTTGCTTTCACAAATGCATTTTTTCCTCACCACACCTGCCTCAACATTTGAACAAAATGGTCATTGTGAAAAACTTTTTCAATTGAAACCATAGAACTTGCCACAATGTGTGACTGATTGTTTAACGCCTGTTGCTTGTTTGTTAACCATTTTGTGAACCATTTCTTAAGCAGGAACCTTTTTGTCACATTGTGAACCTTTTCAAATGAGTCCATTAATTAGGAACCGATTTTTGAATGCCAGATGAAAAGGTTCATGTTTATGAACCTTTTTGCATCTGTGAACCTTTTCAAAATTGTGACATGGTTTGCACACAACACTCAGATTTGATGAACTTATGAACCTTGTTTTGACAAAGGGTTCACAATTGTGGACCTTTTTGTGGGCTGATTTTTGTGTGGTCCTTTTGTGCAACAGACCAACATTCATGAACCGATTTTGACATTTGTGAACCAATTGTTGTGAACTGATGCTCTCTAATGCTCTCTGAGGACCTGGGCAGGGCTGCTGAAGTGATCTGTGTTGTGACAGATTCCTGGGACTTGCTCAATGGAGCATTGTGTCACCCATGCCACTCAAATTGTTGCCATCTCACTGACCTGGTGCAGTTGACACCATCATCAGTTCTGAAAATGACAAGATCAAACCCACAACTGCTTGTCAACTCTGACAACAAAATCTTCGTTGCCTGCAAACACAGACCCCGATTGTGAGACATAGTCATATGGAACGTCGGATCCATGACTGAATCGATCACGATCTCTAGAACGTTCAACAGGAACGTGACTGACATGACCTTGACATCGGTCATCAGTCATTGATGTCGAGTTCTGG
>Ga0163149_10004513_pt1 | contig 15179 bp, 19 predicted proteins | sample OliLakLV19MP5G1_FD_148604 | JGI IMG/M metagenome (GOLD analysis project Ga0163149, IMG submission 148604) | Freshwater microbial mat bacterial communities from Lake Vanda, McMurdo Dry Valleys, Antarctica - Oligotrophic Lake LV.19.MP5.G1 | ecosystem: Environmental > Aquatic > Freshwater > Lake >...
TCTCAGGCATCAGTCTCAGCTAGCAGGCTAGGTTCGCTCTGAGCTTCGATCGATGATTCTGAAATTTCAGTTGGCGCAGAAGCTACAGCAACAGGAGTCTTTGGCTTTTCTGTCGGCTTTTCAACTGGTTTTTCGACTGGTTTTTCTAGTAGCTCAGCCTCTCGATCGAATTCAGATTTAAACTCACGCGAAGCTTCTTGAAAGCCCTTGATCGCTTTACCCATGCTGCGCCCGATTTCAGGCAACTTCTTTGGCCCAAAAATCAATAGAGCCACACCCATAATCAGTACCATTTCAGGCAGTCCGATCCCAAAAACATTCATAATTTAATCAACCTTACGCGGTAACAACTAGATTTTACTCAAAAAATAAACATAAATATGCCCCGCCAAATTATGCGAGGCAATATTGAAATATATGCTCTAGAAGCTTTTAAATTGATCTTGTCTATTCAAAAATCGTTAAAGCAAATCACAATTTACTCTAAACGCCCCAGTTCAGTTTTACGCCTTCGAGGATTAAAGAAGAATTGTATAGCTGGAGGATGATCAGCAGAAACACGAGGAACAGCCCCATAAATATTGCCATGATTGGAGTAGTGCCCCATCCACGAGCGACTTTGCCATACTCGGCATTGAGGGGTCTAAGAATGTCGCCTAGCTTAGTACGTTGTGACATAATGCAGTTTTCTAAAAATTTAATGTTTGAATTTATTATAGTTGTACTGATATATCAAAAGATCAAATAATTTATGGAAACTACGACAACGGCAACTTCTCTAAGTGTAGCGATCGCAACCTTTGTGATTTGCTTTACAGGACTGGCAATCTATACGGCTTTTGGAGCGCCCAACAAAAATCTCAGCGATCAATTTGAAGATCACGAAGACTAAGCAAATCTCAAGCAAATCCGAGAAAATCAAAAGAAAGTCGTGCAAGCTCCTGAAATTAGCACTTTAGCAACTCTCAAGGTCAGTTACCAACAACCAGACGCTAAATCTCGCCTGACTACGTTACTACATCAAACAGGTTTTGCGGTTTTAACCGATCACCTTATTTCTGAATCTTTAATTGCTGCGACTTACTTTGAGTGGCAGCAATTTTTTAATTCTGAGGCGAAATATCTCCATATATTCGATCCAGCGATCCAGTCGGGATTTTTTCCGTTTCAAACCGAGCAAGCCAAGGGTAATGACAAGCCTGACCTAAAAGAATTTTTTCATCTGTATCGAAAGAGCGATCTGCCTGCCAACTTCAGCCTCAATAGCTGGGAACTGTTTCAGCAGATGCAAAGCTTGGCGGTGGAATTATTGAACTGGATTGAGGCTCATACTCCAAGGGCGATCCAGCAAAATTTATCGATGCCTCTGAGTGAGATGGTGACTAACAGTCCTGCTTCTTTGATGCGAATTTTGCACTATCCCTCGATCGAATTTAAATCCGATCCTGAATCCGAATCAGTTCCAACGGGAGCGATTCGTGCGGCTGCCCATGAAGACATAAACCTGATTACACTTTTGCCTGCTGCTACTGCTAGTGGGTTGGAAATTCTCGATCGAGGGGTTTGGCGGGAAGTGCCATTCGATCGAGGCGATATTGTGATCAATGTGGGCGATATGTTGCAAATGGCTAGTCAAGGCTACTTTCGATCGGCTACGCATCGGGTAGTCAATCCTCCAGGAGAAGCAGCAAATCAATCTCGTTACTCCATGCCAATGTTTCTACATTCTCGCCCAGAGGTCGTGTTAGCGGGGAAAGTTACCGCAGGAGCATATTTACAAGAACGGCTGAGTGAGATTGGTTTACTGTAATTGAATCTAAGCCAAGATCTAAGATAAGTAATAAGTCTCGGTGAAAGTCATGCCAACTAAAAAATTACTCGATCCTGCTCTTGATACTCAAAATCTAAAGTCTCTGTACGATCGAGATTTTATGAATTGGGTTGAGACAACAGCACAGTTATTGAAAGAGCAAAAATTTGCAGCCTTAGATCTAGAGAATTTGATCGAAGAAATTGAGGGTATGGGCAGAAGTAACAAAAGTGCGCTGCGGAGTAATTTGATTGTGGTGTTGATGCACTTGCTGAAGTGGCAATATCAAGTAGACAAGAGATCGAATAGCTGGAAATTTACGATTCGCGAACATCGTCGCCGACTGGATGAAGATTTTGAAGATAGTCCTAGTTTGAAGGTTTATTGCCTTGAAATATTGGCAAAATGCTATCAAAATGCTCGCAACTTGGCAGCCGATGAAACTGGTCTAAATTTGCGGATTTTTCCAGTTGAGTCTCCTTTTTCGATCGAACAGGTCTTGGATTCAGAGTTTTTGCCCTGACCCTATTTGTTGAAATCGCTAAATCTTGCCAAAGCCTCATGCATTCTAGTTTTGAGTAATGGCAGATGTTGTTTTGCCACTTCCCACAAAACGGCAATATCGGTCTCAAAGTACCCGTAGGTGAGCTTGTCACCAATACCGATGATGTCTCGCCATGGAATATCTGGGTAATTGTCTTGAAATGAAATTGGTAAGCGTTTGGCAGTTGCACCCACAATTCCCAACGATCGCTCGACCGCAAAAATTGTTTTCTGATCCTGACTAAAATCAGGGAAGTTCATGTCAGCAATAAATTCTTCGGTGACATCACTTGCTTCCAAAATGTCCTGAATTTGGCTTTCTAGCCTTTTGTCAATATCTTTTACGGCAATTACGCCTAGATCGGGGGTTTCGACTTGACTCATAATTTATGACCTGATCGGTTTGTTGCACCATGCTTAATTCTCTCTTAGATCGTGATAAGCAAACCAGCGATTAAAACCAAATATTACTCAGGTGGCTTTTCTGGTTGGGACTTTTGTGGCTGAGCAGAACAGGTGGTTTTAGCTGTCTTTTTGACTTTTGCCGTGGGACCTAAGATCGCATCGTCAAATAATCGATCGAACTCACGTTGAAAATGTGCAGCGACGATCGGATTATCGATCACGACTAGGGTTTCGTCATTGATGTTGTTTGCTGAATTAGACCAGTTGTGCGATCCAGTAATTATGGTGGTCTGATCGATCGAACCAAACTTGTGATGCAGTAGATCGCCATAAGGCAAATAGGGAATCCCCGCCGTCTTGATCGGTTTAGCCCAGGGTTTGGCATCCCCCAGAGCGCAATCTTGAGGTGTGACGTAGCCCCACATATCCAAAGCCACAGAGTAATTCCGATAGGCAAAGCTCGGATCGATCAAGGTGCGGATTCTGACTCCAGTTTGGTGTTTTTTATCCAAAAGATTGCCGAGCATTGGTTCCGCAAATACAAACAAAGCTGTATCGATCGACTTTTTTGCCGCCGAAATTGCCGTACCAATTAGACCATTACTGGTTTGTTGCCAGTTGACCTTTCGTGAATCGGGCGAGAACTTCACCCTTACCTGAGCGTCGCCAAGTACGGCATATTGCACTTTGCGATGAGGTTTTTTGCTGCCAAATAATCCATCTGGCTTACCGCTCGGCCCATCGCCCCACATCAGGTTAAATTCTTGGGTGAATAGATCGGCGATCGATTTGCTGTTAATTTTGACCAGATTGTTACTGTTGCCGCGTGTGTTAGGACTGTCGAAATCACCGTGCATGTCGCTAAGCGTGTAGTTGGCAGACGTAAGAATTATGGTTTGACCATCAACTACGATGAATTTATGGTGCATCAACCCCGAACCTTTGGAGCCGTCAGAAGTATCATCTACCCAAGGGATGCGGGCATTCTTGATCATCGGGATCGTGTCTCGACGATTAATCTCATCCTGACTGATCTGTCCATCATTATTGAGATCGGCAAATTTAACAAAATCTGCATATTTATCCGTGAGACGGGTGGTGAATTTAGCGCGTTCTTCAGGAGTGTATTCGCTCCAGCCCCGACTGTAGGTATTCTCAAGGATCAGTCGAACTTTTACTCCTGAGGTCGATCGATCGACCAGTGCCTGAACAATATTGGGTAATCGCAGCTCCTGCACCGCCATGTCTACAGTGGACTTGGCTTGATTTATGCCGTCGATCAAGATCTGTTCTAAATTATCGCCAGGACGTGTAATCTTGCGGTAGGGATCGGTGTAAGAGTTTGCCAGATTGTGATTGAAGTAAGCCTGAATATATTGATGTTGTGGCAGAGGCAGGATTTTGCTAGGAGAAAAATTAGCTTGCGATCTCCACAAAAAAGCCGCCGTGCCCAGAGCCAGAATTAAACCCAAAACAAACAGACCGATGTAGAGATAGTAAGGCTGCGGTTTCGATCGACGCATGGGGGTATTGCGGCTGATTGCTAATGGTGGTTACAATTCCATAGTTTACCGTCAGATTTGGAAGATTTTGCGGACTGGCACGATTCGATCGAAACAACAAAAAGGTAGAAATGCTCAAGGATTACAGTTTTGCCAATATGTGACTGTAGTACACTAGCTTATGGAAAACGTCAATCGAAGAGTTTAATAACCTCCAAAATCATGGATTTCGCATATCAATACGCTTGGCTGATTCCAGTATTACCGCTTGCAGCCGCCTCGATCATCGGGCTGGGGCTGATTACATATAACGAGGCAACCAATAAGCTCCGACAGGCGAATGCAGTCCTGAGTGTGTCTGCAATCGGGGCAGCAATGGTGCTTTCAATCAACCTATTGTGGAGCCAAATTCAGGGGCATCCAACCTATCTATGGACTTTTGAGTGGGCCCAGGCGGGAAGCTTTCACCTCAATATGGGGTTTGAGATCGACCACCTCGCCTCCTTGATGCTGGTGATCGTCACCACTGTGGCATTTTTGGTGCAGATTTACACCGATGGCTACATGCACAGCGATCCCAGCTATGTTAGGTTTTACGCTTATTTGAGTTTATTTAGTTCTTCGATGTTGGGACTGGTGATCAGCCCTAACCTAGTCCAGATCTATGTGTTCTGGGAACTAGTTGGCATGTGTTCATACCTGCTAGTTGGTTTTTGGTTCGATCGAAAAGGAGCCTCAGATGCTTGCCAAAAAGCATTTGTGGTCAACCGCGTGGGAGATTTTGGCTTACTGTTAGGAATGCTCGGTTTGTACTGGGCAACAGGGACATTTGAGTTTGGCGAAATGGGCGATCGACTAACATCGTTGGTCAATTCAGGCGCGATTTCGATCGGCTTAGCGACCTTGTTTGCCATCCTCGTATTTATGGGACCAGCAGCAAAATCAGCCCAGTTCCCCCTGCATGTCTGGTTACCCGACGCAATGGAAGGGCCCACCCCAATTTCTGCCCTGATCCACGCCGCCACGATGGTCGCCGCAGGTGTGTTCCTGATCGCACGCATGTTCCCCGTTTTCGAGGAATTGCCTGCCGTGATGAACATCATCGCTTGGACAGGAGCATTCACGGCATTTCTGGGAGCCAGCATTGCGATTACCCAAAACGACATCAAAAAAGGCTTAGCCTACTCAACGATCTCCCAACTCGGCTACATGGTAATGGGGATGGGCGTAGGAGCCTACGGTGCTGGTCTATTTCACCTCATGACCCATGCCTACTTCAAAGCCATGCTGTTTCTTGGTTCTGGCTCCGTGATCCACGGCATGGAAGGTGTAGTCGGTCACGATCCATTTGTGGCACAAGATATGCGTGTAATGGGTGGTCTACGCAAATACATGCCAATTACGGCCACCACATTTCTAATCGGCACACTAGCAATCTCAGGGATTCCACCATTTGCTGGCTTCTGGTCAAAAGACGAAATTCTTGACTCCGCCTTTCACGCCAACCCCGCACTCTGGGCAGTCGGTCTAGGCACAGCAGGGATCACAGCTTTCTACATGTTTCGGATGTACTTCAATACATTTGAAGGCGAATTTAAAGGCACAAAACTGCAATTAATCGCCCAAGTAAAAGCCGAAAATATGGCAATCGCAGGTTTGATCGCAGCCGACGATCACCATAGCAGTGATAACAGCCATAGCTCAGATCATTCCGACAAACCCCACGAATCACCACTATCAATGACCCTCCCGTTAATGGTTTTAGCAATCCCATCAATGTTGATTGGTCTAGTTGGAACACCTTTTGGTAACTACTTTGAAAACTTCATCCATGCCCCGAATGAAGTGGTCGAAGCAGTTCATTCCGAAGGATTAACACCCGAATTTTTGGTGATGGCAGGCAGCTCCGTCGGGATCGTCACGATTGGAATCACCCTAGCAACCTTGATGTATCGCCTGAATAAGATTTCAGCCGCTTCGATCGCCAAATCGATCGAACCATTGTACTTATTCTCCAAAAACAAGTGGTACATCGATGAAATTTACGACTTGATCTTCGTCCAAGGTTCTCGCCGCCTTGCCCGTCAAGTTTTAGAAGTAGACTCCAAAATTGTCGATGGCGTAGTCAACCTCGCAGGTTTCGCCACCGTAGTTACAGGCGAAGCCCTCAAATACTTCGAGAACGGCAAAGCCCAATTCTACGCCCTCGTGATCTTCATCGGCGTACTAGGGCTAGTAATCTTCTCAGGAGTTTCATAGACCTCACCCCCAGCCCCTCTCCTTTGAAGGATAGGGGAGCAATTAGCTGATAAAAAAGCAGGGGATCTATTAGATAGATCCCCTGCTTTTTTGATTCGGATTCGGATGGGCCAGGAGGGATTTGAACCCCCGACACCGTGGTCCGTAGCCACGTGCTCTAGTCCACTGAGCTACAAGCCCTTAACTTCACCTAAGTGCGGGTACAAGCATAGCATAATCATTCGCATGATCGCATGACTAATAATAATGAATTTCTCCCAACACAGCCGAACGCTTAGCCCCAGTCACTAAAGGCAAGTTCCCAGGTCGATCGACCACTCGCAAATAACCCAAAACCGCAAACGCGATCGCCTCCTTAAAATCTGGATCTACACCAGCACTACTAGTCGTTGTCACCGTCGCAGGAGCCAATAAATCTCGCAGTCTTGCCATCAGATGATCGTTATGGCTGCCACCACCACAAATTAGGACTCGATCGGGAAACTTCGGCAAAAACTGCCGATAACTCTGCTCGATCGATCTTGCCGTAAACTCAGTCAGCGTCGCCAGCATGTCATAACTCGATAGTTGATATCGATCGCCATCTTGCAAACGTAAACGCAAATACTCAGGGCAAAACAACTCCCGACCCGTAGACTTCGGCGGTGGACAATTAAAAAAGTCTTGCTGTAACCATAACTGCACCAATTCCAGACAAGGCTCACCCTGCGCCGCAAATCTCCCACTAGGATCGAACGGCTGACCGCATAACTGTTGCGTCGCCATATCGATCAAAACATTGCCTGGCGCATTATCAAACCCAAACACTGCCTCTTGCTTACCTGATGCTGGCAAATAAGTCACATTACTAATGCCGCCGATATTTTGGCAGGCGATATTGTGTTGTCGATCGACCAGCAACAGCCAATCTAGCATCGACACCATCGGCGCACCCTCGCCACCCACCGCAATATCTCCCGCCCGAAAATTACTCACGGTCGTGATTCCAGTCAATTGAGCAATCACCGCGCCTCGTCCTAACTGAACGCTATAGCCGAGTTTCGTGTGCATATCCCCACGCTCAGGTGGTCGATGAAATACGGTTTGACCGTGCGAAGCAATTAAGTCTGGTTTCGTTAAAGTTTTTTTAGTCAGATCGATCGAAGCTTTCGCAAAAGCCGCCGCAATCCGATCGTCAAGCTGGCAAATCTGAGCTACAGTTCTCGCCTCACCCGCACAAACCGCCAGAATCTCCGCCCTCAAATCGCGATCGTACTCAAACGTCTGCCCTGCAATTAAATCAACCTTAAACCGTCGATCGACTTCGCTAACTTCTACTAACGCCGCATCGATGCCATCGATCGAAGTCCCACTGATTAACCCAATAATTTTCACTTTATCTATCCAAATCAGAAATTGTCATAGCTGAGATCAGACTGCCAAGGGTTAATCAAAATTAACTGACAATCAGAAAAGTCAAGAATATTTCTAGTTGCTACATCCGCATTGTGAGCACGAGCGATCGCCGCAATTTGAGCATCAGCATAAGCGATCGGCTTCCCAAGTTGTTTCCGATGGGCGACGATGCCTCCATATTCATAAGCAGCATGTCGATCGAACACCAAAATTCTCCGCTCAAAATCCTGCTCGAAAACCTGATTTACCGCCTTTTCCAATTGGCTTCGCCGCTTACCAATAGGCAACAATGCTAGTCCGTAATAAACTTCTGCTTGAGTGATTGTTGTCGTGAATAGCTCTGCGGTTGATTGCGCTCCGATCCAATCTAAAACTGCTGAATTGCTTGCTACTTTCATCAACTCAGACAAAACATTGGTGTCTAATATAATCATGAATCAAACAATGGTCGATCGATCACGCTTTCGCGTTCAAGCTCTGGCAAATCAAGCCCACCTAACGCCAAAAAACGTTGATGAATAATCTCACCCAAGTTTTTAGGTAGATCATCCTCTGACAAACTTGCTGCCAAGATAACGCGCACTTCTTCCTCCATAGAACGTCCATGATGAGCGGCCCTTAACCTCAGCTTTGCCTTTACATCATCATCCAGATTCCGAACTGTAATACTTGCCATCATTGCAACCAATTTATTGATTGCAATGATAGCATTGGCACATCCATGTTTATTTTTGTAAACCTCTTGACGCTTTAATGAAGGTTAAGAGAAACTGACATATAGATGTTCGATAGTAACAATATGGAAACTCTGGAATTTATCATTCATCCTGATGGCAGAGTCGAAGAGCGCGTAACGGGCATTATTGGCTCAAGTTGCGCTGAAGTTACAGCAGCGATCGAAGCTAAATTGGGTACAGTTGTGCATCGTGAGTTAACTTCCGAACACTTTAATTGTGAAGTTGCTCAATCTAATTCACTAACTAATTCACTGGCTAATTCGTTGAAAACTCCAGATCGATCACTTAATTCTCATCAGTGGTAGCTAATTTTTTAATAAACCAAAGGAACTAAAACCATATGTCACACTTTAGCCAAATTAAGACCCAAATCCTCAGCCTCGAACCTTTGCAAAAAGCCTTGACTGATTTAGGCGTAAGCTGGAAGTCAGGTGAATCCCCCCTGCGTGGCTATCGTGGTGAGACGACAACGGCTGAAGTCGTAATCCAGCAAGATAATGGCTACGATGTTGGCTTCAAGTGGAATGGGGCAAACTATGAATTGGTCGCTGATATGCAATATTGGCAACAACCTTGGACAGTAGAGAGCTTCTTAAACAAGGTGAGCCAAGGCTATGCAGTCCAGTCTGTAATGGCAGAATCACAAAATCAAGGCTTTGCTCTAGCCGAACAAACTCAGCAAGCAGATGGTTCAGTTCGCTTAGTATTACAACGCTGGCATGGCTAATTTTAATCCTGAAGTGAGATTAGAGACTGCTCCAGAGCTATTGGTAACTTTAGCTTCGGAGCATACTGGATTTGAGCCAGAACTTGGTGGTGGGTTGCGATCTCAAGATATCGATCGAACTGGGTTTGAGCCAGAACTTGGTGGTGTACTCCGTCAAAGTGCGGTCTATGTCGATGAGAGTGTCTGCATTGGCTGTGGACATTGCGCTCACGTCGCCCGAAATACCTTCTTTCTCGAAGAAAACTATGGTCGTGCTAGGGTAATGAGTCAGGAAGGCGATCAAGAAGAAATTGTCCAAGAAGCGATCGCCACTTGCCCTGTCGATTGTATTGCTTGGGTGAGCTACAAAGACTTGACCGAATTAGAAGCAACTCGCAAGGATCAGGTAATTTTAAATATTGGCGTTGTCGGTGATAGCGTTTCCGCCCGTGCCAGAAATAACCGCAAAAAACGGCACGCCGATTCTGTACACAAAAAGCTTTAATTAATTTATCGATCGAGCCAGCATCACGCCAGCATTTCGAGCAGGGCGGCAGCAGCAGCTAAACCTGACTGGTATGCTCCCTCAAGATTAGAACCTGCACACCAATCTCCCGCACAGACCAAAGGTAATGGCACCTCGGTTGAGAGGCAAGCAACACCTAGAGCCTCTTCGACCAAAGCATAACGCCAGCGATGGACTTGCCACCATTCGGGTTTGCTAAACCAAGTCGCTAATAGCTGAGAAGCTTGATTGAGCAGAGGCTGTCCCGCTTTTTCGAGATTTATTTCTTCTAGAGTCTTTCGGGCAAACTCGCGTGTACTCTGAAGCACAAAAATCGGCTGCGTAATTTCTTGGGGATGTTTGGTGCTGTCATGACTCACCCAACTCAAGATTGGATCATCAACACAGCGAATCGCTTTCCACTCAGTTGAGACAGGCGTACCTTTAGGGTAGCCCGCCATAATTGTGATGTTTGGGGAAAATTTAACCGATTTGACTGCCTTGAGAAAGGCGGGAGCAGGAGCTAATACAGCTTCAAAAACTGGCAAAAACTGGGGTGCAGGCATAGTCGAAACGATTGCATCAGCCACAATTTGTCCTCGATCTTCCGTTGTTAATCGCCATTTACGATCTTGTAAATTAGCTGAAACAATGCGAGTGTTGCTAGTTACCTTTTGATCGGCGGCTAAATGCTTGGCGATCGAAGTCATACCTGTAGGACAGGTATAACGAGGATACATTTCATCAGCACTAGGTGGAAAAAGCCCATCAGGTGTAAGTCGATGCACGCTCCGAGTCCATTGCTGCACAATACCTGCTTCTTGCAGCTTATGGATAAATCGCCCAAATCCGTCACTTCGCACTGTGATGTACTGTGCGCCATGATCGACCCAGGTTCCTTGTAGTCGCCGCGTCGCCATACGTCCCCCGACACCGCCAGATTTCTCCACGATTGAGACATTTAATCCAGAGTGCTTAAGTTGCTGAGCGCAAACTAATCCCGCTAAGCCAGCACCAATGATGACGACATCTTTCATATTTTAGGCATTTCACTCATGAAGCATCCTTGCATTTAAAGAGTATAGCCAATCGCAACGCCGTCATGATATGCCGCGAATAGAGCTTCGCAGGTTTTACCCCAAGCAATTTCGCCTGTGACATCAAGACAGATTGCGGCAAAGTCTCGATCTCGGCTCCGAGCTTCGGCAAAAGACTTGTCTACAGCGTCTTTCAGACTCATGCCATCAGTCACACGCACCACGACTCTGGTAGCGAATCCTTCGTCGATAATATCTTCTCCCACCCCAGTGCAACTTACCCCCGCGATTTTGCTGGCATAGTTACCCGCAGGCATAGCGGAGTCACTTACCCGCCCAATCCGCTCGAAACCTCTGCCGCCCGTGGATGTGCCAGCACAGATCCGACCGTTTCGGTCTAAAGCCACAGCCCCGATTGTCCCGACTGAGACTGATGCCATATTGCTTTGGAAGTTATTTTTGCGCTCCTCTACCCATTCTGCGAGGCGTTCATCGGTGAGGGGATTGAAAATCGGTACGGCGAGTTCACGCATCAGTTCGGCAGAACCATAGTCTGACAGCACGCGGTCTTTCGATCCCTGTAAGGTCTGGGCTAGAGTAATTGGGTTTTTGAGCCGACTGGCATTGATCACACCACTAAAGCTCTGTCGATCTCCATCCATCACTGAGGCACTCATGCGGATTTGACCATCTGATTGCAACACAGAGCCAGTACCCGCATTAAAACGTGGATCGTCTTCTAACATTTGACAGGCTTTGACTACGGCCTCGATCGAACTTTCTCCCTGCAACAACATTGCATAGACAGCCTCGACTACGGCATGAAGGGATTGACGCGCAGGTTCTTTTCCCCCTTTACTCTCGATCGAGTTCCCCGCCCCACCATGAATAATTAACTTTGGTTGCATAGATTCCAGTTCGATCTCATCTCATAATTCTTCTAAATCATAGTGGTTTTTACCAATGCGATCGTTTCAGATTCAATTAAGATAGTGATCGACAATCCACCTAACTAATCCTGTGACTACTTTTGAACTTGCAGTTTTGTGTCTAAACATTTTTCTAGGGCTGCAAATATTGCTATTTATATTTCGGATCGTGCTCAGTTGGTATCCCCAAGTTGGGCTTGACAAGTTTCCGTTTAAGCTAATTGCAGTTTCGACCGAACCCTTACTGGTGCTGTTTCGTAAATTTATCCCGCCGATCGGTGGAGTTGATATCACGCCTGTAATTTGGGTGGGTATTTTTAGTTTGCTGCGCGAAATGTTACTAGGACAGCAGGGTATTTTGACCATGATGCAATCATTTAACTAAATGAAAATACGTCGTCGATCGACTGTTGTCGTTGGCAATAGCTATGAAATCGCCGCGCCAGATGCTCAGCCAGCAAATATTCTCGAAAAAATTATCTGGCATAAAGAATTAGAGGTTGCTGAAATCAAGGCATCTTTGCCCATCTCAGAGCTACAGGAAAAGCTCGATCGAGTTGCACCTGTAAGAGATTTTGTCGCGGCTCTGAAAGACAGTAAACATCAGCCAGCTTTGATTGCTGAAGTCAAAAAAGCTTCTCCCAGTCGCGGCGTAATTAGAGAAGATTTCGATCCTGTGTCGATCGCGCAAGCATATGCTCGCGGCGGCGCAAGTTGTCTATCAGTTTTGACCGATCGAGAATTTTTTCAGGGTAGCTTTGAGAACTTGCGCTTGATTCGTCCCGCCGTGGATTTACCGTTGCTGTGTAAGGAATTCATCATCGACCCATATCAGATTTATCTGGCGCGGTTATACGGTGCTGATGCCATCTTACTAATCGCGGCAGTACTCTGCGATGCTGATTTAGAAAGTTTGCGACAAACTGCCAAAGCTTTGGATCTGGCAGTTCTGATCGAAGTTCACACTGCCACCGAACTAGAGCGGGTATTGAAGTTGAGCGATATCGAACTGGTCGGCATCAATAACCGTAATCTGGAAACTTTTAGCGTCGATTTGCAAACCACTAAAACCTTGATCTCAGAAGTCGTCGATCGACGCAATATTCTCTGGGTAAGTGAGTCAGGTTTGTTTACGCATCAGGATTTAGAGTTTGTGGCGAACTGTGGCGTGGGTGCTGTCCTAGTCGGCGAATCACTGATCAAGCAGCCTAACATCGAACAAGCAGTCAAATCTCTACTAGGAAAATAGAAGTCAGTTTAAAAATTAGATTTCTGATCGATTTCTATTGAGATGTCATCTCATTTCTTTATCTTTTTATGTTCTGTCCCGACCACTCTTGACTCTAGTTTAAACTCTGGAATTTCTAATAATTGAGCACGATCGAGGCTGTATTGTTCGTAAACAAGGCTGAGTCGATCGCCAGAACTTTTGACCTGAGTTGTTACGAGTTTTTTCTGTTTTGCTTCTGCCTTAATTTGGCTTCGATGATTTGTCAACAGAACCTAATATCCTAGAAAATGAAATATACACAGATGTCATTGTAATCTAGGTTACGATTTCAACATGTATCGCTAGATGAAAGTAATAGCCACAGAAATTCCAGACGTGCTAATTCTCGAACCACAGGTGTTTGGTGACGATCGAGGTTTTTTTTATGAGAGTTTCAACCAAAAGACTTTTGCTGACAAAACTGGGCTGGAATTAGAGTTTGTGCAAGATAATCACTCTCGATCGATGCAGGGTGTATTGCGGGGAATGCATTATCAGATTCAGCAACCTCAGGGCAAACTGGTCAGAGTGGTGGTGGGCGAGGTGTTTGATGTCGCTGTGGATCTGCGCCAAAGTTCTCCTACGTTTGGGCAATGGGTCGGCGTTAATCTCAGTGCGGATTCTAAACGCATGTTCTGGGTTCCACCTGGCTTTGCTCACGGCTTTCTAGTGTTGTCGGCATATGCTGAGTTTCTCTACAAAACTACTGACTATTACGCACCGCAGTATGAACGCAGTTTATTGTGGAATGACCCGACTGTATCGATCGAATGGCAAGTCGATCATCCGATTCTGTCGGCTAAAGACCAAGCGGGTAAGCTGATCGCCGATGCCGAATTATTCCCATAGATTTGGATTAATATGACTAAAATTTTGCTTACAGGTACGACAGGTCAGGTGGGATGGGAATTGCGGCGAGCGTTGATGCCACTGGGTGAAATTATTGCGCCCGATCGACATGCGCTTGATTTAGCAAACCCTGACAGCATCCGAGCCATGATCCGTAATGTTCAACCTGATGTAATCGTCAATCCTGCGGCATATACGGCAGTGGACAAAGCCGAATCTGAGCCAGAACTGGCAATCGCAATTAATTCGATCGCGCCAGAAATTATGGCAGAGGAAGCTTTGCGCTTGAGAGCGGTGATGATTCACTATTCCACAGACTATGTGTTTGATGGTCAGAAAACTACGCCCTACACCGAACAAGATCCAACGAATCCACTTGGGGTTTACGGCAAAACTAAGTTAGCGGGTGAGCAAGCAATTCAGGCTGTGGGTGGAGCGCACCTGATTTTGCGAACTAGTTGGGTATATAGCCGCATGGGGAAGAACTTTTTGCTGACGATGTTGAGACTTGCCAGAGAACGTCAAGAACTCAAAGTTGTCAGCGATCAAATTGGTGCGCCAACTTGGAGTCGATCGATTGCCGAAATCACCGCAGCAATTATGTTTGCCGATCTCGATCGTTGGCAGGATTTCAACGGTATCTATCATCTCAGTGCTAGTGGTAAAACGAACTGGTATGAGTTCGCCAAGGAAATTTTAGCGAATGACCCAGATCGATCGAAGCAGATCATCGATCGACTTATCCCAATTACAACAGCAGAATATCCCACTCCCGCTCAACGTCCTGCGTATTCTCTATTGGATTGCAGCAAGCTGATCGATCGATTCCAACTTCATATTCCCAACTGGCTAGAAGTTCTCAAACTAGCGATCGAATCTCATTAACCCGATTTGGAAAAGATATCTTAAGTACGACGCAGCCAACATCTGTTTTAAATAGCCCATGAATTTCACCAGAGCGAAAAAGTCAATTTCATGTAAGATGGCGCTGGGAATTATTTGACATAAAATGTGCTTTTTTGTCTTGTTAAGCTGTAAGTGATTTGGGCATCATAAGTTCGCATGTCCGAGCGTGTCCGTCTAGGGTGAAGAATTTATGCGTTACGGTTATTGGTTTTCTGGTTGTCTCGTTTGTTTAGTTTCTAGTTTGGTTACTAGCTTTAGTTCTGCTTCGATCGTTCAGGCGCAAGTCAGCGTTGAGAAAATTTCGATCGCACAGTCAAACCCGCCGC
>Ga0163149_10004514_pt1 | contig 15178 bp, 10 predicted proteins | sample OliLakLV19MP5G1_FD_148604 | JGI IMG/M metagenome (GOLD analysis project Ga0163149, IMG submission 148604) | Freshwater microbial mat bacterial communities from Lake Vanda, McMurdo Dry Valleys, Antarctica - Oligotrophic Lake LV.19.MP5.G1 | ecosystem: Environmental > Aquatic > Freshwater > Lake >...
CGTAGCTGCCGTGCCAGTTCACTTTGTCGTTGTTCATGCTGTTTCGAGGGCCTTTCGTTGATCCGCGGGAAGCGGGGTTCTTGTCTCTTGAAATCGGGCCGGGCTGAAGGGTCGCGCGAGTTCTTCCACCTCGCCCCGCGTGATGAAGTCGGCGGCCAGCCGGCCCGCGAGCGGACTGAAGGTGAAGCCTCCCCCACCGCAGCCCAGGACATAGACGCCTTTCGGGGAAGGCAGTGGGCCGGCGAGAAGGAGCTTGTCGGGAGTCCGTCCTTCGAATCCGGGCCAGGCGCGCAGCACCCTCGCCGCCTTTATGCCCGGCACGGTGTCCGTGGCCCACTTGTAGTTTCCGGAAAGACTCTCGAGCACCAGTCCTTTTCGGCCGCTCGCGGGATCGCCTTCTCCGCGCCACGCGCCGCCGACGAGGATCCGGCCCGAGCGCTGCTGCTTGAGGGTCAGATTGCCCCGCACGTGGGTGACGATGTGAGGGAAGAGAGGTGTGTGGGAATCGGTGATGGACGCTTGAAGCACCTCGACGCCGAGAGGGAGATCCACGCCGAAGTGACCCACGAAGTCCCGCGTCCAGGCCCCGGCCGCCGAAACCACGTGACGGGCTTTCACCGCGCCCAGGTGGGTGTTCAAAACGAAGTCGTGGTCGCCGCGGACCTCGACGCCAAGAACGGCGGTTTCCGTCACCAGCCGGACTCCGAGACGGCGGGCGGCGCACAAGTAGGCCCGAAACGCCGCGAGCGGATTCGCCATCCCGTCGAGCGCGCAGAAGCTCGCGGCGCGAACGTTTGCGTGCAGGTAGGGAGCCGCCTTGCGCAACTCCGCCCCGCGAAGGATGTCGAGGGGAACTCCCGCGAGGCGCTGCTCGGCCACCGCCTTTTCGAGCTTCAGCTCGTCCTCGCTCGAATGGGCCACGCGGAATCCGCCGCGACGTTCGTACTCGATCGACTGGCCCAGGCGCTGCGAGAGATCGCTCCACAGGGAGACCGCGCGAAGAACCGCGGGGATGGCGGCGAGAGGCTTGTTCTGCACGGCCAGAGTTCCGGCGTTGGCCCCCGAGGCCTCGAGGCCGGCCTGTCCGCGTTCAATGATGAGCACATCCTTGCCGGCGTTCGCAAGTTCGAACGCAGCCGCAGCTCCCAGGATTCCGGCCCCCACCACCACCACTTCGGCTTCGCCGACCCACGCACTCATGCCTCGGCCCTCCGCGGCGGCGTGACGGCGAACATGCGGGTTCCGACAACTCCCGTGAGGAGTGCCCCGACGGCGAACCAGAAGAGGGTGTGCCCGAGATCAGTGCGGAAGGCCGAGGCGAAGAACGCGAGCGACGCGAAGGCGGCCAGGATCCGGCCGGAGATCCCGAGGTGGTGACGGAACCAGCCCTCGGTCACGACCGACACCAGAGAGAGGGCGAGCGCCCCGGCCAGGGCGTCGAAGACGATCCGTACCGGGGAGTTGCTCAGGATATTGGTGTACGCGAACATCAAGGGCACGAGGTAGAGCGCACCGGCCACCCGCATCGACTCAAAGCCGGTGCGCATCGGGGCCGCCCCCGCGATCTGCGCGGCGACAAAGGCGGTCATGCAGACCGGAGGCGTGATCGTGGCGGTCTGCGCGAACCAGAAGATGATGAGGTGGGCGGCGAGGGGGGTCGTTCCGAGTTCCACCAGGGCGGAAGCCCCCAGGGTGGCGACGATGATGTAGGTGCTGGTGATGGGCAGCCCCATGCCCACGATCGTGGAGATGAGAGCCACCAGCAGCAGTCCCACCAGCAGCGAACCCGAGGCGACGGACATCAGGGCCGAGGTCATGTTGAGCATGAGCCCGGTGATGTTGATGACGCCGGTGATCACCGCAGCACTCGCGGACGTGGCGGAAAGGATGAGCGCGCCGCGCGTGCTGGCCTCGAGGGCAAGGATGAGGCGGGATGGGGTGAGCCGGGTTTCCGGGCGGATCCAGGAACACAGGACGAGAGCGGGCACGCTGATCGCGGAGGCGAGAAACGGGCTGTAGTTCTTCGCCAGCAGGTACATGAGAAGAAGGAGCGGAAGGAAAAGGTGCCATCCGCGCCGCATCACGGCGAGGACGCCGGGGGCTGATGGGTCGAGGACGCTGGTCAGATCGTTCTTCCTGGCCTTGATGTGGACGTAGGCGTAGAGAGAGCCGAAGTACAGGGCCGCGGGCATGATCGAGTACAGGAGGATCGTGGTGAGAGGGATCCCGGTCAGCTCGGACATCATGAAGACGCCGGCGCCCATGACCGGGGGCATGATGGCTCCCCCCGTTCCCGCCGCGGTCTCGATGGCGGCCGCCTCGTGCGGCTTGAAGCCGGATTTCTTCATGAGAGGGATGGTGACGGTCCCCGTGGTCACGACGTTCGCGATCGTGGATCCGGACAACATGCCCATGAGCGAACTTCCCATCACTGCGGCCTTGGCCGGGCCACCCGCGCTGCGTCCGGCCGCTGCAATCGCGAGCTCGGAAAAGATCCGGTCGGCGCCGGCCAGCCGTAGCACGGTGCCGAAGGTCAGAAAGACCATGAGATATGTCGCCATGATCCCGGTGATCTGGCTGAACAAACCCTCGGGCACCAGATAGAGGTGCTCGACCAGCAGGGCGAGGCTTACGCCCTTGTGCGCCAGGATCCCGGGCATATAGGGACCCACGAAGGCGTAAGCGAGGAAGGCACCGCTCACCCAGACCAGCGTCCATCCGAGCGTCCGACGCGTCGCTTCGATGACCAGCAGCACACCGGCCAGGCCGAGGACAAAGTCCATCGGGGACATCGGATCGACGTACACGAAGCGCCACAGGATCCGCTCCCGTTCCAGAAGGATCCATCCGAAGGAGAGGGCGGCCAGGCCGCTCCAGATCCAGTCGAGGAACGGAACCTTGCCATCGGCTCGGCGCGCGCCATAGAGAAGGAAGATGAGGGGGATGGTGAGGAGCAGGTGGCCGGCCCGGCGGCTCATGGTGTCGAACCAGCCCGTGAAGGCGACCGCGATGGTCAGAAGGGGAAGGATCACCGCGATCACGCGCACCAGTTCCCGCGCCACGCCGGTGAGCGGACGCTGCCCGCCGAACTCGAGCACTTCGGGAGCGAGGGGCTCGGCCTGGTTCAACGAGCGATCCATCCCTTCTCCTTGTAGTACCGCATCGCCCCCTCGTGAATCGGCACCTCCCCATCCCCGGGCATAAGCTCCGGAGTCCAGTGCTTGAAGCCCGAGTGGACGGTCTCGAGGTAAGTCTTGTTCTCCGCGAGCGCTCGGGTCACGGCGTAGACGACCTGGTCCTGAACGTCGGCGGTGGTGAACAGAACGGCGGCGAGGCCCAGTGTCTTGACCTCGCTTTCTTGTCCCGGATAGGTCCCGCCGGGAATCGAACGCGGCAAAGCGCCCCACTTCGTCCCGAGCGCCGCGCGCGCGTCGTCGTCTACGGACACCATGACGCCGCTCCGCACGGTCAGAAGCTCCGCGACGACTGGTGAAGGGTCGTTGATGGAGAAGACCACGACGTCGATGTGGCCGTCGCGCCAGGCATCACCGCGCTCCCCGGTTCCGAGCAGATCGATTCGGCCGCCCCACGACCGCAGGTCGTCGTAGGAGGCGCCGTAAAAGAGCAGAAGCTCACGAAGCAGAAATTCCTCTCCGGAACCCGGAGGTCCGGTTCCGATCCTCGCCCCGACTCGCTGCCTGACGAGGTCGCCCAGTCCCCGGCCTCCCAGGCGGTCAGAAACCACGATGTGGAGCTTGTTCTCGATCAGTGTCGCCACGTGTCTGAGTTCTGGGTAGGCAACTGGATAGGGAGGAGCGCCGCGATGAGCAGCGCGAAGGAAGGATGAAAACGAAATGCCGAGATCTCCGGGCATGCGCGCAAGGCGGGCGGGATTCGAAATGCCTCCCGCGCCGGGCACCGCGTTCAGGGGATGGCCCCCGAGGATCTTGTTGGCTCGGTCCGCGACCGCGGACCCGATGGAGTACCAGCTCGAGCCGGTGCTGCCGGTGATGAGATTCGCCCGCCGGATTCCGTCCGTCCGCGGCGTACCGCATGCGGCGGTGAGGAGAAGAACGAGGCCGGCCTGAAGGCCGGCCCCAAGCCTGCTAGAACTCGAGGCGGGCACCGAGCCTCAGAGTCCGCGGGAGCAAAATCTCGCCCGGACGGCCGAACGTTGGAAGGTCGATGCGGGTCTGCTGCACCGCCGTGACCGTGCTGGCGTTGAAGGCGTTGAAGAGGTCGACGATGATGCCGAGCCGGCGGGCACCGCCCATCGCGAACTTCTTCTCGGCTCGCAGGTCGAGTTGCTTCTCCGCGTCGAACCGCTGGGCCCCGATGGGTTCGGCGCGGACCACAATCTGGCTCTCGATCGAGATCAGGGGGGAGTCGGTGCTCCGAACGTAGCGGATGGTCCGGGCCCAGGGTAGGCCTGAAAGCATGCTGTACGAACCCGACAGGTTGAGGCCCCAGGGGGCCTGCCAGGTTCCGTGCAGCTTCAACTGATGCGGCCGGTCAAGGGTGGCCCGACCGTCAGCGTTCACCAGGCTATTGGGGCTGCCGTAGACGTTGCCCTGGCTCTCGGAGTGACCCTGGCCCTTGTTGCCTTCACTGCGCGAATACACGTAAGAACCGAACAGCTGCCAACGGTGGCTCATCCGCTTCTTGAAGGTGAACTCCACCGCGGCGTACTTCCGTTCGAGATCGATACAGAAGGAGCAGTAGCTTGCATCGGGGTTCGTGTATAGCCGCACGGTGGGACGGCCGGTGGTGCCGACACGCTGAGGATAGATGGTGATCGGGGCGCCGGTGATCTTGTTGGCGAGAGTCAGGGGCACGTAGTCCTGGTTGAAGTTGAGCTCGCCGCTCACCTGCTCGGCGAGGTCATACTCTTTCTTCCAGATCACGGTGGCGCCGATAGCGATGCCCGTGAAGATCTCGCGCTCGATTCCGAGGGTAGCGCTATCGTTGAACGACTGGCGGATGTCGCCATCGATGCGGCCGAGCCGGGCCACGGTGGAGTCGCTGATCAGCTGACCTTCCTCGCCCGCCTGATAGACGAGATCCCCGTTGCGGTCGGTCCAGCGAAAGACCTTGGACCCGAAGGCAAAGGGAAGGGCGGCGTCGAACTCGGAAGTGTAGATCTGGTTGTAGAAGCGACCGAATGTGCCGCGGACGAGGGTCTTTTTGTCGCCCTTCACGTCGTAGGCGAATCCGAGGCGGGGAGCCATATTGGTGAAGTTCAGGACATCCCGGGTCACCGGGAAAGTTTGCTTGGTAACATTGACGCCGCCTGAAGACCCTTCGGGATACCAGCCTTCAATGGTCTCGATCCTGAGCCCGACATTGAGGGTGAACCGTCGGCCAATGCTCCACTGGTCCTGGAAATAGCCGGAGAGCTGATTAACCTTGCCGGCCTGGCTCACCGGAGCATTCGAAAGCGTGATGCGGTCGGGAACGCCGTTCACCAGGGTGTGAAGACGAGCCCCGGCCAGCCATTCGCGGGTCTCGGTGTTGATGAGCCAGTCATAGGCCATTCCAACCTTGATCTCATGGTTGCCGCCAAGAAAGTTGGTGGCGAAGTGGGTCAGGTCGGCCTTGAGCGCACGGCTGTTGCGGTTGCCGGGACGAGCCAGTTCGCGGTACCAGCCGCCCGAGCGACGCCCCGTCGCAGTGTCCTGGTAGCCATAGTCGTTGTCACCCGCGTTGGCGAAGCTGGTGAAGCGCCGCTGATCGGCGATCGAGCCTCGCACCTCGAAGAACGTGTTGTCGGAGAAAGTGTTCGTCCACTTCAAATTCCAGGTGTTGTTGCTCTGCCGCTGCTGCCGCCAGACCTTCGGGTCCTGCTCGTTCACATCGGGAATGAAGGGGAAGTCGGTGCGCAGACGGTATTGATAGAAGGCGTCCACGCGATTCCGGCGAGAGAGTTGGGAGGTGAGCTTCCCGAAGATCGCATCCTGGTCGGCGTCGATCGAGGGAGGGTAGTTGATGATGGTCCGGCTCTCCTTCAGCTTCTGGTAATTCAAAAAGAACCACAGCTTGTCCTTCATGATCGGACCGCCGATCGAGCCGCCCCAGTCCTGAGCCTTGGTCAATTGGGTGCCGGTGGTGATCCCCTGGCTGCGCAGTTCATCAGTGACGTTGTTGGAGGAAAGGCCCTTGTCTTTGAAGTAGCCGTTGACCTGGCCCGCGAAGGTGTTGCTGCCCGACTTCGTGATGACGTTGAACACCGCCCCCGAGGCGCTGCCAAACTCCGCGGACATACCCGCGGTCGTCACCTGCACCTCCTGGATCATCTCCAGATTCACATCGGTGCCCGGATAAGCGACGAGGGGGTCATTGACGTTGACGCCGTCCAGGCTGAAGACGTTGTTTCGCACCGTGCCGCCGTGGACGGAGTTCGTCCCGGTGGTGGCCACGTTGTACTTGCCGGAAGTGACGCCCGGCATGAGGTTGAAGACATCGGTGAACGCCCGGCCGGTCGGCACGTTTTCGATGAGCTCAGCACTCGCGGTCTCGCGGAGCTGAGCGCTCTTCACGTCGATAAGCGACGAACTACCCTCGACCGTGACCGTCTCCTGCAACTGTGCTGGCTTGAGGCGAGCGTCCACGCTGGCGGTCGACCCCGCGCCCATGGCCACACCTTCCGTCTTCGAGGGCGCGAAACCCTGGAGTTCGAAGGTGACGGTGTAGGTGCCGGGAGGCAAGGCCGGAAAGCGGTACTCGCCCGTGCCGCTGGTGGCGCGCGACTGCATGCCTCCGATGAGCTGTGGACTGGCGATGGTGACAGTCGCTCCGGGGAGGACGCCCCCCGAATCGTCGATGACGCGGCCGATGATCGTGCCCGTCACCGTCTGGGCGAACGCGGGGACCGCGGAAACGAGAGCCGCGGCGATAAGAAACAGGAAAGACAGTCTTCTGGTCATGTTCATTTCTTCGCCTCTACTTCTTGGTCGTTTTGGGAGCCGCGGGGGAAACCGGCAGCGGCTCGTGTTTCCACAGATAGGCAATCTCGTCGTAGCTGCCCGCGATCTCCCAGTGGGCGAGGGAGATCGGAATCTGTCCGGTGGAAAGAAGCTGGTCATGGAACGCGGCGAGGTCGAAACGATCACCGAGATCGCGCATGCGCTGGCCGAGGAGCTTGTAGACCTGGGAGCGCGCCACCTGGTAGGTCATGACCTGCGCCGGATCCGTGAACTTGCGCCAGACTTCGTGCTTGCGGGCCACATGGGGCTCCATCCAGGGGGTCCACTTCATCATGTGGTCGACGAGGGCTTTCGGGGTCATCGAACCATCGGCGAACTTCACCGCGGTGTAAACACGCTCGGCGCGCATGATGTGGAGTCCGTACATCCATTCGCGGATTCTCGGACCTCGAACGAAGGGGTAGTTGGTCTGAAGCTGAACCTCTTCCATGTAGTAGGTCCATGCGTCGCCCCGGCTACGATGGCCGCGCCGAATTTCGCGGGCATTGCGCTGGCTGACCGCTCCCTCAAAGGTGTGCCCGGGATAGTCGGAATGGGGATGGTTGGTCGCGGGATCGATCCGATGCCCGAGCTCCCAGTAGATCTTGGAGAACCAGTGATCCGGAGCCATCATGAACTCGGTTTTGGTGCCCAACGCCTTGGCCGCCTTCGGGAAGCCCATCATGCCGAAGGGCTCAATCCACACCCCGCCGTCCTCGTCGCGCATGTGGCCGACGTAGTCGGGTTTGGTGAAAAGCCGGTTGTCCTCCGCCCAGAGACGGGAGAGCACGTCGGTCGCCTCTTTCCACTCCGAGTACTCGGCGTTGGTTTTCGCGGCCGCTTGGATGACGTCGAGGGGCGGCAGATGACGGTTTTTCTGCCGCTCGTACTGGAGGAACATCCAGCCGCGGTCACGCTCCATCTCGGCCATGGTCAGAAGCTGCTGGCTGTCGTAGGGCATCATGAGCACGCGCTTCACGTACCACTCGAAGTTCTGCTTGCCCCACACGTAGGGGGCCGTAAACCGGGGACGGTTGGCGGTGAGCCACTCCCGATACCCTTCGAGTGCTGCGCCCGCCTCGTCGGCGACGCCGGCAAGGGCTGAACGCTGCGCCTCTGGCATGTGAACGCCCACGACTTTCGCAAACTCGCCGTAATTGCGACGCACGTTCTCCATCCGCTCGATGGCCATGTCGGCCATCTCCGGCACGGCCTCGGTGAGATTCTTCTTGGCCTGTTCGACGATTCCGCTGGTGCGTCGGAGACCCTCGATGATGGCGTCGGAGCGCCTCGCGTCATAGGGGACGGGAACTCCGGGGCCAGCCTGATAGCGCCCACCGATGTGACGGGTCACGCCACGCACCGCCTGTTCGAGGTAGTAGTCGGGGTTTCTCGAAACCTCGCGGGTGATGTTCAGGTCGAAGTCGAGCTCGTTCAGTTCGGACTGAAGCACGAGATAGTCGACCTTGACCGGAACCGGCCAGTCGTCCCGCTTCAGCGCTTCGAACTTTCTCCGCCATTCAGGGAGGGCGCGCCGTTCCTCGGCCACTTTGGCCGCAAAGTCGGAGCCTTCGGCGCGCTGCGAATTGCGGAACTCCCGGGCCAGCTTCAGGAGTTCCGGTGGAGTTTCCGGCGAAGAGCTCCCCTGGGCCAGCAGGGTCGAGCTACAAAGTACGAGTCCGAAAAGAACGAAACCTCTCATGCTGCTGCTCCTTCTCATGTGCGCGGCAGCCCCGACCCGCGCGTTTGAATCTCCGGGCAGTCTGCTCTCACCTGCCGCGAGGCGGCAAGGGACAGTCGCCACCCGATCTCGCACTCTGTCCTGCTGGCGGCGAGAGCCCGCCGCGGATGCGTTCAGTAGCCCCGGGAGATTTCGACCGTGCTTTCAAACTCCTCTCCCGAGCGAAAGCGGGCGAGGTTCTCCCAGAAGGTGTTCATGGCCCGGTCGAGCCACCCTGGAACGTGATCGGCGCAATGGGGGGAGAGAAGCACATTGTCCAGATCGAAGAAGGGGTGGCCGGGCGGAAGAGGTTCATTCTCAAAGACATCGAGCGCGGCGCCGCGGATCCTCCGGGCGCGGAGCGACTCGACAAGCGCCTCCTCCTGAACAACCGGGCCCCGCCCTACGTTCACGAGCACGGAGCCCGGTTTCAAGACGGCGAGTTCGCCGGGACCGATCAAGCCGCGAGTCGCCTCCGTGAGCGGCGCCGCCACAACCACATCGTCCGCGGCGGAAAGGAGTTCCTTCAGCTTTTCCACGGAGAACATTTCGTCCACGAGGGGATCGTCGACTGAAAGGTTCGTACGCCGGCGCAAGGCAAGAATGCGCATCCCGAGAGCCTTCCCCCGCAACGCGACTTGGCGACCGATGTCACCGAAACCCACGATGCCGAGACTTCGACCCGAGAGCATATGCGGCTCGTAGGTCTCCCACCGTCCTTCCTGCTGCTGACGCACCAGGCGGCGGAAGTCCTTCGCGAAATAGAGCAGGGAACCGATGGCGAATTCGGCGAGGGCGGGGCTGAAGACCCCCCGCCCGTTCGTGACGACGAGGCCCGGCCGGATGAGCTCAGGACAAGCGAGGCCTTCGATACCGGCGGAGCGGAGGTGGACCCAACGAAGCGCGGGGAGACCCGGCAGCAGGGTCTGGAGAAGTTCGCGGAAGGAACCACAGACCAGAAGGGCGTCCGGCGTCGGTGCCGAAGCGAACTCCTCCACCGTGCTGCCGACCACAAAACGCGTGTCGTCCCGATTCATGAGTTTGCCCCGCGCGCGGTCTTCCGGCTTCGCGAACGTCCAGATCGTAAGGGGTGATGTCATAGCTGTCTCCCGAAAAGGCGGCGGAGTCTACAACTGTCGTTCGTCACAGCTTGACTCCAACCGACAGCGACCGTGAGACCACCACCATCCTCCTGGCCCGCCAGATCGTTGAGACACCGTTTCGGGCCAGACGCTCACGCGCGGAGCCGGGCAGGCGAGTGCCGAGTCCCGGAACGACGCCCGCCGCATCGCGGCCCGCAGCCACCGCGGTCAGCGCGGTCAGCGCGATCAGCGCGATCAGCGCGCGACGCAGCGTCGCGGTTTCGTCGGCGTCTCGATCCGGCACGGGTCGCAGTCCGCGTAGCGCAGTCCCGGGCAGGTACATGTCCGCGATGTCCTTGCTCATGGCGTCTACCGCGAGACCGGCATCGTCGAGATTGCCCAGCACGACCACCGTCACGCTCGTTGAGGGAGACCCGTCCATGCCGGTCAGCCCCGGAACCAGCAGGCCGGACGTCTGCCGCGCTTCTACGAGGAAGGCCTGCAGGGCTAAATCTACCTCGATGATCGAGCGCCGAGTAGGGACCGGAGTACACCGACGCCGAGTTCGTCGCTCTGCTCGCCGCGCGTCCGCTGGCGTTCCCTCCCGGCGAGCGATGGGCCTACAGCAACGCTTTTCCGCTCCTCGGCCTGGTCGTCGAGCGCGTGATTTTCAACGGTCATCGCTTCGGCGCCCACTGGGGCACCACCGTGACCGGACACTCGGCGTTCACCGCGGCGCGCTTTCCGAAGGGCGACCACAAGGGTCGCCCCTACCTCCGAGCGGCAGGTGATCGACGCGCGACGGCTCGTTCTGGTCGCCGCTTTCGTTCAGGCTCAAGTGCACGGCGTGCGTGTGGTAGACGACGCCGTTCGCGCACTCCTGCAAGGGTGTAGGAACGCCGCCGCGCGGTCTATCTCGACCGGGGGGCCATCGCCGTCCAGGTCTCGAGGATCACGCCGAGCCGGGCGGCGAAGTCCTTGAACCGCTTCTCGTCATCGGCGTCAAACGGGCTCCCTCCGTCCTTGTTGAGAAGCTGCATCACCGCGAATACCTGGCCCGCGCTGTTCTTCATGGGCATGCAGAGAATGCTCTTCGTCCGGTAGCCGGTGGCATCGTCGATGGCGCGGTTGAAGAGCGGCTCCTGGTAGGCGTCGATCACGTTCATGCCCACCCCGGTCTTCGCCACCGTGCCCGCGATGCCCCTCCCGAGAGGCACGTAAATCGGCTCTGCCTGCTCGACGATCTTCGACCACAATTCCTCCTTCGCCTTGTCCACCACGAACAGGGTCGACCGCTCGGCCCGCAGCAGGCGACCGATCTTGAGGGTGAACGCCTCGATCACCTGATCGAGCATCGACTCGAAGGCTTCCGAACTCGCGAGCTGCATCACCTCGAGGAAATGACGGAACTCCCCCGTGGTCTGTTCGAGGAACCGGGCGAAGCCGTCGATCTCAAGTTCGGCCACCCGCTCGGCGAGGTCCTGCTGCCGGGTGGTGCGAGCGAGGGCGTCGAGCATGCGCTGGGCATCGGTGGTGATGGCGGCCGCGAACGACTGGAGCTTTCCGTCCTCGAGGTTCACGATGCGGTCGGCGATGTCGAGGATACGGTTGTCGTGGGTGACGAGCAGGACCGAGGTCTGGTTCTCGCGGGCCAGCTTGTTCATGAGGTCGACCACCTCGCGCCCCGACTGCTTGTCGAGGGAGGCCGTGGGCTCGTCGGCCAGAATGAGCCGCGGCTTGGGGGCGAGGGCGCGGGCGATGGCCACCCGTTGCTTCTGTCCGCCCGACATCTCGTTCGGATGATGGTGCAGGCGCTCCGAAAGACCGACGGAACTCATGGCCTCGATGGCCCGGGCCCGACGCTCGCGCCCGGTCAGGTCGAGCAGGTCGAGCGACATCTCGACGTTCTCGAGCGAGGTGAGCGAGTCGATGAGGTTGTGAGCCTGGAAGATGTAACCGATCGACCTCCGCACGGTGAGCAGCGACGCGGGCGACGCGTTCCGCATCTCGTGACCGAGCACGGTCAGGCTCCCCTCCTGGGCCGAACGCAAGGCGCCCATGAGGGTGAGCAGCGTGGTCTTCCCCGAGCCCGAGGGCCCGGTCATGATGACGATCTCCCCCGCCTCGATGGTGAGGTCGATGCCGAAGAGGATCTGCCGGCGCAGAGCGCCCGACCCGTAATAGTGGTTGAGGCCCGAGGCGACGATCAGGGATTCGTGAGGCATCAGAAGATCTCCGCGGGATCAGCGCCATGCAGTTTGCGCAGGGCCAACACGCCGGAGGCGCAGCACATGCTCAGGGTCAGCACGAAGACCCCGACCCCGATATCGGTGGAGAGATCCATGGGCAGCAGGGTCGCGGCCTCCGCGCGCACATACAGGAACTTCGCCACCAGCAGGCCCGGGAGATAGGCGAGACCGGCGAGCAGCAGAGCCTGGTAGAGCACCACGCCGTAGAGGTATCGGTTCGGGTATCCCATGGCCTTGAGGGTGGCGTACTCGGCGAGATGGTCGTTCACGTCGGCGAAGAGGATCTGGGTAACTACGATCGCTCCCACCCCGAAGCCGATCAGCACGCCGAGGCCGAGGATGTAGCCGATGGGCGTGACGGTGTTCCAGTAGTCCATCTCCCGTCGGGCGTACTCCTCCCGGGTGAGCACCAGAACGTCGCGGTCGAGCACCTTGCGCAGACCTTCCTGGACGGCGGCTACGTTCGCCCCCGGCTTCACCCGAATGAGGCCGATCTCGATCATGCCCTCGGTGCGATTCACCAGGTTGAGGAACGTCCGCTCGCTGGTCACCACCGTGCCGTCGATGCCGAACGACGTGCCCATCTGGAAGAGGCCGGCCACGTAGGTGCGCCGGTCGTTCAGTTCGATCTCCACTCGCGCGGCCCGGGCCAGCCAGTCCGCCACCGGTCCATACTCCTTGCGCGAGCGTCGGTCGAAGAGCGCGGTCTCGGGCCGGCGAAGCTTGTCGAGCTGGCTCGTCACATCGGGCATGGCCAGGGTCTTCCGGTCCGGATCCACCCCCACCACCAGGATGGTCCGGGTCAGGCCGGTGAGCGGGTTCTTCCACAGGCCGAGGGTGGTGTAGACGGGCGCCGTCTCCAGCACCCCCTCGGCTCCGCGCGCCTGATCGAGGCGGCGACGAGGGAAGGAGTCCATGCGCACGAGATAGGCGGATTGCGGCGAGAGGAGGACGAGATCGGCCTCGAGCTTCAGGTGGAAGCGGGTGGAACTGCGCAGCAATGCGCCGCGGAACCCGAGCTGCATCAGCATCAACACCACCGCGAAGGCCACCCCGGAAAGGGCGATGGCAAATCGAGTACGGTCGCGGCTGAGCTGCCGCCAGGCGAGGCGCGAGGGCGACCTCATCGGGCGCGGGTGGAAATCACGATGTCGACCTCGAGGTCAACGAGGGCGGCCGCCGCCTTCGAGTCGTCAAGCTTGATCTTCACCTCGACCGCGCGCGCATCATTGCGGGCCGCGGGGTCAGCACCCACCGCACTCAACCGTCCCACCTTGAGCCCGATGCGCTCGACCACGCCGGTGAGCGGTTGGCCGAGGGCGGGAGAAGTGATGGTCGCGCGCTGTCCCTTCGACACCCGCGGGATGTCGGTCTCGTAGACCTCGGCCACCGCATACATGGCCCCGGTTTCCCCGACTTCCGCGATGCCCTCCGGTCCCACGCGTTCGCCCGCCCGCGCGTGCACGCGGAGCACGCGACCGAAGAGGGGCGAGCGAACCACCGCGCGGTCGCGGTCCGCTTCGGCCGCCCGCAGGGACGCCCGCATCGACTCCATGCGGGTGGTGGCCTCGAGCAGGGCGGCGAGCGCCGCGCTGCGCGTGTTCTCCCACCGGTCGGCGTCGGAGACCGAGCCCACGCCCTCCGTCGCGAGCTGCCGGGCGCGCTCCAGTTCCTGCCGCGAGTTCTCCGCTTCGGCCTTCTGGCGGGCCACCGCGGCTTCCTGCGAAACCATCTCGGCCTTGATTTTCTGCACTGCGGCGTCCCGCACATCGAACATATCCATGACCGCAAGGGTCTGGCCGCGCCGCACCGTGTCGCCCTCCTCGATCTGCAGGTCCTTCACCACCGCCACCGCATCCGAAGGACCGGCAATGCGGCGGGCCCCGTTTCGAGGCTCGAGACGGCCGCGAGCGGACACATCCTGGGCGTGGGCGGGAAGCGGTGAGAGGGTCAGACCGCCGAGGACGGCAAGGCCAAAGGCAAGGGAGAGGGGGTGGAGTCTCTGCATGAAGGGTGCGAAATCATAACGGCGATGCGGGGAGGGTATGGCCGGGCTGAACCCGCCATTCCCGAGCGATACCGGCATAAGCTACCGGTGAGCGCATCAGAGGGAGTCCCACTTGTCGAGCGACCAGAGAAGCACCAGCCTTCCGAGTTCAGGCATCGGAGGAAAGCTCTACCCTATGCGGGTATTCGGGGCGATAGCGATATCCCTGACCGTGTTCCTGGGCGCCGGAATCACCGGCCTCACCCTGGCCCACGTGATCTTCCTCGTCTTCGCCCTCACCTACCCGCACGTCGTCCACTTCCTCGCCATCCGCCTTGAGGCCTCGCGCCGGGTGCAGATGGGGAGCGTGATCGTGGACGCCATGGTGATCGGCGCGGCCATCTATTTCGTGGGCCTCTCCCCCGTTCCCACCCTGTCCTTTCTCACCATCGCCCTCGCCAACGGCATGGCCCTCGGCTCGTTCCCATTCATGAGTGCTACCGCGATCGGGGTGACTCTCGCTTTCGGAATGTCGCGCCTGTGGATCGGACCGGTTCCTCCCGCCCTCCATCTGGTGGAGATGAACCTCGCCGCGGCCGCCCTGCTTCTGGTCTACTTCAATTACTTCGCCTGGGTGGCCTACCGCCGGTCGGTGGCTCTTCAGTCCTCGCGCATGGCCCTGCGCCAGGAGAAGGTGGCGGCGGAGATCCAGAAGACCCGCTCCGACCGGCTGCTCCTCGCCATCCTCCCCGAGACCGCGGCCCGCGAGTACGAGACGCGCGGATCGGTGGCTCCGGTGTCCTTCCCCGAGGCCACCGTCTTGATCGCGGATGCCTGCGGATTCGGCGAGTTCGCGCAGCGGGTCGGCCCGGCGGAGGCCATCGGCAGCCTGAACGCCTGGTTCAAAGCCTTCGACGCCATCTGTCGGCGGCACGGCCTTGAGCCGCTGCGCACGTCCGGCGACGCCTACCTGGCTCTTGCCTCCTCCACCTCGGGCTCGGCGGAGGCCGCACTAAAAACCGCTTTGGAGATGCGAGCGCACATGACCTCTACCAATGAGGAACGCAAGGCCCGGGGACAGGAGCCGCTCCTCATGCGCTTCGCTCTGCACACCGGCGAGGCCCTGGCCGCGGTGATCGAAACCGAGAAATTCTCCTACGATCTTTTCGGCGAGACCG
>Ga0163149_10004520_pt1 | contig 15154 bp, 8 predicted proteins | sample OliLakLV19MP5G1_FD_148604 | JGI IMG/M metagenome (GOLD analysis project Ga0163149, IMG submission 148604) | Freshwater microbial mat bacterial communities from Lake Vanda, McMurdo Dry Valleys, Antarctica - Oligotrophic Lake LV.19.MP5.G1 | ecosystem: Environmental > Aquatic > Freshwater > Lake >...
CACCAGATCTTCCTGATCTTTTCGTGTAACGGGTTTGTTGGTAGGAATTACAACGACATCCAGCTTATAGATGTCCCATAATTCGCCTGCTTCCGTTTCGGCCGTACCAGTCATACCGGCAAGCTTATGATACATGCGGAAGTAATTCTGCAAGGTGATGGTGGCATATGTCTGCGTGGCATCTTCCACCTTCACATTTTCTTTGGCTTCAATCGCCTGATGCAATCCGTCAGAATATCTGCGGCCATCTAACACGCGACCGGTCTGCTCATCAACAATTTTTACTTTTCCATCAACCAGAATGTACTCGGTATCTTTTTCAAATAGCGTATATGCTTTTAATAATTGATTGACACTGTGAATGCGTTGCGACTTGGTGGTATAATCACGAATCAGCGCTTCTTTCTTTTGAAGACGCTCTTCATCACTCAGGCTGCTGTCTTTCTCAATCTTATTTAACTCAATTCCAATTTCCGGCAAGATGAAAAATTTAGCATCTTCTCCCTCTCCGGTAATCAGGTCGATACCCTTTTCTGTAAGGTCTACGCTGTTGTCTTTTTCTTCGATTACGAAATAAAGCGGAGCGTCTGCCTCGGGCATCATTTTTTTGTTGTCCTGCAGATAATAGTTTTCTGTCTTTTGAAGAATAGATTTATTCCCTGTCTCACTCAATATTTTAATGAGTGGCTTGTACTTGGGCATCGCATGATGCGCACGAAATAAAGCAAGACCGCCCTCTTTTTCGTTGCCTTCAGCAATCAGCTTTTTGGCATCATTGAGATATTGATTGATTAATTTCTTTTGAGCCTCTACTAATTTGTTTATACGTGGTTTCAGATCATAAAACTCATGTTCATCACCGCGTGGAACCGGGCCTGAAATGATCAAAGGCGTACGGGCTTCATCAATCAATACGCTATCTACCTCATCGACCATCGCGTAATGATGACCGCGTTGCACTAATTCTTCAGGGTCGCGGGCCATGTTATCGCGTAGATAGTCAAAGCCAAATTCATTGTTGGTACCGTAGGTGATATCCGCGCGATAGGCATTTCTGCGGTCTACAGAATTGGGTTCATGTCGATCGATGCAATCCACATTCAAACCATGAAACTGAAATAGCGGGGCCATCCACTCGCTGTCGCGCCTGGCGAGGTAGTCGTTTACGGTTACAATATGGACACCTCGTTTTGCAAGTGCATTTAAGAATGCTGGGAAGGTTGCAACGAGCGTTTTACCTTCACCCGTAGCCATTTCGGTCACATTGCCTTGATGCAATGCGATGCCACCTATGATTTGCACTTCATAGTGCACCATGTCCCAGGTGATCATATTGCCAGCTGCCATCCAATGACGGCTCCACTGGGCTTTGTCCCCGTTGATTTTTATGTTCAGGTTTTTTGCTGAAAGTATGATATCGTGTTGGGTAGCTGTTACTTCCAGGTATTCATTTTCTTTAAATCTGCGGGCGGTTTCGCGCACGATGGCAAATGCTTTTGGCAGCACTTCTATCAATACTGTTTCAAGATCCTTATTGCGCTGACTTTCTAACTTATCGATTTCAGCGAAGATGGATTCCTTTTCATGAATGTCCAGATCACGCTGTTCAGAGACGCGGGTGTGGAGGGCTGCAATCTGATTGTCAATGGGTTTTAATTGATCATTAATGAATTGTTGCACTTCGGCAGTCTTTCCCCTCAGTTGATCATGAGAAAGGGCGGTAAGTTGTTCTCCTTCCTTTTTAGTTAGCTCCACCAGGGGCATCATTTTTTTGATGTCCTTCTCTGACTTGGTTCCGAAAATTTTTGAAATCAATTTTAACATAGTACTGTAACGTTTAACATCAGAAAGGCGGAAGCTGTAAGAGTTGGCAGAGGTGTTTTAAATAAAAACTACTGAACGCTTAAAACCTATAACCCAAAGCCCATAAAAGGGGCTCAAATTTAAGGATTTCGCGGTGCAATTATAGTTCCAAATCGCCCTCAAACACCATTTTGGCAGGGCCGATAAGAAAAACATCGTGAAATGTGACGGGAAGGCTGCCAGAGGGGCCGGAGTGGCTGGCATAAAATTCTACGGAAAGTTCACCGCCTTTCACTTTTATGTGAACGGGGGAGGTGTATCCATGAAGACTGGCTGCCAGGGCAGCTGCTGTCACGCCTGTGCCACAGGAGTAAGTTTCTTCCTCTACGCCACGTTCATAGGTGCGCACGGCAATAGTGTTATTATCCTGCAGCTGAATAAAATTTGCATTGGTGCCTGCGGGTGTGTAGTTCTCGCTATAACGAATTTTTCTTCCTTCTTCAACAACGGGATAATTGTTTACGTCTTTCACAAAACGCAAATGATGGGGTGAACCTGTGTTGATAAAATATTCATCTCCTGATTTTTTCACAACGTTCACGTCATTCATTTTCAATCGCACGATCCCTGTGTTGAGTAGTTCTGCTTCATGCGCCCCATCATAGGCATTGAATTTTGTATTGGTGTTGAGCAGGCCCAGTGTTGCGGCCATCACCACGGCCGCGCGACTTCCATTCCCGCAAAGGCTTTGTGAGCCATCACTGTTAAAATACACCAGGTTGAAATCCAGGGAGGGATGTTTCTCAATCAACATCAGGCCATCGGCACCCACACCGAATCTACGGTCACAGATTTTTTCAATTTGCTCTTTCGTAAAAGAATATCCGCTTGTGCGATTGTCTATGAGTACAAAATCGTTGCCGGTTGCCTGGTATTTATGGAAATGAATTTTCACTTTCTTGAATATTTTATCAAAGGTTGACCAATTTGGTGGTTACGTTAATTCAAATTGTCGCGCTTGAATTTTTTATAGGTTTCATTTTCCGGGTCCAATGAGATGGCTTTGTCAACATCGCGTGTGGCTTCGCTTTTTCTGCCAAGATTGAAATAGGCATTACCTCTCCAATAGTACGCTTCCGTATAATCTGATTTAATGGAGATGGCTTTGGTATAATAGGTAGTTGCTTGCTGGTAATCTTCTAAAATATATAGGCTATGCGCAGACATTAATAAAACGTATGAGTCATCCGGTTCTTTATTCAGGTAAGAGGTAAAATCATTGAGCGCTTCCTGTGCCAGATTCAGATTGTAATTGCAGATTCCCCTCCAATATTTGTATGATGCAGCATCATTTGGCACTAGTTCAATGGCCTTGGTATAATCCATTTTTGCCTCTTTGTATTTTTGAAGCATGTAATAGCAATTCGCCCGGCCATTGAAAGCATCGCCATCATTTTTGTTAAGCTCCAGAGATTTGGAATAATCAATAATAGCTGACTCAAAGGACTTAAGTATGTATTTTACTTGTCCACGCCAGTAATGCATGGAGGCCACATCCGCATTCAGTTCAATCGCTTTATCAAAGTCGGGAAGCGCTTCCTGGTAAGCCTCCAGAAAGTAATTCGTTAACCCACGATAATAGTATGCTTGTTCATTAATTGGATTTAACTCAATGGCTTTGTCAAAATCAGGGATAGCTTCTTTGTATTTCTTAAGAGTGTAAAGGGCACTGGCTCTCCAATAGTAGGCCTCATCGTAGTTTGGATTTATCTGCATGGACTGAGTATATAAATCAATTGCTTTGTTATGATTATCTTCATTGTAAGCCGTATGGCCCTCATCCAAAACAGCCTTTGCTTTTTTTCGACTCTCTTCGGTTACATCAGTAAAGGTTCTTTTGACAGCGATATTTTTTGTTTCGGTATTGCTTGCCAATACTTCATTCTTAATTATAGAGCCCTTTGAAATATTTGCAGTGGCAAAATAAAAATCATCACCGGTAAGTGAGGTGGTCTCCCAAGGAACCTGTGCCCCCGCTGATTTCTCTGTCACTTCGGTTCGCACTTTTTTGAATACTTGTTCGATAGACAATTTTGGATCATTCAAGTATTTGAGAAGGGCGCTGGTGTATAATCCATTAGAACCTTGTCCATCGGATGCTACACGCCCCGGAGCAGTGGCATAAGCAATCAACGTTCCGGTGGGGGCATTCATCATAGCCAGTCCATTGCCGCTTGCGCTTCGGTGCCAGCTTCTCTCAAAGGGATTGTTTCGGCAAGCGTCCATGATGATCACATTTACTTTTACCTGGGCGGCATCCATGTAAGCCAATACCCGGTCAGCAGCGACACAATCAAATTCAACTTGCTCTTCGGTTTGCAAATCGGCTTCCACGGGGATCATGTAGTTCATCCCCTTATTTTGTATGCCATGCCCGGCATAGTAAAACACACCTACTTCGTAACCATTCAATTTTTGCCCGAAGGCATTGATGGCCATTTTCATTTCCTTTTGGGTGACATTTTGGTATTTCATCACTTCAAATCCTACCGATTGAAGTGATGCCGCAATCGCAGTAGCATCATTTACGGGGTTTGGTAATGAGCCTCCGTTTTGATAGTTGGAATTGCCGATCACTAAAGCCAGTCTTTTTTGATAGGCTTGAGCCGATAAAAAAGAAGGAATGAGTATCAGTGCGACTAAAAAAAAACCTTTCATTGGTCCGGCATTTTACAAATAAAAGTATCAGAAAGTAACCTGAAAGTAAACCCGTTTAGAAAAAGTGTGATGTGAATTACTTCACCTCCTCGTAATCTACGTATTCACCGCCTTTGATATGACCATTCTTTTTGTCCTTTGCTGGGTCGGTATGAACTGAGTTTTGAGGCTTGGGGGATTTCTGGCGAATTTGCTGAGAAGCGGCTCCTGCCCTGAAAAAGAATCCACCGATCTTGTAGATAAGATATCCGATGATTGATAAAATGAGTAAAAATCTGAACATGGTAATAGTGTCGTATGGCCTTAACCCGAAAGCAAAGTTAATGGTTTCAATCAAATACAATCGGGTAAAAATTACATCAATTAGTCCATTTTTTAGTGTTATTGATCATTTTCATTCACAAATGGTAGTATGTTTACAAAGTCTATGCGGATATTTTCGGATTCTAAGAACCATACGTGGAACCTGGGAACGTGGGTTTTGCTCATGCTTATTTTGCTGGCGGGCTCCTATATTTCATTTTACGTTCGAAACTATACCGATTCACTTTTACTTTACCTCCCAACTTCTCTGGCCTTTGTTATGGTGCATTGGTTTGGGCCACGAATTCTGCCGTTGGCTTTCATCAACGCACTGGTAACCCTTTTTCTATGGCAGGCACCCGGTGACTGGGATCGCATTCTTTTTTTAGCCACGCGTGAACCAGTAATTGTTTTCGCATCGTGGTTTCTATGCAAAGATCTGGTGTACGCTTCCAACGGGCTATCTGACACAAAATCATTTGGTAAATTTATTTTGCTGGGTATTGTCGTTCCGGATCTGATCAATTCGTTTTACACCTACCATTATACATTTGTAAATGGTGACCTGGAGAAGGTTTCACTTCTGTGGCTTTCTGATTTCATCACTATTTTCTCAATCGGGTTGCCCCTTTTGCATTTTTTTATTCCTGTAAAAACAAAATATTTTTTTAAGCTGGTAACGATCGAGAGCAAAGTCTTTGAGAGTAAGTATGGAAACGCCAGAGCGGTGATAGAGTTTATTGCTATCACACTTCTGTTTGTGGTTTTGGGATTTATTATAAGCTTTGATAAGTACTGGTTTTTGTATGGTATTGGGGCCACCATGTTGGCGGTTCGTCACGGATTTAATTATGTAGTGTTGGTCAATTCCGTGATTTTTATTTTGAACTACATTCTGCCCCTTTTGAAATTTGAGAGTTTGGTGCATGGTTTAAATGTATCAACGGAGTTATTAAATGTGCACCTGGGCATGGGCACCATGTTTTTTGGCTCCACACTGATTGGTCGTGTGATCACTGATTTGCGGAATTCCGAGAGAGAACTCACCATCCAGAAAAAGCAAATTGAAGCAGCCAACAGCCAGCTGAGTAAAACGAATCATGAAATGGATCGATTTGTTTATAGCGTTTCCCATGATATCAGTGCTCCGCTAAAATCAATCAGAGGCCTTATTGCCATCAGCAAATTAGAATCCGACAGCAATTCGGAGTTTCCTTACATCTCAAGAATTGAGCAAAGCGTAAAGAAGCTAGAAGACTTCACAGAAGAGATATTAGAGCACTCGAGAGCAAGCCGAAAGGAAATTGAGATTGAGGAGGTCAACCTTCACCACCAGCTGGAGGAAATTTTCGACAACCTGAAATTTCTGAATGGCTACAACGCAATTCGGTTTACCCTGCAACTCGATTATCCCCACATAAAAGCGGATCGATTCTTATTAAAAGTAATATTGAGCAACCTTATTTCAAACGCAGTAAAATTTCAAAAACAGAAAAACGGATTTGTTCCTGAGATCAGGATCAGATCATATGCGAAGGACACCGTATTTATTGAGGTAGAGGATAATGGTGAAGGTATCGAGGAGTCATACAAGAATAGAATATTTGAGATGTTCTATCGGGCCACCACCACCTCGACAGGTTCTGGTTTAGGACTGTTTATCGCCAACGAAGCAGTATTAAAACTGAACGGGGTAATTTCTTTTAAGTCAAAGCATGGAGAGGGTTCAATCTTTACAATCGAATTGCCTCTCCATAAGTAGTGCATTAATAAACAGAGTTTTGACTTCTCTACTTGCTCAGGTAAAGATTTCTTTCTGCATAAATATTCATGAAGTAGTCATCCATTAAATCATCAATAAAATAGATGGCTTCTCCGGTTGATTTCATCTCAGGTCCTAATTCTTTATTTACTTCGGGAAATTTATTGAATGAGAACACGGGCACTTTAATCGCATACCCTTTCTTGGTTGGATTGAAGGTAAAATCTTTCACCTTCTTTTCACCCAGCATCACCTTGGTGGCATAATTCACGTAAGGCTCATCATATGCTTTGCAGATGAAAGGTACAGTGCGCGAAGCGCGCGGGTTTGCTTCTATGATATACACCCGGTCATTCTTTATGGCAAACTGAACGTTGATTAACCCCACGGTTCTTAATGCGACTGCAATACGTTTGGTGTAGCTTTCAATTTGTTTGATTACCAAATCGCCCAGGTTGTAAGGAGGTAGCACCGCATAGGAGTCGCCCGAGTGAATACCAGCCGGCTCGATATGCTGCATAATACCGATGATGTATACATCTTCACCATCACAGATTGCATCGGCTTCTGCTTCGATAGCGCTATCCAGAAAATGATCTAACAGCACCTTGTTTTCGGGCAGGTGTTTCCAGATATCGATAATGTGATTCTCCAGTTCTTTCTCATTGATCACAATCTTCATGCTTTGACCTCCCAGCACATACGAAGGTCGAACCAATAGAGGGAAGCCAATTGTCTTGGAAACTTCTAACGCCTCATCGGCATCGGTGGCAACACCAAATTCGGGATAAGGAATATTTAGCTCTTTGAGCAAAGAAGAAAAACTACCACGATCTTCGGCAAGGTCTAGCGCATCGAAAGAAGTGCCCATAATTTTTATTCCGTACTTATGAAGTTTCTCAGCAAGCTTAAGAGCGGTTTGTCCGCCCAGCTGAACGATTACACCTTCTGGTTTTTCGTGTTGGATGATGTCCCAGAGATGTTCCCAGAATACAGGCTCGAAGTAAAGCTTGTCGGCAATGTCAAAATCAGTAGAAACGGTTTCAGGATTACAGTTGATCATGATCGTTTCATAACCGCATTCTTTTGCAGCCAGAACACCATGTACGCACGAGTAGTCAAACTCAATACCCTGCCCGATGCGATTTGGGCCTGAGCCTAATACGATTACTTTCTTTTTATTGCTGGCAATGGATTCATTCTCCTTGTCGAAGGTTGAATAGTAATACGCTGTTTTTGCATCGAATTCAGCAGCACAGGTATCCACCATTTTATAAACGCGGTTGATGCCCATTTCTCTGCGCTTCTTGTGAACTTGGCTTTCTTTGCAGTCGATCAGGTGAGCGATCTGACGATCGGCATAACCTTTCTCTTTTGCTGTGCGCATTAAAGTGGCCGGTATTGTATCGAGTCGATATTTTTCAATTTCTCTCTCTAGCTCAATCAAATCCCAGATCTGTTCCAGAAACCACTTGTCGATCTTAGTAAGCTTAAGAATGGTTTTCATGGAGATGCCCAGCTTCATGGCGTCATAGATGTGAAACAGCCGGTTCCAGCTTGGATGTTCAAGACTGTATAAAAGATCGGCTTGTTTGGTCATCTCTTTTCCGTCTGCACCCAAACCATTTCTTCTGATCTCCAGCGACTGACACGCCTTTTGTAACGCTTCCTGAAAATTTCTTCCAATACCCATTACTTCACCTACTGATTTCATCTGAAGGCCGAGTCTACGATCCGCACCTTGAAACTTGTCAAAGTTCCAACGAGGAATTTTGACGATCACATAATCCAGAGCGGGTTCAAAGTAAGCTGTGGTTGTGCCGGTGATGGCATTTTGTAATTCATCTAAATTGTAACCGATGGCAAGTTTGGCGGCAATTTTCGCAATGGGATATCCCGTTGCTTTCGAAGCCAGCGCTGATGAGCGTGACACCCGTGGATTGATTTCAATACCAATGATATCATCGTTGTCGGGGTTTACAGAAAACTGCACGTTGCAACCTCCGGCAAATTTCCCAATGCCATTCATCATTCTAATGGCCAGGTCGCGCATGTTTTGATAAACGGTATCTGGCAAGGTCATGGCAGGCGCCACCGTGATGGAATCACCCGTGTGAATACCCATAGGATCGAAGTTTTCGATCGAACAAATGATGATGACATTTCCTAAACCATCGCGCAGCAACTCCAACTCATATTCTTTCCAGCCCTTGATGCTTTGCTCCACCAGCACTTCGTGAATAGGTGAAGCATGCAAGCCGCGATTCAGGGCCTCATCAAATTCTTCGGGTGCATTTACAAAACCACCGCCTGTTCCTCCCAAGGTGTAGGAAGGGCGAATTACTAAAGGGAACCCAATCTCCTGGGCAATTTCTTTTCCTTCCAAAAAGGAAGTGGCCGTTGAGCCCTTGCAAACACCCACTCCCAATTCAATCATTTTCAACCTGAATTTTTCGCGGTCTTCCGTAGTTTCAATGGCTTCAATATCAACGCCAATGATCTTAACGCCATAGTGTTGCCATATCCCAGCCTTTTCGCAGTCAATGCATAAGTTTAATGCTGTTTGACCGCCCATCGTGGGCAACACGGCATCCACATGGTGTTTCTCAAGAATTTCGCGAATGGATTTTTTCTCCAGGGGCAAAAGGTACACATGATCAGCGGTCACTTTGTCTGTCATAATGGTGGCCGGATTGGAGTTGATCAGGATCACCTCAATGCCTTCTTCACGCAACGAACGCGATGCCTGTGAGCCGGCATAATCAAATTCACACGCTTGACCTATAATAATGGGGCCGCTACCGATAATTAGCACGGAGCGAATACTGCGATCTCTAGGCATAGTGGCTGTTTAGGAGTGGATAAATCGTGCAAAAATAATGAGTCTTTAAGGATTTAAAGACCTAAAGATTACTTTTATTCGGAAGGTTATTTTTGACCGATATTTTTTCTGAATTTTTACTTTTAAAAATCCCTATAATGAATCTTAATCTGAAAGCACAAGCGCAGAATACCTACGATGCAATCGTGGTAGGCTCAGGAATTAGCGGTGGCTGGGCCGCTAAAGAACTTTGTGAGAGTGGATTAAAAGTACTTTTGCTGGAGCGAGGTAAAAATGTAGAACATCCCGACTATCCTACCGATACTCATCATCCCTGGCAGTTTGACCACCGCGGACGCCTTACACAAGAGGACCGTGAGCGTTGCCATATCCAGGTGCGGCATTACTCAATCGGGGGAGACAATAAGCATTTTTATGTGAATGATCTTGAGAATCCCTACACAGAGACCAAACGCTTTGATTGGATTCGTGGTGATATTGTGGGTGGTCGTTCACTATTATGGGCCCGTCATTGTTATCGTTTGAGCGATCTTGATTTTGAGGCCAATCAGCGAGATGGCATTGCCGTGGACTGGCCCATTCGCTATAAAGATATTGCTCCCTGGTATGATTATGTTGAACAATTTATTGGTGTGAGCGGAAAAGAAGAAGGTATTCCGCACTTGCCGGATGGAAAGTTTTTACCGGCAATGGCAATGAATTGTGTAGAAGAGGATTTTAAGAATAAGGTAGAAGCGAGATTTGCGGGACGCAAGATGACGATAGGAAGAGTTGCCAACCTTACGGCACCTGTGAAAGGCCGTGGAATTTGTTTATACCGTAATCAATGTCATCGGGGTTGTCCTTACGGAGCATATTTCAGCACGAATGCCAGCACACTGCCCGCGGCTTTTGCTACCGGCAATCTTACTCTGCGTCCTCATTCTTTGGTCAATCGGGTTATCTATGATGAGCAAAAAGGAATAGCATCCGGGGTTGAAATTGTTGATACTGAAACCAATGAGGTGATGGAGTTTTATTCGCGCATCATATTTCTGAATGCGGCCACCTTGGCAACTTCGTTCATTCTTCTCAATTCAACATCCGCGCGTTTTCCAAATGGTTTGGGTAATGGAAGTGACCAGGTTGGAAGAAACATTATGGATCACCATAAGGGCGCGGGAGCCAATGCTCAGGTTGAGGGGTTTGAAGACAAATATTATTCTGGAAGAAGGCCTAATGGCATCTATTTTCCAAGATTTCGAAATCTCACCGAAAAGAGAAGCGATTACCTACGTGGCTTTGGCTATCAGGGTGGGGCTGGCCGTGGAGGATGGAGCAGAGGCAATAATGATTTAGAGATAGGAGCGGCATTAAAAGAAAAATTACAAGAGCCCGCTGGCTGGACCATTGGTTTTGGTGGCTTTGGCGAATGTCTTCCATATTCTGAAAATCGGGTCACACTCAATCACGATAAAAAAGATAAATGGGGCAGGCCTACATTGGCAACCGATGTTGAGTTTAAGGATAATGAAAAAGAGATGCAAAAAGATATGGCCAACTCCATGGCCGAGATGATGGAGGCGGTTGGCTATAAAAATGTGCAACCCTATTCAAATATTTCTTTTCCAGGAAATGCCAATCATGAAATGGGCAGCGCGCGCATGGGCAGGGATCCAAAAACTTCGGTGCTTAATGAATTCAATCAGCTATACGAGGTGAAAAATGTTTTTATTACCGATGGGTCTTTTATGACTTCTTCTTCGTGCGTAAACCCCTCACTTACCTACATGGCCATGACGGCAAGAGCATGTGCGTATGCAGTAAGCGAAATGAAAAAACAGAATATCTAGAAGTAGCAGGACGAATTTAGACGCTGCCTTGTTTTTTGAATTCTTTGAACCTGCGCACCATTGCCATAGAGAATCCAATCATCAGTATTCCAGTGCCCAGCCACAGCACATTGATCATGGGCTTTTCCATTGCCTTTATAATTACCCAGTCTTTCTGCCGGGTGGTTAAGCCCAGGCTGAATTCATTGGTCTCCGGATGAATGTTAAGCAATGTGATATTCACACCCAGGTCCTTGATTTCAGAGGAAAGCCGGCCTACCTGGGCGCGGTCTTTGATCAGAAAAATAGGTTCAGAATAATAAGCGTCACGCTCACCGGTGATCTTTATTTTGGCTTGTACGGCTACATCCTCAGCAGCGAGTTCAATGCCTTCAATCCGGTCAATCTTGGTGACACTTTCCAAGACAGCCACATAATCATTGACAAAAAATTGCTGACCTATGCGTACGCGTGTTTCTTCCGCTTCACTCCACTCTGGTTCTTCTTCACGGTTCATCGGTAGCGAAACGTGCGTATACAGATCACGCGTTACGTTTCTCTTAATATCCGGTGATGCAACAAACCCGCCCATGGAAGGATTAATCTGAATACGTGGAAAAAGAGAGGCCACCACTTCGCCATCTTTTCTAAGTTCTATTTCGTAATACGTGTTCTCGGGATTAATACTGAATGTGTCTTTTGCATTCAGTATTTTCTTCCCCTCAAATTCGATATCCTTTTTAGCCACCACTTTGTATGGATCAAAGGTTAAGTCGATATCGTTTTTGCTTACGTAGCCGTCTACTTTATTGGGCTCAACACGTTCACCACGATATTCGATTTCGTAGCCAGCCATGGTGCGGGGCTCATTGATAAATAGTAAAAGGTTATCACGGTTGAACTCCGTGGGCAGATCTTTGGAGATCAGCATGCCCGTGTTATTCAATGACACCACTTTTGAATAGCCCGATGAGAACATCACACCAATCAACATCATGCCGATACCAATATGGGCAATGGCCCCTCCCGATAAGGATGGATTTACTTTAAATACCGATACAAGAACTTTGATGTTGGAGACGATGATGAAAACTCCGGCAAGTGTTAATAAAAGGTAGGCCGGAGTATATACCCGGGCAATTACGATGATCAGGGCGAACACCACCAGAGAAATTAAAATCGGTGGAACAATCTCCTTTTTCAACTTTTCTTTTTCCATCTTCGTCCACCAGAAGAACTGGCCCGTGCCCGATATCAGAGCGATGGCCACCGCAAACCATAGTTGGAATTTAGAGTAATACTGTACCTGATCGCCCGGAACAGCCAACCGGAGATCGGCACCAAACCAACTTGCTATTTCATTAATAACCGGAAAAGAAGTTGGGATGATTACCTGAAACCCTGAAAGACAAAGCGTGGCCGCACCAAGAAAAACCCAGAACTCACGTGAATAAACAGACGATTCTTTTTCTGAAGTAGGGATCTCTTTCCATCGCATGATGGATAGAATAATTGCTGCTACTGTGAAGAATAGGAGATAGATCAACAGCTGACCTGAGAGACCTAAATCAGTGAATGAATGAACCGAAGCATCACCTAAAATTCCGCTTCGCGTGAGAAAGGTTGAGTAAAGAATAAGGACAAACACAGCGATGTTGAGAATGATAGAGCTTTTTAACGCAGCCTTGCTATTTTTATAGGTGATCATCGTATGAATAGACGCAATCAGGATGAGCCATGGCACATACACGGCATTTTCAACAGGGTCCCAATTCCAATAACCTCCGAAATTGAGTGTTTCATACGCCCAGTAGCCCCCCATCAAAATACCAAGACCTAAAACGGCTCCATTTAAAAGCGCCCAGGGTAGCGCAGGTTTAATCCACTCGGTATATTTTTTTAACCATAAGCCAGCTATGCAAAAAGAAAAAGGCACAAGCGATAAAGCAAAACCTAAAAACAAAGTAGGGGGGTGAATCACCATCCAATAGTTCTGCAAAAGTGGATTCAGGCCGCTTCCATCTTTTGGAATGAAATCAGGCTGGAGTTTGAAGATGGGATCATCAATCGCATCGCGCAATAAAATGAACGGTGAGCTGCCTAACTTTATATCAAGGAATGGAATCACCACGCCTAAAATCATGGAAGCCAAAAATGCTTGCACCAATCCGAAGACCACCATTACAGGGGCCTCCCAGTTACGTTGAGTATTAAGTAAAACGATTCCTAGTAGGGCTTGCCAGAATATCCAAAGCAGAAAACTTCCTTCTTGGCCGTTCCAAAAAGTGGAAATCAGATAGTGTAGAGGCAGATGGCTGTCTGAGTGACTGTAAGCATAGTGATACTCAAAATAGTGATTGTAAATTATGGTAAACAAGCAGGCTACAACTCCCAGCACGGCCCCACTATGTGCATAAAAAGAGATGCGCGCATTTTTTAGCCATTGTTCTTTTTCTTCCGCCAGTGCTGTGTTGCTTTTCCAGTAGGCAAACACACTAATCAATGAGGTAACAAAAGATAGGATTACAAAAAGATGGCCCAGGTTGCCAATGAAATAATGCATTATAGAAGGATTATGAAAACAAAGTCGGAAGTTTAATTAGTAACTTATCAATAAGCGAATAGTTTAATAGGATTTCGTTAAATACTCGCATTAATTTTTTCTTCCTGATATTTAGAAGGGCACTTCAGTAGAATTTTGTTGGCAAGGAAAGTATTGTCGTAATAATTGCCAATAACCACTACCTGTTCGGAGCGGGCGAAGTCGGGGGGCATTGGCTCGTTATAATACACCTTTTGCTCTTTTTGGTTTTCGTCAATCATGATAAAGGAGAAGGAAAGCTTATCCGCACTTTTTTCAATGCCTGCGATATTTCCGGCTTCGTCTTTTTTCAGTTTTCCAACCACGTGTATTTGGGTCTTGTTTCCATTGGAGGCCATTTGGTAGGCCTGATCAAAAGAAACATATGTGCTGGCATCTCCTGCAGTGCTAATGATAATTGCTATTGCCGCGGCAATGAAAAGAATGGCGATTATATAGGACTTCTTCATAGGCTGTTGATTTTTTGGATGAACTGACATCAAATGGAAATGCCATTTGGTGACAAAGTTCGAAACGCAAAGGTAAATCCTAAAGTGCGAAATGGACTACAAAAGTAAAATTTTAACAACTGATTTAGACTTTCTTTTCGGGTAGTTTTTTTTCAATCCGCGTTACTTTGCGGTCTAGCATTACCAGATAACCGAATAATCCGGCAAAAATGATCAGCAGAATAGCCACCACCACATAAATTTTCCCTTCCGAGCGCATGGTATCAGCCATTTCAGGTTGTGCCATGGTGAGATGACTAAGAAAAAAGAAACCAAGAAAGGCTAGTAGGAACGTACGCTTATTCATTTTCCAGTTCAATTAATTTTTCATCTATCTTACGAACACGAATGCGTAAGGTGGCGATCCATATGCCAAGCAAAATCCATCCCGCTACAGCGGGATAAAACACCATTCTCATTTTGCTATCCAGATCATACATATTGAAACCCGGATTGCCACCGCTGCCGGGATGCATGGAGCTGGTCATGCGTGGAATGATGAAGATGAGAGGAATCATGGCTGCGAAGGCAAAGATGTTGTACACAGCACTGAGTCGGGCTCTTTGTTCTTCATTCTCAATCGATCCGCGCAAAACAAAATAGGCCAGGTATACAAGCAAGGAAATGGCCGCCCCGTTTTGTTTAGGATCACCATGCCACGGTGAGCCCCAGGTATAATTTGCCCAAACCATGCCCGTAAAAATCCCTAACATCCCAAGCATGAGACCGGTGTTGGCAAATTCAACGGAGTTAATGTCTTTCTGGATCGAGGGATTTCTTAAATACTGAACCGCATATACGGTAGAAAGACAAAACAAGACCACC
>Ga0163149_10004521_pt1 | contig 15153 bp, 6 predicted proteins | sample OliLakLV19MP5G1_FD_148604 | JGI IMG/M metagenome (GOLD analysis project Ga0163149, IMG submission 148604) | Freshwater microbial mat bacterial communities from Lake Vanda, McMurdo Dry Valleys, Antarctica - Oligotrophic Lake LV.19.MP5.G1 | ecosystem: Environmental > Aquatic > Freshwater > Lake >...
ATATAAAACTATATAATCAGCAGGTTCAAGGATGGTTCCAGCTGGAATACTATACAGATGATCATCAGCACCATCCTTAAATGTCCATCCGGATAAATCTACAGGACCGGATGAAATATTTTTAAGCTCAAGCCAGTCTCCTGCATCAGCGGAGGGCAGGCAATTGTAGTTTATTTCACTAATGATGATGCTTTCATTGCAAGGCGAAAAAGGTTCGGTGGGTGATCCACCAATGCAACCGGCAAACCAACTGCCAGGCAATGAAGGATTGAGTGTATCATTGACCAGTTCTAAAGTTGGGCCGAATCCGTCAGCTGCCTCTGGCCAGGGTAAGGAATCCAGATAGGTAAAGCTTAGAACAACCTGGTTGCTAAGATTTAGTAGCGCAGGTGATTCTGATGTATTACTAAATCCAAATTCTAATGGGCCCACTACCGGAACACCCGGATTTTGATCATTAAACTCTTCCGTATCCTCTGCCAATACAATACGCTGATCAGGCTGAAGAAGGGTGCCTGTCGGCAAAGTGTAGCGATTTGAAATATTCCCATCTGTAAATTTCCAGCCAGAAATATCTATAGGGCCATCTCCGTAATTATGGATTTCAATCCAGTTACTCGAATTGCGGGTGCTGTCAGAATTATAGTTGAGTTCGCTAAACGATAATTTCCCCACTGATCCTGTAGATGCAAAAACCGCTTTGAATTCTGTATCTGCTGTAATATTCCATTCTTCCGAAGCATGGGTATCGGGTTCTGTAAGGATCACATTGGGTTCCCAATAAGAAAAATCATAACCACTATTGGCAATAGCTGTAAGTCTTACAGGATTTCCATTGAAATAGATACCGGTCCAGGGAAACGAGTCAGGGATGATAGTGCTGATTTGTATAATGCCAGCCTCTTCCGGATAAACGCTGAGTGTAACGTTAACTTGCCCCGCGAGCCCAAGATTATTTTGAATATGATCTCGCATAGGTCCGGATCGGTTGCTCAATTCAGATTGGTAGATTTCATGATTGCTGAGGAATACGTCCATGTGTCCTTGCACATTATTAGGGTCACCCCAGCGTGCAAATTCCTTTGGCATTTCCTGCACGGTTTGTTCAAACATTCGGTTTTCTATAGCAATCAGTTTTTCTGGCTGGTACACTGTATTCATCAGATCAGCAAACCGGTTGATAAAGTATTTTCTGAAGCGCTCATTCTGAATTCCTTTTAGCCAGATACTCGTAAAAGGATTGGCCGGATCCAGAGCCTGCAGGTATTCAATCGAATTGAAAGATGAATTGGTCCACGCGTTAGGTTCAAGGGCCAATTCAAAATCTTGTATGCCAAATCGCCATCTATAGCCGGTTGCGTTGGACCGGTAGATTTTTATGTTATTGTTGGGCCAGTCCGTATTGCCGATCCAGGCTTCAGCAATTATATAATCATTATAATATTTCATATCGAAATAGCGGTCTGCTTTGTCCCAAAATGCAGTATCAGCCGCGTCGATCAGATTAAAACTATCTATAGCTTTATAAAAGTTATTGGTTGTTCCTTCCAGGGCCCTGAGCACAAAATAATAGTAGGCACTCTGGGAGAGAATCTCCATTGAATCTTCATCTGCATCGTCATAAGCGTTGTAAAAATCAGTATCAAATTTTTCACGCAGTTCATATAGTCCAAAATAATTTCCGTTGATATACACTGTCACCGGAGTATATCCTGAATAATAATTGTAAGTTCCATTTCCCATGCCTTCCACAGCGCAGGCATCTTTGTATGGGTAGTTTAGATATTGGTTACTGCCATTGCGCAGATAGATGCTGCTATATCTTTTGTGGTTTGGTTTTGTGGGAATGAACGGGTAGTCTATGGCCTCCTTTCCCAGAACGGAGTGGTCGAAATCCAGGCGAAAGGAATGTTGAGGATTTGCCCTGCTTCCTCCCCATCCACCATCTACTTGCATGCCGGTGGGTTGCGAAAACAAGAGCGTATGGCTAGTATCGAAATACTCAAAATGGGCCGCTCTTTCCCACTCAAAATCCCAGTGGTCAAAGATGCCTGCATCCCCATAGAGATTGTTGCGATCTGTTGTCACAGATATAATGGGTGTTACATGACTAACGCCTAAAAGATAGGTAGCAACACTAATTTCACTGGGCAGAAGTGTATCAGAAAATGTCCGGGCTTTTAATACGCCGGAAAAGTAAATCGGAACAGGATCCCCTTCATACATCCCTGATGCAGTTGTAGGGTCACTGCCATCGAGTGTGTAATATAGTTTGGATGGAGTAATATTGGGGTTGTTCAAATGTACATTTATCATATCATTATATAAACCACTGGGGGTCAAAATGACAGGTGCTTTTAATTGGCCATGAAATTCCTGGGACAGATTGTTTGAAGCCGATGGAGTGCAGGCTGAAAAATGAGCAATGTTTGATGAAGCATCCGGAAAGCATCCGGTGCTATTGTCCGGATTAATACTGTTGACGAAAAGACTGGAGACCAGATGATGGGCCGGATCGAAAAGGTATACGGTATCGCCCTCCTTAGCCAGTTTGAAATTTGTATGAAAATTTAACCGGCTTTCATTGGCCTGAAAATCATTAGTCATAACCGAATCGTTAGCCAGTTTCAGGCTGATATCAATGTAGTCATACACCGTATTGGGGTCTGTAGATACAACATCAAAAGACAGACTTGTCATATCACCGGCACCGAGACCTGCCTCTGTCATCTCTTGTGCTCTTATGACAAACTGGGTGCGGGCACTCCAGTACCAATTGCCATATGGGGCGGGGTAGTCAAATGGTGAATTTTGTATGATTCCAGATCCAATGGTTTGATCATTGAGTTTTATATTGGGTCGTACATATGTCTTGAAGCCATACGGGGCATTACAACTTGCCGGACTGCCATCTTGCCAGGCCATGGTAGTAGCATAGAATGGCAAGACTGACTGGTTGAATACTGAATTGGTGGTATACCCTAGACTGTTGTATGAACATATGTTGACGATTACATTTGACTTGCCATCCCAATAGTATGGTTGGTCAAATGCATGTGTATTCCAGCCAGTCACTGGCGTGAATGAGCCTGTGTTTTTTACGTTGATAAATGGACTTACTGGCTTACGGTTCTTTCCACTGCAGTAAATGGTTTTATATTCACCCGGAGCCAAGTGAATGTCTGGAAACACCCATTTGTCGGGCTCGTTAAAACGGTCAGAAAGCATATATCCAAGTAGATGTATGCTGTCCTGCATCGGATTATATATTTCTATCCAATCGGGATACTCCTGGTCTTCGTCCGTGAGGGTGGAGTAATTCCGGTTTGAACCTTCATTGATGACAATCTGTGCGTTAAGAAGTATTCCATTGGAAAGCAGGATGAATACTGCGGTAAGAATTCGAATGAGCATGTGAGGAGTGTTATAGACAAAAATAGCGGTGTAATATAGAAGATTTATTTTCGCATCTGGATTAAGTTTCCAGAATATTTATCCAGCTGTCGCGGAAAAGTGACTTGCAGGTCGGAATCACGCTGATATTATGGTTTAACGACTTGCATAAAACACCCTATGATGCGTTCAGGTACTAACTCATTTTGAATGTTCAAGAAAACCTACTCTACTAACCTGCCAACCGTCTATGATAGACCATACCGGCAATGTATTGCAGTGTATGCACTTTTCTTCCTTGGATTTCAAATAATGTCATGTATGCCGGCTGTCAAGCTAATTTATGGCTTACATCAACCAAGGTACGTTTCGGATGCTGCTGTTGTCAAATATGGTCATCGCCTTGGATGGCAAAGTGCGATTTATAGAGTGAATAATTACAACGATGAAACACGCACTCAATATCGCTATCTGGGCAGTTCAATGCCGGATGTTTTGCTGTTCAATTCTACAGGACAGCTTACGAAATTTGAGATGAATTGCAGCAATGACCTTAAGTCACTCGTAACGCTTTCGTCGCTCCAAATTGATAGTTTGCCAACGTCAGAGAAGTCTATCCGGGATTTTATGGAAGATACCTATGTTCTAAGTGACTCTGGCTTGAAAAATTTGATACAAACTGAAGAGCCTTTGTATGTGGTCAAATTTGCCGAATTCGCCGGTTTATTGAACAAGGATAATGTCCCGGACCTGGTGGAAAAACTCAGCAGCCGGAAGGATGTTCAGTTTGTAGTATTGAATATGGATTACACCATACTACAATAGAAACTCTAAATAGCTCACTATAAAGCTTAACTTTTCAACCCATTGTAGTCATAATGTTCAAGTAATCAGACATTTATTTCACATAAGCTGCTGTTAGGAAGATGATTTTTACGAGCTTTGACCGTACAAATCATAATGTACGGTATAATACCGTACGTTTGTTTGAAAGATAAGATCCATGGACACATCAATACCTAAAAAGGAAACCGAAAGAATCGAGTTTCGCGTCAGCAAAGAGGAAAAGGAATTGTTTGATCATGCCAGAAATCTCATCGGCTTAACATCCCTGTCAGAATTTGCCAGAAGAGCCATTAAGAAAGAAGCTATCGCAGTGGTGGAAGCCGAACAGCGCATCCTGACTTCAAGACGCGACAAAGCGCTATTTTTTAACGCGCTGATGGGAGATGAAACGCCTCCAAATGATGCTCTTATGGAAGCCATCCGATTCCATACAAAAATGATATCCGAATAGCGTTTGTGGAGATCATAGCCTACGATCGCACCCTAAGCCGAGACCACTTTTCATGTGGCAAACCTTCCCTGGATAACTATATAAGGAATACCGTAACCAAAGATGTCAAGAGCGCGGCATGTACTTGTTTTGTCTTAACAGATCATCAGCGTCGCATCATTGGGTATTATACCCTCAGTGCGGATAACATTCCAAAAGAAGATGCGCCGGACGAAGTAAAAAATACAATCAGGTATCCTCATAAACCTGTTATCCTCCTGGGTAGGTTAGCTGTTCATCATGAGTACCTCGGAAAAGGATATGGAAAATTATTGCTTATAGATGCACTCAAGCGAAGTTTGAATGTGGCTAAAGAACAGATTGGATCAGTAGCGGTCATCGTCGATCCTTTTGATCAAGAAGCTTCAAAATTTTACAAAAAATTTGCATTCACTCCTCTGCCGGACAACAACCGAATGTTTATGACTATGAAGAAAATTGAATCAGCTTTTATTATAGCCAATCAAGGCTAAACCTTATTTTATTTTCCCCCACCTTACTATCTTTAGCGCTGATCCCAACAATCCAAAAAGGAATATCCCGAGTATCCTAAGCAATGAAACACCAACATTTCGGTCCAAATAGTACCCTGGACGGGGTGTCAAGTGTGATGTATTCTATGATCTCAACAAGCGAAACATTTCTCCTCTATGGCTGAGCAGCTCCTTTACGAAAGCAAAAAATCCAAAATATACCTGGTAGACGATGGAGAATGGGACAAGCCCGTCGTCATGAAGATCCTCAATTTTGAGTTTCCGACCCCGCTCGAGATCGCCCAGTTTTACAATGAATTTGATATCATTGATGGGCTCACCCTCAAAGGCGCCCGCAATGTCCTCAAGCGCTCCAAGGCAAAAAACAGACATGCCTTGTATCTTGAATATTATCCGGCAAGAACACTCAAAGAGGTATTTCAAAAGAAACAAAACGACATTCTGGACTTCCTCTACATGGCAATCGGTGCGGCAGACGCACTGGGAGAGATACACCAGCATAACATCATCCACAAAGACATAAGCCCGTTCAATATCCTGGTCAACCTCCAGGAACGGACCGTCAAGATCATCGACTTCGGTATCTCGACCCGCTTTGATCTGAAACATCACTATCTCGGCAATCCCGAACGACTGGAAGGGACGCTGGCGTATAATTCCCCGGAACAGACAGGACGAATGAACCGTACCGTGGACTACCGGACGGACCTGTACTCGCTTGGGGTAACCTTATATGAAGCTCTTGCCGGACGACTTCCATTTCCAGCAACTGACGCGATGGAACTAGTCCATGCCCATATTGCTCAGATTGCCGATCCAGTCAACCATGTCAATCCAGCTGTACCTGAAGTCATCGGACGGGTCATCGGAAAACTTATGGCTAAGAATGCAGAAGACCGATACCAATCTGCCTACGGCCTCAAGTATGATCTGGAGATATGTCTTAATCATTTCGAAAAGTCAGGCAAGATCCCTGATTTTCCACTAGGTCAAAGAGACTATTCAGGCAAGTTCCTGATCCAACAAAAACTATATGGCCGTGAGCAGGAGATCCATGATCTGATGATCGCCTACAAGCGTTGCGCTCACGGTGGTAAAGAACTCATGCTGGTATCAGGCTATTCGGGTACAGGCAAATCAGCCCTCGTGCGTGAAGTCCACAAACCTATCACCGAAAGTCACGGCTATTTTATCGAGGGTAAGTTTGATCAGTTTCAACGCGCTGTTCCTTACTTTGCCATTCTCAAGGCATTCGAGGAGATGACCAATATCTTGCTCACCGAAAGCCAGTCCTTTCTCGATGGATTCAGGATGGCGATTCAGGAGGCTGTAGGTACTGAAGGAAAAGTCATCACAGATGTGATACCTCAACTGGAAAAGATAATCGGCCCTCAACCACCGGTTCCGGAAGTAGGAGGTGCAGAAGCACAAAACAGGTTTAATTATGTCTTCCGCAAACTCATCCACGTCCTTGCCACGAAAGAACATCCGTTAGTCCTCTTCATCGATGACCTACAATGGGCTGACTCTTCATCACTGAGTCTGCTGCAGGTACTGATGACTGACCGGGATAGCAATCACTTGCTTTGCATCTGCGCATACCGCGACAATGAAGTGAGTGCGTCACACCCATTTATCATCGCTGTCGGCGATATCCGGCAGGAAGGTGCACAGATCAATACGATTTCCATCGGTAATCTGTCAAAGGATAATGTCAATGAACTAATCGCTGACGCGGTCAATACGACTCCAGACAAGACAACTCAACTCACACAACTAGTATATCAAAAGACAAGCGGTAACGCATTTTTTGTCAATCAGTTTCTGAAATCACTCTATCAGGAAAACCTGCTTTGGTTTAATTTTGATAACCTCCAATGGGAGTGGGACCTGGTCAAAGCCACTGAGAAAAACATCACTGACAATGTGGTGGAACTCATGGCCGGTAAAATCAAAAAACTTCCGGAGGCAACCCAAAAGCCACTCAAAACAGGCGCTTGTATAGGTAACAGTTTTGATCTCGGTACACTCAGCATCATCGAAGCCATTGAAGAAAATGACATCATCAAAAGTCTTCATGAAGCACTGGCTGAGGGATTGATCGTCCCTGCAGCCAAGATGTATCGGTTCACTCATGACCGCATACAACAAGCTGTCTACTCGCTGATAGCCGAGACGGACCGTAATCATGCACATCTCACGATCGGCCGCCTCTTGCTGGCCAATATTCCTGAAGAAAAAAGAGAAGCCCACCTGTTTGACATCGTTAATCAATGGAACTGGGGCAAAGACATCATCACCGATGGGGAAGAAAAAGAATTGCTTGCAGGTTTGAATCTCGAAGCAGGCCGGAAAGCAAAACAAAGCTCCGCATTTAAAGCAGCACTTGAATATTTCGAAACGGGTATCGTACTACTGAAAGATGATCCGTGGAATGTCCAGTATGCATTGTGCCGCAACCTCCATACAGAAGCAACCGAGGCTGCCTATCTCAATGGGGATTTTGCCACGATGGACAAATATTATACGATCGTATTGAAGAATACCCGCAATCTGCTGGAGAAAGTAAAACCGTACGAGATCAGGATCCTCGCTTACAAAGCAGAAAATAAATTGCTTGATGCCATTAAGACGGGTCTGGAATTGCTAAAGCAACTTGGAGAGGATTTTCCATCCAAGCCGACCATGGTGCACGTCATGGCTGATCTCATCAAGACGAAAATAAAACTGTCCGGCAAGGATAATGACAAATTGAAGGACCTGCCTCCGATGACCGATGAGACGAAGATGGCAGCGATGCGGATCTTGGCGGATATTGCCTCATCCAGTTATTGGGCGACACCTACTTTGTTTCCGCTCGTCATCTTCAGAATGGTCAATCTGTCACTTAAGTACGGCAACACAGCCATCTCCGCATTTGCATTTGCAACGTATGGCGTCATCATGTGTGGGGTACTCGGACAGATGCGAAACGGGTATGAGTTTGGAAAACTAGGGTTGATTCTCCTGGAAAAATACAACGCCAAAGAGTGGAAGACACAGATATACACGCCCATCTATGCATTGATTGTCAACTGGAATGAACATGTTCATAATACCCTTCGTCCGTTACAAGAGTCTTACCACATTGGATTAGAGACCGGGGCTATAGAATTTGCGTGTATCAATACCAACATCTATTGCATTCACGCTTATCTCAGTGGCAAGCGCCTCGTGCGACTTGAAGAAGAGACCAAGGCGTATAGTGAGAGTTTCAATCAGTTCAAACAGGAGACTAACTTCAACTACAATGAAGTCTATCACCAGGGTATGCTCAATTTTATGGGCAGATCTGCGGATCCGTTAGTGCTGACCGGTACGGCTTATGATGAAGAAAAAATGATGGCCCAGAATCTGTCGCGCAATGACAAGACAGGTACCTTCTTTATTCACTTCAACAAACTGATCCTGGCCTGTCATTTCCATGAGTATAATAAGGCAGCCTTTCATGCCTCGGAATCAAGAAAACTGCTTGAAGCGGTATTGGCGAAGTTTGAAATTCCGAATCACCATCTTTACGAAGCGCTTGCCTTACTGGCAAAATATGATTCAGCACTCCCTGGTGATAAAAAAAGATACCTACGTCGTGTGAATGGTAACATGGGTAAATTAAAGACATGGGCAAAATTTGCTCCGCAGAACTATCTCCATAAATACCATTTGCTGCAAGCCGAACTCTTGCGTGTCAAAGGCCAGTACAATGAAGCCCGGCCGGTATATGATATGGCCATAGCAGGCGCTTCCAATAATGATTATATTCATGAGGAGGCCCTTGCCTACGAACTCACCGGACGTTTTTATCTGCACCAGAAATCAGAAGACCTGGCCACTTTTTACCTCAAAGCTTCCTACAATGCATATCGAGAGTGGGGTGGTGAAGCCAAGCTGCGCCAGATGGAACAACTCTATCCAAAATATGTATCGGGTGTCAACAGAAACCAGGAAAATATCCTTGAATCAGGAACGATCAATGATACTTCTTCCATGGTCCACGGCAGCGTCCTGGATATCACTACGGTATTAAAAGCAGCTAATTCAATTTCTGGTGAAGTGGTGCTATCTAATCTCCTCACGGTTTTGATGGGCATTGTCATTGAAAATGCAGGAGCACAACGTGGAATTTTATTACTAGAAAAGGATGGAAGATTGTTTATAGAAGCGATCAAAGATCTTGAGGAGGATTCCATCTCATTGCTTCAGCATCTGCCGCTCGAAGAATTCAAAGAAGTCGCGCAGACAGTGGTCACCTATGTACGAAGAACGAATGAAAGTGCGGTGATCAACAATGCTGCAACGGATATGCGCTACCAGATGGACAAGTATATTCAGGAAAGGAAGCCTAAGTCTATCATGAGCACGCCCATCCTGCACCAGGGAAAATTCATCGGCATACTCTATCTTGAAAACAATCTGACAACAGGGGCTTTCACACAGGAGCGTATCAATCTAATGACCTTGCTGTCCGGCCAGATCGCCACATCTATTGAAAATGCTATGCTCTACAATAGCCTGGAGCGAAAGGTGGAAGAGCGTACGGCTGAGCTGGCAGAAGAAAAGAAAAAATCGGATGACCTGCTGTTTAATATTCTCCCGGTAGAAACGGCAGATGAACTCAAACGGGTGGGACGAACTACACCACAAAAATTTGAAAGCGTCACGGTGTTATTTACAGATTTTATTGGATTTACTTCCAAATCATCCAATATGAGTCCGGAGGAAATTGTATCGACGGTAGATACTTTTTTCAGTGCATTCGATACGATTGTTAACAAGTATAAAGTTGAAAAAATAAAGACTATTGGGGATTCCTATATGTGTGTAGGGGGTCTTCCGATTCCCAATTCTACCCACGCCACAGATACGGTGATGGCAGCGATCGAAATTCTTGACTGGGTCAATACCCATAATAGGGAAAGACTGGATTCAGGCAGGCCGGAGTTTTTGATACGGATCGGTTTGCATTCTGGTCCGGTTGTTGCCGGAGTGGTAGGGAGTAAAAAATTTGCTTATGATATATGGGGAGATACTGTCAATACGGCCAGTCGGATGGAAACCGGAAGTGAAGGAGGAAAGATCAATATTTCCGGGGATACCTACAAGCTTATTTCGCACAAGATGAACTGTACCTACAGGGGTAAAATGCCGGCCAAGAATAAGGGCACAATTGATATGTACTTTGTTGAATCATTGAAAGCGTAACACTTCACTACGGATGAGCAATACAAATGACCAAACGCCGAAAACGGTTTGTGCGGAGTGCCTCAAGAAAACAAACATTGGCTATGATGATGAAGGCAGATTTTTTATGCCGTATTTCAAGAGCATCAATCATGTTGAAGTAGGGTATTCCAAAATCATCTCCAACCCGATCACCATCGTGTTCGAATGGATCCTGGCTAAGTTTTATCAACTGAAGGATGGATTGATATCGCTTGGTAAGTGGTTGTTTCCCAGACGGTCAAAGATTTATGGAAAACTAATCGATAGCTGGCTGGTGGGTAAGATCATCTTTGAAGCAAATGAGGCTGAAGAAATCCCGATTCACCACTTACCGCTCGAATTCTGGGGTCGGACAAAACTTGGTCAATGGCGTAAATTGAGTCAAGGGCATTCGAAGCCTGATGGTACGTTCCGGCTTCCCTTTGAATTGCGATGTGCCAGAAGGTTTGGCATCAGCTCCTTACGATTTGAAGTTAGCCAGATTTCGCACATCTATTATTCAGAAACAGAAGCCACAACGGTCCTCACTATTTTTCATAAAATCAAAATCGCTAAAAGTGACCTGATCGGAATGGAATACAATCTCCGGACGATCCCGCTATGTTTTTGGGAGTATCGCCAGGATGTAAAGATGGCTAGGGTAGTGATCACGGAACACGGTAAAGATGCTCCGCAGCAATATACAAAAGCGCGTATTGAGGCTATCAATGAGCAGATGATTCCGGTCGAATTGACCAAGGTCAAACACCTCGAACAAATTAAGCTTGATCCTGACTCCATCACCCTTGCTGAGATACAAGCTGATTATCCTGAGAACCTTACGATGTGTATTGAAAAGAAATTACCAGGGTATACCCGGGGAGATGATTGGTTTGGTGAGCGTATGATGAATGGAATGAACAGGGGATTGTTTCTGCCAGACAAAGAAGAACAAGGCGTATACTGGATGAAATATTTTGGAAAGCAAAATTATGATTCCAATGAAGAGTATGCCTTTCCGGACTCGTTGATGAAGTTCAGATTAAAGCCGGATGGTTTGCCTACGCCTGTCATGATCAAACTCAGAGGTCCACTCAATGCGATCAATAGAGATCCCTGGCAGGAAAGGGAATTTACACCGGCAGATGGGGAGTTGTGGCAGCAAGCTAAGCGTGTAGCTCGTGTCAATGGAGGCCTGTGTACAGAGGTTGATGAGCACTTCGCAGGCACACATGCTAATCTGGAACAGTATGCCATAGCTGCATACAGGAATCTAAGATTGAGCCCGCTGGCAACATTACTCTTCCCACATCTCAAAGAAGTGGTATTGATCAACCATACTGCGGACGGTATTCTTTTGCATCAGTATCTTCCTTCAGCGACTGCTTATACGTATGATGGTATAGTGGCCAGAGTCGCAGATATCATGGGGGTCATGGACTGGAAAAGCTGGACGACTATGACGCCACTTAGTGAAGCGCATAATTATGCAAAAGCGGAGCAACTGTTCTGGGATATTACAACACGGTATGTAGACTACTTTATTGAAAGATATCTGGATGACATCAGAAAGTATTGGCATGAAGTTTATTGTTTTTCCGAAGATCTGGTCAATCATAGTGTACCGGTATTTCTATCGGATATAGATTTTTCCCATCTTGAACCCAGAGAGAAGGCCAGGTATGAGGACATGAAGGAGTACCTGACTGCACAGTTTTGTTTCGATTATAACTTGCCTAGACAGCATCGAGATGGTCAATTGAAAGTAGTATCTCCATTGACACTGACCAGCGCTCTATTGCCTGAAAATGAAAGGGAAGAAATAGCAAATTTGAAGAAGGCTTGTTCGTATATGATTTTTGTCGCCACTTTTTTACATACCTGGGCAAATGAACATCAGAATGAGGACATTGGAGAGGTCTTGTACAATTGTCTCGGCTTGAGATATGGAGACAAGGAATCAGGTGTATTATCACCGGAAGATGATTTGAGTATCGCTCCTGATCTCACGAGAAGTACACAGATGATGTGGTTTAGTAACCTCCTTTCACGCACTGAATATGGTTTTATCACACGCAATGAAGAGCGTGATATCAACCCCTATTTTGGTGAATTGCTCCTTTCGAAAAAAGAGCAATTTGCTGCGTTGGATGTGATTGTAGAAAATATTGAATCAAGGACAAACATTTAAATGGCCTCCTTTAATACTTCACCTATGACAAAGCGAACCTCGATTGGATCTTTCATCTGGTATATGATCACCTCGGCCTGGGATAAAATGGTGCTCTGGTTTATTTCAAAAATGTTTGCCTGGGCACTTGTTGTTACACTCAGCATCCCGCATCGATACCGGATGAGTCACAACAATGGGATAGCCGCAAAAGGGAAGGTGCGTATCGTCGATCATCCTGCATTTCCGCCGCATGATTTTTTTCAACCTGGTAGGACTTTTCCGGCGAGGGTGCGCCACGCATCAGCAACTTTTCTGGATGATGCGATGAATTGTATCCGAAGCTTATCCGTTAAATTTTCAGAGCATCACATGGAAAGTCCTTTCGACATGGAGATGAATACCGGGCCTATCAACCTTTTCTGGTCAGCAAGAAGTTTCTTACAGTTTGCCAAACTCCGAAAGCAAAAATGGGGCGTCGAGTATCATGATTACTATCGTATATATCCACAGGGTCTTGAAGGGGCAAAAGTATCACTCCGCAGGAATCCAACTTCATTTCACAATCTTCGATATCACAGCCTCACACCTTATCTCTTTATTGGAAAGGACGGGATAAAACGATATGCTAAATACAGAGCGATGCCTTTTGACAAAGAACCTGAAACCGGCATCACCACAGACCTTAGTGACTGGGACACCTGCAATCAGCGCGTATTTCCAAATGAAACGCGGTCCAGGAATTACCTTAAGGATGAATATAAACAGCGAATCGAGAAAGAGGGAGCGAAGTACATGATGCAAATCCAAACCCGTATCGCTGCAGATGATGACAGTCCGGAAATCTTTAACAACCAGATACCGTGGGACGAGAAAATATTTCCCTGGCAGGATCTCGCCGTGATTGAAATAGAGGAAGTGCTGAGTTGGAAAGATACCCTGATGACCAGTTTCTCCCTCAACAACATGCCAAAATCCCTTGGGTTCATTCCTGCAAAATCAATTTATGATTACAATTCCCTCAACTATATGCGCTCACATTCTGAAGTGGCCAGGAAGGCACGGATATTTTCGTATAAGCTCTTTGGCTACCCGCCTGAGATCCCTTATGACGACAACAGGAATGTGTCGGAATGGTCGGGGAAGGAGTGATGGTTCGACTACGCTCACCAACCGGAGAATAATCATGGTTCGACTACGCTCACCAACCGGAGAATAATTGTGGTTCGATAACGCTCACCAACCGGAGAATAATTGTGGTTCGACTACGCTCACCAACCGGAGAATAATCATGGTTTGACTACGCTCACCAACCGGAGAATAATCATGGAAAAGTTAGTAGAATGGTCCGGAGACAGATTTTACAGTTTGAAATAAGAAATTATCAATAACCAAGGAAAAGTGAAAAGGAACTGTTCGGAGACAGACCCAAAAAATCAAAAAATAAGAAAAAACAAAATTGGGTGTAGGCTATACCTAAGTCCGCGTAAGACAAATCAAAAGAAACATCATCAGGTAATAGTCAATGGATCAGGAATCAGCTTTGACTGACTGCCTGATCATATCGAGTGCTGATAAGAGTTCAACTTCCGTTTTAGTCAAGGCCATAGGCTGGTTGATCAAAACGACAATTTGGGTTTAATTTTCAATTTGCTATAGCACATCGGCTGGCCGATTGTGTTTCCATCGTTTATGCGTCCAGAGCCAGAATTCCGGCCTATGGATAATCTGCGCTTCTAATCGATGTGTAGCTTGTTCAACAATATAGCCGTGGGGTTCTCTTTCCGGCTGATCCGTAATCAATGAAAAACGAAGACCATAAAAGCCTCTTTTTATTTTTGCTATGTCAGCGAAAAGGACAGGATAATTATAAGTTTTAGCATACCTCTCCAGTCCGAACAGCACTGCGGTGTCCTGGTTGAGGAATTTCATCCAATGACAACGATCCGGTTTGCGAGGAGATTGGTCGATACCAAAAATAGTGGCGGTCACTTCCATTTTATTTTCTTCAAAGTACGAGGTTGTCATCGTGATCGGGATCATGCCTAATCCAAATTTACTACGTGTCCTTTGCATTTTCTGTTCAAAGAATTTATTGGAAAGCGGCGTATAGAGCGCGAATGTTTTATGTTTTATTTGCTGATTCATGGATGTAGCAATCCATTCCCAATTGTTATAGTGACCACCGGCCAGAAGTACGCTGCGACCCTGATCAAAGTATCCATTCGGGAGATCCGGATTTTCAAGGACCATTCTACGAAGGATTTCTTTTTCGGAAATCGTAAAGGATTTAAACGTTTCAACAATCACATCACATAAGTGTCGGTAAAATTTATTTTCAATGACCAGGATTTCTGCTTTTGATTTTGCCGGAAAAGAATTTTCGAGATTTTGACGTACTACTTTTGTTCGATAGCCGGCAAGTCGGTATAATACAAAAAACAAAAAATCAGAAAATAAGTATAGGACCCGAAAGGGTAAAAATGATACAGGAATAATAATTAGATAGTATATCAGGATAT
>Ga0163149_10004525_pt1 | contig 15141 bp, 12 predicted proteins | sample OliLakLV19MP5G1_FD_148604 | JGI IMG/M metagenome (GOLD analysis project Ga0163149, IMG submission 148604) | Freshwater microbial mat bacterial communities from Lake Vanda, McMurdo Dry Valleys, Antarctica - Oligotrophic Lake LV.19.MP5.G1 | ecosystem: Environmental > Aquatic > Freshwater > Lake >...
CATAAACACTATTTAACTGTTGAGCCACATTTTGTTAATTGATAGAAGCAAGTATGCTCGGGTGGGTGGGCAGCCTATCACTCCACCCGTTATTTTTTTTATGTACCTTAACTCTACCCCTATCACCTCAATCTCACACTAGTGGCCTAACCCTGTCCACTCATTCCCGATCACCACCCTTGCACTCCGTCTGTGTGCCGGTACTAGATATAATTATATGATAACATCAATCAATGAACACAGCACTGTCTAATTCAACGCACAACACCTGGTACCATAGAAACAGCAGCAACAAGAGCCAAGATCATCCCTATCTTTCCAAACTCCCATCTTCTCGGAAACTAGCCAACACTACTAGTAGTGCTGGTGGCACGACAGCTAAAGCTACTAATTGCAATACCGGTACTCCTGTTAGTGTTAGCAGTATGAGGTTGAATGATTTATTCTCTGCTGGGTTTCTTGCTGCTGAGCAATTCAACAACAATCATCATCGAGACGACGACATTTCCAACTTGACGTCCCTTGATCCACACGACAAAACGCATGATAATCCCCATCACAAGCACAACGACAAACCTCCTTACCCGAGCGAAGTGACTGCAGGCAGCAATGAACAAAACTTCTATGCCAAGGCTTCTCCCGCTCGTCGACCATCACAACTTGAACAGCAAGAACGAAGCCGGCATCCTGGGGTTACCCTCCAAACCGAGCTTAACTATGATGACATTGCCTCTGCGGACGATAATTCAGCCACGTACGAAGTCTTTGCGAAGCCCAGTGACCCGGAACAGCGCCGGCACATGGGATGCGATGCTGGTGGCCCTACCAAAGAGTTTTTGGAAGAAACCATGCCCTCCCTCTTGTTCCCGCCGAAGGCCGCGAAACACAATCACCGTCATCGTCATCATAGTGCTGCTTATACAAGCTACTACGCTAACCAGAACAAGAAGAATAGAAACGATAGCCGCCATTCCTTTTCTAATCAACGCTCGGCTCAAGAAGAAGAAGGATCAGATGAACAGTATCACCATCCACAGCGAGCATCGTCCAATACCTCTGCGTGCCTAGGATCGCACACTCTCCTTACGTCATCGAATGATTCTACGTTTAGTCGACAGAAGCCACAACCAGCGAATGCGCGCATCCGTCGTAGTTCCCAGTCCCTACAACAGCAGCAACCACAGCACCGCAAAGAAGAACACGCTCGCCATGCCGACAAGAATTACCATTTTTACACTACGACAACGACAACACCCTCAAGCCCCTTGTCAAACAGTCATCGCCGCCGCCGCCGCCGTCGTCGTGAACCACTTGAAGGAGATGGGGGTTGCATGGACTTCGGACGAAGACTGGGAGAATGCATGATGGCGTATCCCTCCATGGAGAATATGTACACAACTACCACCACCACCACCACCACCAACAAAGACAAGTTCAAGAGTGCAAGTATGAACGGGGAATCTAGTATGGAGCTAGGAAATGTCACTACAAAGTGCTACGCTTTGACTCTGAGTGATGGGTTCAGCGATGAGAATAGTGTCGTTGACGAGGAGGCGACGCAGATAGATCGGCTCAACGAGAAAAAAAGCGATACAGCACGACACAGCCACAGTCTGAGAAGTGCTGAGAAGGAGGAGAGCTTCTCCTCTGTAGTAGATCCCACTTTGCCTCGGATTGTTCCACCACTCCCCAAGCACGATCAGGCTTATGTGAATAAAAAGGACTTTCCTCTCCCAGCATCGTCTGCGAAGACGACCGATAATGATGGCAACGCTTTTCCAGGGCAAGCGGGACAACATGCCAGTAGTGGGAAGGGAGAAGAAGCAATGAGAGATTTTCGATTACAACGTTTTCATGGTGACAATACCACAGATACTATGGTGCCGCGGGCTCGCTTAGCTCGCGCCTTGTCGGAGGTTGCAGTTCAAGATGAGTTGATTCAAAAGCTGCATACGGAATTGGTACAAGCCAAGATCGAGCTTGTCGCAGCGAAAACGGAGTACCAGCAAATAGAGGAAACGCATCCGACTGTTATCGGTAATAAGCATGCAACAATGGGCTCGATCAAAAACAAAGGCGAAAATCTAGCTGTAAATGCTAGCAAACAACAAGACTCAGGAGGTACACTGCAGGCTGACGTGTCGCCCGCTAGTAGTAGTCCCATGTCACTCCAAGCTCAGATCGTATTACTAAAATCGCTCTTAGCTGATCTTAACGCAGGCTTGCTCGAAGCACCAAAAAATGACTCCACCGCAAGTGAATTCAGTTTTCTTCGGAAAGAAGTACAGACATTGCAAGGGCTTTTGTATTGCGCGCAAGAAAAAGTAGATCCTTTCGAGATAGAGAATCAAGCATTGTTACAGCATGAAAGAGACGCCCCGAAACTCGAGAGGGGCGACGGCAAAAACGCTAGTGGCGGTGACAACGATAGCTACATGGTCCTGCATTCCAAATTCGAAGAAGCGCAAAGCCAAATCCACGACCTTTCAAAGGCAAAGGGGGAGCTGTCACAGGCACTTAAAAAATCGAAGGACCAAGTGTCTCACATGAGAAACCAAGTATTCACCAATAAGTTAAAATTGGCCCAGGCTGAGTCACGCGCCGAGGCTTTGGAGTACGTAGCAACCCAGGCGAGAAAAGAGAGTTCGACTGCACAATCTCGTGCTATCGCCGCAGGACCAGTAGATGGGTGCGAGCGCGAGGGTGGCAGCAAACGGGATAATCCAAAAGAGGGCGCAGCACCAGAGAAAGCTCTAAAACAGTCGTTAGAATTAGAAGAGGCGACTCAGGAAATTGTTAGTCTTCGTTTGCAATTGGCCAAGTCGAAATCGGATAATGAGATGAATGGCTGCCCCCATTCAGCCGAACTTGCTGAGCTTGACCGACTGCGGTTTTCGGTATGTGAGCTTCAACAAAAAACGCATCTTTTCTTGGCACGCGAGAGGCAACAACGAGAGTTGCTTGAAAGCGAGTCGAGGCGCTTTCAAATGGAAGAGTCGGAGCTTGTCCATAAGTGTCTGGTCATGGAAACGGAGCTCGAGAAGGAGCGAGAAATTGCAAGAGAAGCAGAATATGTGAAATTGCAGCTGAAGCAAGCGCAAAGCGAGTTGACAGCTGCCACAGCTGAAACTGAAATTTTGAAAGAGGTTGTGCGAGAAACAGAGCATAGGTGCAAGGAATGCGAGGAGTCGAAGCGCGATCTTGAAAATAAGACTGATGATGCTAGTTCTAGGCTTCTACAATTACAAAGCACTTTGGCCTTCCAGCGAGAGATGAGCAGCAGAGTTGCAGACTTTTACTTGCACAAGTACACAGTGACCACAGCAGAGCTAACAAGCGTCACGAAAGAGCTCCGTAGAGCTGAACGTCTCTATACTACAATTGCGCGAAAGTCAGTTCGATTGGAGTTGCTCGCCATTGGAACGGTCAGAGAAATAAGAATATTCTTGGGAGGGGGAGGAGGAGCTGAGCAGGCAGAAGCTCCTCCTTCAGAGAAGATTGTTGATAATAGGCGCAGTCCAGATGCACAGCTCTACAATGAAAATGACTTCATTAGAGGCCGGTCAGATGACATTTCAGAAGAAAGAAAGAATTTCACTCAACAAACCGAATCCTTGGCAGGCACAAAACCTGTTCGCAAACATAAAAAGTTATCAGACGAACTTCTCGGACTCTTGATTGACCTGAACAAGATGTCGAAATGCGCTGCCCGGAGCGCGAGCAAGGCACACGCACCCGGCAAGGGCAGGTCGGCCCTTGGGGACGATACAAGTCCGACTACCAGTACAAGTAAAGCAGAAGAAGTAAAATTGAAGTTGAGAGGCAAAGAGAAAGAATTGTCACAGAAGTTCTCAAAATATTTATCAAAGGAAGGATTTTTCGATCTGATGCAAGAAAGAAAGGAAGCGAACAAGTTGCTGCAAGACAAAATTTTGTATCTAGACGAATGTCTCCCGAAAGCGGAAGCCAAGCTGCAAGTGCTCGAGGATAAGTTGTCGCATGCTAATCGCTGTAATGCTTCGTTGCCAAGATCTGTCGTTTTAGATGGCGCACGGAGAGGCGACAACCAAGGGGAACAGTCTTCACTTCTTCAGGAGGCCAACACTGCCCAAGTCGAATCAAGTGAAGAGCGAAAGGCTGAACATACTACCCGCTTAGAAACAGAGCTAAGTCAAGAGGAGCTTCAAAAGAGCTCAGAGAGAGAGACGTGCCTTACAGTTGAAATGACAGCCTTGCAGACACAGCTAGCGGGGGAGACAAATATTTGTTGCGGTCCTGCTGCTTTTTCGGAAAGCGCGAAGTTCAGTGACCCTACACTTCGCCGAGAACTCGAAGAAATCTTGTTGCTTCTAAAGAACACGAAGGAGTGGTGGCAAGAGGATACAACGCGCTTTGAAGAAGAGCAGCGTAACAGCAAGCAGGTCGAAGTTGATCTCTTGGCGCAAATCCATGATTTGAAAACCGAACTCAAATTCGAAAGACGGAGTGCCCAGGCGGGAAAAGACGACTCCGTCTCCAGATCGGATTCCCCAGTTGCTAGACTCTTGGCAAAAGCCTCGATGATCTCCCAACGAAAAATTATGCATGACTACTCTAGTCCTCACCGTAGACAAGGCCAAAGAGCTCCAGCCGACAAAGAGCCACCGATATGCAGCTTATTCTTCAAGACGCCGCAACGCGATAACCGATCGCAAGTGTCTTCGACCAACGCATTTCACCTCCACAGCAGATCCTTTGATGAAGTACTGAAGAGACAGAGGGCTATCCCTGTACACGATTCAAACTCTAGTGTCTCTACTGTCACCTGCGGGAAGGCACGAAGTGAGTTTTCAGCGGAAGTAGCAGCACCGCCTTCCGAATCAGAGACGAAACACATGTTAGGCATCCCTCATTTAGCTGACGACAACTCATGGTTTTCTCCTATCCGCCTGGCCGCTGCTGACACTGCTTCAGTTGCTTCGGAATCCAGCATGTTGTCGCCTCCATTGCTTTCTGCGACGGCGTTGCTCTCCAACTTACCCGAACCTGTCCCAATTCGCCCGGAGGCATTAGCTCGTCGTGCTTTGCCGTGGAGAAGCGCATCGTCCAACAGTCGGCCATTAGAACTCGTGTCGAAGCTGAAACTGTTTTTTGAGAACAGTGATGGCAAAGACTTTTGAATCACCACGCCGACGAAATTGATGATGGAACCGTTTCGAGCGGACAGGGGATGCCAAGCCATTCTGCATCGCTAGCAAGTGACGAATAGGCACGGGCGCGGGGAGCAACAGAAAACTCGATTATCTATTGTGTCGCAATCCGGTGGAGAGCGATGTCTACTACTTTTCCTACAGCGTCTTTTGTGCTACAGCTGCGCGATTCCTACACAGGATGACACAAGGTGCTGGAACGAAGTCAAGGTTTTAGATATCAAGCACAACCTCTTTGCCTTGTGCTCTGCAGATGCCATATCGGCTATGCAGTCACTACACTTGCGAGGTTTTCTAGTACACCAAACGAACTCCACTACAAAGCACTCAAACATGGGGAGACCTGTATGTAGAGAGATCTAATGTGGCAAAAGATCAGTCTTGTAGAAAGAGTGAGCTCTGTTGGAGCATGTTATCTACTTGTAGTGGATGGATGTGGACATGGTAGCATTGGTGCGCAGCGTCAGTGCGGAATGATGATGTTGCCAATTCAATCTCTTGTGTGGGACTGAATGGAGTGGTCTGATTGGCCAATGTCTAGCGAGATCTAATGTAGTGCACAAGATTAGTCTACTGAAAAGGGTGTGGTTCATATTGGACCTTGTTGTGAAGTAGTGGAGATCAACAAATTGAACATTGTTAATGTCGCTGATTGAAGATCTCTTGCCTGAATGAAGTTGATAAAGGACTTTTGTATTAGAAATGGAGGTGCATCTGCGGGTGCGCTCCCTGGCGGCAGTTGTGGCAGTTGAACCCACATTTGCGTAGATTGGCACCACTTGGTGATATCACTAGTAGAAAGAAATGCTCAAGTCAACAAACACAAACAACATTGCTTCACAAGGACTTGGGGGCACTAACAGGTCACTAAGACAATGATCAGATTACAGCAGCAATTGCTCCAGTGGCATTATTACAGCTTAATCAGTCAGCATCAGCTTTCGCCACGACAAGAAGACCTTGCATCGCACCTGGCCTCCCTTTTGGAAATTCTATGAATGACTCAAAGTCACATCAATTGATTATCCTGCAGTTGTCACCCCCTTCCCATACCCCTCATATGACTGCAGTTGTGTGTCATTAGTATAGTTTGACAATGCACTCAAGCTTGCCCCCCCCCTCTCTCTGCAGCCAAACACTCTTAGAGTTTGTTGGGTACATGAGCTGCAACCTCAATCAATCTGTTGGTTGGTTGATGGGTTACAACATCTGCAAGGAGGTTGTTGTTGTGATGGGCTGACAATGACAGAGCAGAAAGAGGTACAATGGCCATTTGAGTCTTGCCACAACACACATGAGGTCTTCTAACCTTCAACAACACAGTCGACAACTTATTTTGAAACTAGTAGCTACATGTTTTTAAGATAGCAACCCTAACCATCGTTGATGGCCTATGGAATCACGTTGGGTGATTCTTTACAGCAGACATTGGACACTAGAGAGTGTCCTATTTAGTGCAGTAGATTGCAACAACATGCTTAGTAGCATTCCTATGTAGGTGCATTGATGCTAGAAAGTAGAACACAATGGTCCAAGAATAAAAGGCTTAACAGTGAGTTTCTGTGCTCTAAAGAGGTCTGTGTGTCAAGAGATACTAGTAGGTAAATTGATACAGAGTGTGTTAAATTAGGAGCTGTGTTAATTTAGTGAGCTAAATAGTTAGCATCTGGTGTTGCTTGACTTTTATGCTTTAGATCATAGCCAATCCAAACTTGTGACTACTGTACTGTTTATTTGTTGTTTGTTACAGCATGATCTTTGGTAGACCTACACACCCTCTCAATGAATCTCATTGGTAGTCTATAAGGAGGAGTTTTTGCTCATGGAGGTAGATGGGACACATCTCACGGTGGTGGGGACTACTAGGGTGGTGTTTTGTGAAGTAATCCCGTTGTTGTCTTTTACTGGTTTTCAGTAGATGTGGAACCGCCCTTGTCGCACTTGATGACGGACCAAGTGAAGTTGCATGTCTATGGTTTTAGATCGTTTTTGTTTAACAGTGTCATTTATGATTGCCTCTACAGTACACAGGCATTGTTGGTTTGGATGCGGGTGACAGGTTTTGGGTGACCTAAAAAACTCAAGGCATTGTCTGAATGCGCACCCATCCTGTGCATTGTGGAAGAGAGTGCCTACTTCTGCTTCAGTAGCTGAAGCCATCACGTTGTTGATGTGGATTGCTCTGTTTTGTGCTGAAGGTGGTGCATCGGGTGAGGACTCGTCGGTGTTGTAACTTCCTAAGTAGAAAGATCCTCCTGCTCTGCATTGAGCCTTGTTTTCACTTAGGTATGAAGCATCGCTGTGAATGCGCAAAACCGTGGCACTTTTTGTGTAGCGGAATGTGGCATCTGGGTGGATGGCTGCATAGTTTAGTACTTTTGCGCATGCTTGGCTGTAGCTTCTGTAGCTTTGGACTGTGCCGATGGTAATGTTCCAAGGGCTGGAACCATAGTGCACTCAATGGTTTGTACATAGTAAAGCAGCACCCCAACAACTTCTTGGAATTTCTTCATTCTTTTTCCACACAGTTTGACAGTTGTGTCATGGTCTTGTGTATACTGATTTTTTTGCCCATAATCAATGGGCTGAGAGTTAAATGGACTGTCTTCTCTGTTCATTTGTTTGGGGTGGGAAAATCTACTCATAGCTTTTTCAATATAGCATGGCATGGATAGACCCACAGTTCCTTTTGCATGATCCCATTGGAGGGTGATCCCGCAAAAATGCTACCTGTCTAATCCTGTGTGGTGATGTAGTCATTGTGCTGGAGCACTTGGATTAAGCATTCAACATATTCTTTTTCAACATGCTTAATACCAAAATCATCGACAACCAACAAGAATGAGAGTGGTCTGGTTTTGTGGCTGAACAGTCCAGCAATTAAATCTGATTGCATAAAATCATATTTCTTTAAGATTACAGCAAGCTTTTCATTTGTCAGTTTGCCCGACACAGTGTGCCCATGCATCCGTCCTTTTCTGATCTCTACATACATGGTGCCTTTGTGTTTGATCGGCTGCAAGTTGTGGAGTCTCATTATTTTCCAGGATCTGGCTGTTGGGAATTTGCATGTATTCAAAACCTGACATTGCTGTGTTTAAGTAGAAATCCTTGATATTCAGCATCATAAATCTTGCTCTGCGGCCTGATAGTGATATTAAAGGAATTTTGGCTGTGGTCAAGTCACCCATCTTTGTTCTGATGTCCCTTGGGTAGTCAATGTTATTGCCTATCACGGTAAATCTTACCCAGCTTGAGTTTTCTTTGGTGAGCCTGTCAGCCACAACCAAGCGCAAGTAGGTTGCCTTGCGTTTAGCTGCTACTAGTATCTGATCAAACTTGATAATAAATATTGTATTTGTTCCCTCTGGGACTGTTGGTTTGTAGCCTTGGGCCAACCTGTCGATCTCTTTGCATCTGCCCTCCTCCCAGAGCTTTCCATATGAACTCTTAAGAAGTGCAGAACACTCATTCAGATTTCCAGTGTCAGGGTGGACAGCTTTATTCATTTGGTGGATGTGCAGGGGTTGTTCAAAACAATTTACACTGACACTTTTTTCTCATTGAAAAATTGCTCTGACTGGTTGGAGGTGTTGTTGGTGCTAAATGTAGTTTGAACTGTTTCCATCCTTTAGTGTTGAGAAAGTTGTTGGTTTGAGCACACTGGGCTAGAGTTTCACAGTTATCCATATTTGTTCCTAGGTCAGAAAAGGCTTTAATATCCACACATGTTGGTGCATGGTCTTGCCAGTCAATTAACAACCTGGTCTGAGGATCCACTACCTTTTGGTGCTGGTCTATGCTCTAGCATTCCATGGAAATTCCTGTGTTCTGTGTTGGCAACAGTGGGTTCATGTGGGAGCTCTTTCTGTGCATTGATCAAAGTTGTCAGCGGTGGTGAGTGGATCCTTCCAAGTTACTTGGGGTGTAGACTTGGGGGAACTGTGCACCCTCTGAAGTGTTACAGGAATAGACTTTTTACTCCTTTCTGGTCCTACATCTAGATCAGCAAGTGTTGCAATGAAAGCTTGAGGGTGGCGGCCAGGACAGCATCTTTGATGAGTTTGTGGGCAGTTTTGTACTCCCCATAGTGCTTCAATTGTTGCGTATGGTTCTCTTCGCTGTAGTAGGCTGCAAGTTGGTTGGCTCCATGGGGCACATCAGGTCCTGTGTGTGCAGGAATTTGGAAAGCAGCAGTGTTGTTAGTGTTACAATTGAAAGTTGGGCCATCCACAACCAATCCTGTGAACCCCACGCATTGCCATCAGTGGAAACGTCTTTGGCTAGGGCAAATGCACTACAATGAAGGCATATCACATCTTTCTGTTTGGCTGTCTGGTGGGATCCAGGGGAGTGAACTGTGCTATGGTGGTGGAAGGGGAGGTTGGGCCCAAAGAACAGAGACAGTTAGAGCATTGAGCATGATCATGTTACTAGTAATAGGTTTGCAGACTGGAAATTTATACAGCTCTCAAGAGCTAGGTAAATTGGTACAGAGAGTAGTAAACTATGAGCTGTATAAACTTAGTGAGCTAGGAAGTTACAGCAGCCTCTGGTGTTACTCAACTTTTTATGCTTTAGATTATAACCAATCCACACTTGTGACTGCTCTTGATTTGCTGTTTGTTGCAGCCTGATCTTTGGTAGATCTACATTGTGTCACAACAACCTGTCATTGTGACCCCATGGGTTGCCGCATGCTTTCCAATCTTTGAAGATCTAGCAACTAACCAACCATACCGATTAATGCAAAACATGCGACTCTGAAGTTCATCAACACAACAAAGTTTAAGATAAATTTGCTATCTTTGAAAGCAGCCTTCTGTGCCCGAGCTGTCTAAAATGAACCTGTGATTAGAATGTCAAGTACCTGTTGGCCAATCAAATCACTCCATTCAGCCCCAAGAACTTCATTCACGCAAGAGATCTTCATCGGCGACATCATCAATCCGCACTGATACTGCAGGATCCACACATCATACTAAACAGCAAAGAGTGACTGATTTATAGCAAATTATTGGAATTGTTTCTAAGGCTAGTGCTCTGGAAATAAATAGAAAATAATTTCTTTTTGTTGGTCCTCACAGTGCTCCCAGTTAGACATCAACTAGGCAAACATTGCACCTAGAAAAAACTGTGGTAACTTCGTGTGTTGGGCTGACTCTTTCATCATTGGTTGACTCATGAGTGCTGGGGGTGGTCTGATTTACATACCTATGGAAACGTGGTCTGTGTCTACAGGCACCGCAGATTTCGTTGTTGGAGTTGATAAGACGTTGTGGGTTAGATCTGGATTGTTTAAGAATTGCAAGTCTCTCTTTGGCACACAGGGCACAGTTTTTGATAGCGAAAGTTTTGACTACGCTGATTGGATTGCCTTGCCAGATGATGCTGCAGGTTATTCCACCACGTTGGTTGGTTGGGGAGGGATTGGTGTCATAGAATTGGGTTGCAAAATGTTTGGCATAAGAGTCCGATTTCTCGCCAAGTTTGACTAGTTTTTGGACTTCATTGAAATGTTGTTGCATTCTGGTTTTGAACTTTTGTTGTGTGTTTCCTACGCATACGTTTCCTGTGTTGTTGCATTTGACTTTGTAGACTACTATTGAATTTCTGCACATGTTGTTGTAGCCACAGGTACCGTCTCCGCTAGTTCTGCAGTTGCAGGGCAGAGGTTCAAAGTCTTGGGATGTTAATCCGACTGTGAGTTTCCTGGATAGATCTCCTTGAAAGATTTCTCTGACGTTGGTGAATCTGTGGTAAGACATGGATACTCTCAACCATTGAAGATTGAATTTGTCTTTGATAGATTTGATGATTGAATGGACTGGTTTGGACCAAATGTTAGAATATCCGATACAAAAGTAGGTTGTCCTTCTTCTGTTGCGTTCGTTGTTGGAATTGTCTTTAGCTTGTTTAAGAGCTTTGGCTTCTTCGTTGTGTTGTAGTTGTTCAGTCAATGTTGGGACTTTTTTGGTGAGTAGTCCTGCATGTTGTAGAGCTTGCAAGTGTTGTGGGTAGATTTTGTCTAGTGGTAGGTTCTTGTTTGTTTTCGTGATTGTTGTCAGTTTAGACAGTCTTTTGTAGACTCCTGAAGGGATTGCTTTGAAGCATGCTTTGGTGTGGATGCTGTCTGCGTTTAGGTACTTCAGTTGTTGGTTTGGTTTGAGATGCACTCGGAATTGTAGGTTTCCGTTGGTTGCCCAGACAAGTTCAGTGTCTAGGTATGGAAAGAAGTTCCCTGTTTCAATGTGTCAGACTACAAGTCTACGCTGGTCATGGTCAAGTAGTAAACGAGATGTGATGTAATAAAGACTAATCTAATCAGACTACATATAGTGTGATAAACAAAAGAGTGAGCTCTTGCTGAGCGAGCCTCTTGAGATCATCTCAATGCCATCCACGACCGTGCTTCATCCCTAGATAGCCGTTCGTGATGAAATGTATATGAGTCTCGACTGTAGGTTGCACAACTGGCCTGCTGACACCCTCCCCTGACGCGAAAACAGATCGCATCAAAGCTGGAAAGAAAGGGCCAGCCAAAAAAATTCGAAAAACAACAATATAAATCGTCAAAGAAAAAATTCAATAAACCATTTCTCGTCGTCTTGGTTGAAGTAGAAACTGGAAGTAGAACCAAGACATATTACCGGCAAGGATTGCCATAGCGTCCCATGAGATAGTGTGCATGACGATGGTGGAGGACCCAACCTAGTGCCTTGGTAAGCATATCCGCGGGATTCACGACTCCAGGAAGGTGAATCAAGATGACATCCTTCATCAGTCACCAATGCTGAAGTGCAAAGTATCTGATCTCAACATGGCGAGAGCAATCAGTGGTCGACTATGATTGACGATCTTGATCGTGGAATCGTTGTCTTCGTAGATGGGCGTAGGCTCAGTTTGAGTGTACCCCAATTTGTGAAGAATGAAACGCAGACACTTGGTGACTTTCGCAGCCGCATTAGCAGCCATGAGTTCGGCTTCTGTAGAGCTCTGTGCACAGATGGATTGAGTGCGAGAGCGATAAGCCACAACGCCACCGGCCAGACAACATCCGTATCCCATAGCAGAACGACGCTGATGCAATTCATTAGAGTGAGCTGCATCCACGTGAGTAATCAATTGGTGCAGATGCGCGGGAGGAGGAATGACGGGTAGAGAGTCATCGAACTTCATAGGAACATAAGGCACCTCTGGTGGAGACGCGACAGGTTCCGAACGCCAATGCACAATGCCCCAGTCTTGTGTCTGACGGAGATAGATTGCCAGATGCTTGAGGGACTTATAATGCAAAGCGCTAGGTGCTGTGGAGAACTTCGCCAAGGTTGTCACAGCACATCCAAGGTCTGGACGACAAAGGACGTAGGCAAAGAGAATTTCACCTAGCACACTTTGGTAGCCAAAACCTTGTTCCTTCTCAAGTGCTTTGTGTTCGGGAGCATTCTCGACCGGACCCGCTGCCAGATTGAATAAATTGGCAACGTCGCTCTCGTGCAATGAAGGTTTTGGTTTGTTGGATGACTTGCGCGGAGATGGATTATCCTATCCATGAGCCTTCAAAAGACGTCGAATATAGGATTCCGCAGACAACTTGATGTAGTCACGAGTTTGAAGAACATCGTAACCATCGAAGGAGTCGACTAATCCTAGATGCTCGAAAGGAGCTTCCGTCTCATTGTGCAGAGTGAGCTTGGCCCCGATTTCGGAACACACACTCTTGGCTGTGGACTCTTGGTGACAACCAAGGGCAAAGTCATCGACTTGACGAACTAACAACACCTTCTCTCCACAGAATTTGCCAGTGTAGATGTTCTTCTCGTGCACAGTATTCTTGATTCCGACATTCTTGAGGATCGCACTGATGTGTTTTTCCCACATTCGTGCAGCTTCTGGATGACCTTGCAATGCACGCAGCACTGGTAGAACCAGATCCTTGTCCAACAGCACTCCCGTTCCTTCAAGGTTCCAATCATGAAACGCATCGTCCAATTTCATGAACGTGGGCATCGACGGTCCGGGCGAATGTGCAAACGCATCATTGGCATCACCACCATAAATGGTGAGATTGTCCGCTGTGCACAAAGCGATGAACAATCGAAACACCGGATGTGCCAAACATGATGCATAGGTGTTTGTTGTGGAGTGCACTTCTGGGGCCGCTCACGGAGATCCATTGCAACACAGTTGAGATCGTTGCTTCCCATTGACTTTGATTCGGTATTGCCAATGGAACCGCATGAGAACACCGCCTTCGGGTAGCTTGATTGATGACCCGAACATTCCTAGAGCTTTCATTTGATCCCACTGCTCTAACTCGTTCTTGTGCCAGAGATCCCAAGTAGGAAGACGCTTCAGAGCTCTTCTACTGAACCTTGGTAGGGCATGCTCTTTGGGTGAAATCGCCTCTGACTGTGATGTGCTTACTCGAGCTCATCGAGATCCACATCCGGATCTAATAATCTGTGTATCGCCGCCAACACTGCAGGGTCTTGCAGAAGTGTTTCCACCTCATCAACATTGTGAAGCAACTCTTCGTATGGATCATCGCCACACAGATGGATCCGACAAGTTGCTGCTTCGCACATCCCAATAGAATCCATTGGTAGGTATGGATTGCTATCAAGGAAATTCATTCGCGCTGTCTCTAGCGCTTGTTGTTGGAGACGTGTAGACCGTCTCAGATGGGTAGGCGCACTAGCGTCCTTTCCTGGTTTTGGAAGAGCATCTTCGAACTCTTCCGGCCAATCTCCAGTCTCCAGACGGCTTTGTAGCAACCGTCTTCTTTGGTCTTGTAGGCTTCGACTTCAATTTTGTCTTCAAAGCTCAAACCTCCTCTGCTGGCGCCTTCCAGCATGCAATTTCTGACGCCGTCATCTCTTTGCGATCTCCATCTTCACATCGCACCTTCCACACCACAATGTCGTCTCCTTTTACAGTGACATTGTGAGGACCTGACACCACTTCACCCTCGTAGAAACCTTTGGACCCGAAATCCTTGTTGATCTTTGTTCCAATTGACGGCACGCAATCTGTCCCGAACTCATCCGTCTTTTGACTAGTTGTCATGGACGAGTCTCCTTCGAGGTCATCTCCTGGGTCGAAATAGTCTTCCCCAAGATTGTCGTCGAGATCAAAATCCGGCAACTCCAACTCGTCATACGCTCTTCGTGTCATCGATTTGCTCGGCTTAGGTTCTCGAGCAAAAATCATAGTGAACGAGTCCACCTTCTTGCTTCGCAGCTCAGCAAATTTCTCCTTTGCTTGATCCATCGTCATGATCTCTTCATCGTCAATCGCCGTGATGTACGCTCCACGATACTTTCTTCTAGTTGCTCTTTCACTGGAACTAATTGTGTTGCAGCTGGTGCGACCCTTGGCACCCTTGCCATCCTTCTTGAAGCCCGAGATATAGACTCGTTTCATGGCTCATGCAGTCGTCCTCACTGAGCTCGAATCCATAAAGATCGGATTTGCATACAACCTTGACCGTCACATCGTCTTCATGAAAGAAAGGATGTTCAGAGGTAGTGAAAGGCGGGATCGTGATGGTCGACGTCTCCGCCGGTGCTCGCTCCTCGCGGCGATCCATCAGTGCTGCGTTATGCAGTAGTTTTGATAGTGGAAGGTCATTGAATCCTTCGTCGAATCAAACATGGTAGCCGCACTTGACTCTGTCGGTGAGGGGATCGCACCATGCAACGTTTTTCAATGTGTTGGTCCTGTATCCAAGGAAGATTCCCTTCTTGGTGTCTTTGATGTACTTCGCCCGATTTTGCCAAGCCAAGATCTTGACCCATAGACGACATCCAAACGTTCGAAGCAAACCGAGATTGTCTTTCTTAGACGCATATGCCCATGGTCAACTCTAATCTAGCTAGAATTACAGTGTAACTAAAGAGTGAATGTGAATTATGACTACAGTAAATTAGTGGTTTGCATTCACTACTGG
>Ga0163149_10004536_pt1 | contig 15103 bp, 8 predicted proteins | sample OliLakLV19MP5G1_FD_148604 | JGI IMG/M metagenome (GOLD analysis project Ga0163149, IMG submission 148604) | Freshwater microbial mat bacterial communities from Lake Vanda, McMurdo Dry Valleys, Antarctica - Oligotrophic Lake LV.19.MP5.G1 | ecosystem: Environmental > Aquatic > Freshwater > Lake >...
GAGTTCGAGCGGGGGCGGGACGGGGACGTACTCGATCTGAATCATCGCACCAAAGCACGCCGCGGGGGTGTGACGGCCTGCCGATCCACGAACGGATAACAACTGCTACACTGGCCACATGGCTCGTACCCATCTAGGGCCCGGTCGTGCTGCGCCTCCGCCCGAGGTCATGACCATTTCTGACCTTTCGGAGTATCTCCAGGTGTCCAAGTCATCCCTCTACAAACTGGCGCAGAGCGGCAAGGTGCCTGGGCAGAAGGTCGGCAAGCACTGGCGGTTTAGCCGCGTCGTTATTGACAAATGGCTCCAAAGAGGATCACAGGAACGACCCTCCCCCCACACATGACGTGAACCGAGACCATGCCCATGACGCTGCAGCGATTCCACCCCGACCTGATCTCGATGGGCAAGCCCCAACGAGCTGCCGCGTCGTCGGTCCGTCTGGGGCGACCGTGCATTCATGGCCTCGGTGCCAGCAACATGACGGCATTCGATCGCTCTGAGGATGCAAATCGGTGGGACTGTGTCACCATCAGGGAGGTGTTGGTTGGCTAACACCAGTACACATCAACTCAATGGCGATGACCCTATTGGTGCGGTCGCCAAGGCTCTCCGCTCACAGCAGGGGCAAGTTGAGTATCTCTGTGAAGTGCCGCTTCCGGACGGAGTGAACCTCACGTCACTTTTGAAGAGCCTCCGTCGCCAACATGGATGGGGGATCGGACGGGACGCGCAGCTGGCGTTGGCCCGCGCTGCCGTCGAAGTGTGCTTTGAACACGAAGATTCCGGAGGCCTTGTGGTCCCGTTTATGCGGCAGCTCGGCATTGCTGACGATGACGCATGTAAGCGAGAGTGGGCCGAGCACGTTGGACCTGCAGTACGCGGAGCGATCGAACAATGGGCGGGTTTCGCACCGGAATTTCGGTGGAGGTACGTCGGACCTGTCCGGGTTCACACGGGTGTCCCCAGGCTGCTGATTCCCCGGTTTGCGAGATTGCTTTTCGACATCGCGTGTGAACATGGACTAGAGGCTGTGGCCAGCCTGCCGAATGAGACGCTTCAGCGTTCAGTAGAGGCCGCATTTCAGGGCACTCGGTTTGCCTCTGAGTTCCTCTCTTCTGAGGCGGGCGAGGAGCTCGTTCGAGCAGCCGGTGCCGTGCTCGCTCGCGCTGGTTGGCCGGCGCGGCGAGACGTTGCTGGTGGCCTTGCACAGGAGCCTGGGTTCCATGCTGGATTTCTGCCCAGACTCGTTGAGGAACTGAACCCGTTGCTCGATGGCGAGGGTCGCAAACCCAAACACGGTGTATCGAGAGGGCTTTGGCCGGTGCTCGTCGTCCTCGAAGAGCAGGGCCGAATGGCGGTCCGGTTCCCGGGGCTCGTAGCGAACAGGAAGTGTCAATACACCTGGAACCAGAGCAGTAGCTACTCGGGGATCATCAAGTCGCTCATGTACCTTGGGAAATCAGTGCGCTACGAGGGCACTTTCACGGGCACAGTTGAGCAAGGGAATACCGAAGGTGACTGGTCTATCAGGGCTTGGCCGAGGCGTAGCAGCGAGTGGGCAGTGTTTGACCTACGAGGAGCGATCGTGGGGTCGCAAGGGGAGATGGCGTCGCTTCCAGCAGGTGAGTACCTGATCGCCGTGAGTGATCTCCTGGCATCAACGGCGCTGCGGGCTTCTGGACTCGAGGTTCGGGCTGACTTGGGACTACTTGAGTTTGATGGGGCCGCCGTTGGAGACTTCGTTCTGCTGCAGGTCGCGTTGGTTGAAGGGTGCGACGCACTGCCCGGAGTTTCGGTGTCACCGGCGGCGTCAGTGCCCAGGTTTGAGGTCGAGACATTGCACTCACTTGACGGGGCCACTCCGGACGTAGACGTAGTACTTTCTTTGGACGCCCCGTATGTCCACGTGACAGACTGGTCGCCCGAGCGTCTCGCACACTTTCGCGTCATTCGGGAGGCAGAAGGGCGCGTCGAAGACGTAACAAAGCAACTACGTCCTGGTTCGGGCTCACATCGGCTCGCGATGCCGAATCGGCCGCACGTAGGAATCGTGCGGATCGAGGGGAGAGGACGGCGTTCGGGATCGCTCAAGTCCGAGAGCACGCTCACCTATGCAGTGTGGCCTGAAGTCCGGCTTTTGAAGTCACCGAACGTCCTAGGTGCTAACGACACCGGCACCATTACCATCACGACGTCTACAGCGATCGACGTACTGGACCACAGAGGACGATTGTCGTCTCGCGTCATTGACGTTGCGCCACCTTCGGATGAGGCAACGTTCTTCCTGAGACTCGACCACAATGAATTGCGGGTCACAGCGCGCCTGCCACGGGCTCGTATGGTCGTGCCGGGACAGCAGGGGACACCGGTACTCCTCGACATGTCGGCCATCGACAATCGTGATAAGGGTCCGTCCACAGGGCGTCTGGGAGATTTCACGATCGTCGCCGCACCCCGAAAGGGCTGGAAGCTCACGCTTCGCACCGCAAACGGGACCAGCCAGCTCTTCGAGGTTTCTGACTTTGCGGCCGAAAAGGCAGGGGTCGTTCGGTATCCTCTCCGGTGGTCGCAGATATGTGACGCTATTCGAGGAGCTCAGGCGGAAGTTGGCCTGTTCGAGCTGGCCCAGCACGGACGTCAGTTGACTCTCGACGTTGTGCTTGTGGACACGGCGGCTCTCGGGCGGCCACATACATCGCTCGACGCACCCATAGGCACACCGCCCGAACTTATCGCCGCGTTGAAGGGGCTAGGTGACCTCCAGGCAGGCTGCCGGCCTCCCGATTCCGGAGTGCCCGCACCTCTGGACTCACTTCAGAACATCATCGACCCCTGGCTGATTGGGGCACGGATCGTGTTTGGAATCGAACGTCTTCTCGATGGCACTGCTCTGGGCGCAGCCTCGCTCATACGGCGCTCGCGGGAGCGTCTCAGACCATCAGACGCCACTGCACTTCTTGAGGAATGGCGCGGGCTCGATGTCGAGTCTGTGCTTGCGCTCACCGGCGTGCGGCGCGACGCATGGCCGGCCGCATGGCGAACCTTGTTGGCTGAGGCCGAGCGGAGGCTGATCGCTGCGGCCGATGCGACATCGATGATGCGGCAGCTCCGGCGAGCCGTACTTGAGCGGACGCCGCCACCGTCCGACGTTCCGGATGGACTACTCAACGGCCTCAGAAACTACCGGACCGCGTTTACTGCGGAGACATTCGATGCGCGGCGGGTCGCGGTGCAATCCGCGCTGCATCAGCTCAAAGCAGCCTGGATGGCGGCGACGGACCTCTGGTGCGAGGTGGCTAGATCGTTCTACTTGTTGACGATGCTCCGGAGCGGCAACATCACACGTTTCCTGGTTGAAACGTCGCTCATCGATCCGCACAGCGCTTTCCCCCCGTGTTTGACCTGCGTGGTAAACAGACTGAGAGGTGGCGCTGTTGCCAATCCGGCCGTTGAATGTTCATGGGCCCTCGCCGATGTCAGCCCACTTGAGGATGACGTCGCTCTCGTCGCGCTTGCGCAATCTGATCCACAGATCGGGATTCATCCCGGGTCGTGGCTTACTTTGTGGTTGCTCTGGCGAGCGCTCGTCTCCGGAGCGCATGGTGATGCAGCCGACGTGCTTCTGCGTGCGCGAGCCAGAATGCATGAGATACCGGTCACCTTGCAGGACCGTGACAAGATCGTCAGTGAGCTCGAGCTCGGAAGGCTGGTCACATGGGAATGAGCGAAGCAAATACGAACGGTCCCCAGTCAGACAGGTCCGGATCATCGGATTCAAAATCTCCGCTTCAGGCGATGCTTGCTCGCGGCGCGTTGGGAGCTGCTGACGCAAAGGACTTCGAAGCTGCCCTGAAGCACAAGCAGGAGCACCCTGAGCGTGCCGCCGAACTCCTCGCAGCGCGATGGGCGGAGTTGCCGAAGGATCTTCAGGTCGTTGTACTTAGATGGAAGTGGCAGGAACGCAAGCCGAAAGGCCGAGCATGGGCATGCATGTACCTGGGTGCGGCGGTCGCCAAATCAGACCCCGTGAGTGCGAGCGGGCTGCTCGGCGAGGCCGTGAGATTGATCGCCGGGAAGGTCGGCGGCGGAGCGCGGCCTGGCGAGGGTGGTGGCACAGCACCCGGCACGGGACTTCGCGCGTCGCTTCGCAGACTTCTTTTTGACCGATGGATGCAACCGGTCGAGACGGCCCCCCTGTTTGCGATTCGCTACAGCCACATAGCCAGGGAGGCGCGGTCAGAGTTTGACACCCTTCTGAACGAAGTGCTGAGCGGGCAGCCGGCGGCGCTCCGTGAAGCGGTCACGAACTGGCTGGAATCCCAACTTGTCAGTGAATCGTCCAGCGAGAACCGCCATGCAGTAGAAGCGGCGATGACTCGCCTGCGACTTCCCGGTGCAGCCGCGGCACCGGTGCCTGCGCCCGTAGTCTCGAACCGCGAGCCCCAACAGGGCCTGTCCTCGAACGTCACTGCCGCGCCCCGCGTACCTCCAAGCGGCGTTGCGGACTCCAAGCCCGAGTCGAGATCGAACCTTGCCCAGGGCACCTCGGGTGGCCCGATGTCGCATCCGAAGGTCCTTATCGCCGATGCGCTGCGGTTAATACAGACGGAACTGAAGCGGTGGAGCAGCGAAGACGGTTCGGAGCTTCTGAGTCTGCGCCGCAGGACGACGGACCTCGACGAAAGTCTGAAGCGCCGTACGCAAGAGCGAGATGAACTCGCAACGTCGCTCGGAGTCACGAAGGAGCGCTTCGAGCAACAGGAGCGCTCGCTCGCGGAGGTAACCGACCATCGCAACCGCGCGTTGCGCTCGGCGGAGGTTCTCGAGTCAGAGCTTCGGCACCTGAGAAACCTCGCCGCTCGCCTGGAGACGACCACCGCTGAGGCGAAGAGTCGAAATGAGCAACTCGAGCGGGATTTGGAGCGAGTCAAGGAGGACAAACGAAGAGATGTTGAATACACACGGGACACGGAGCGGACCGCGATGGCACAGGAATTGGGAAAGGCGGCGAGCATTCACATAGAGAACATGAAGGACCTACTGCAGTTGGAACCGTCAGAAAAGCAGCGAACCGCGTTGAGGTCATGTCACGAAGAGCTGACGCGCGCACTCCGTCCTCCGACACCTCGCTCAAATGGATAAGCCATGGCATTTGGCATTGACTTCGGCACAACGAACACTGCGGTCGTCTTCGACGAAACCACGCTGCTGCGCGGTCCGTCGAACGGGCCCATTCCCACTGCCATTGCCATCAACCGAGCCACTGGGGAGGTCGTGTGCGGCGATGAGGTAAAGCAAAGACAGGAGGAACTCCGCGACGCCAACTACGAGGTGGTCCTGTCTGTGAAAACTCACCTCGGCACTGACCACCGCTGGAACACCCCAGATCGCTCCTGGACACCCGTGGACATTGCCGAGGAGTTCTTCAGGCACCTGGTCAACCATGTCCGACTCCAATCCAAACGCGATCTGCGCGAGGCCGTCCTGTCGATCCCGGTGGGCTTTCGGCGTGCCAAGCGGCAGTCCCTGCGCGAGGCGGCTCAGCGTGCGGGGGTGGTCATCACGGACTTTGTGTCGGAGCCAACCGCCGCATTCTTGAGGTATCGGAAGGACCTCGGGAACTGCTCAACTTTGGCCGTCTTCGATTGGGGCGGGGGCACCCTCGACGTGAGCGTGCTCTCCGTTGGCGGAGGGCAGATACGAGAACTAGCGGTGGATGGCATGGCCCTGGCGGGCGACGCCATCGACAACCACATCGCCGAGTGGGCCCATCGGCAGTTGACACTGGGGATGCCGGATGCCCCGGCATTCAAGCATGTCAGCCCGCGCGACAAAGACCGCCTGCGATACCGCTGCGAAGTGGCTAAGCAGACTCTGTCTCGCGAGACAGAGACCACTATCACCGTGCCAGGATACCTTGGTGAGGCTGCGCCATCAGTACGGATAGAGCGTCCGTTGCTGGCCGACCTTGTGCATCCCATCGTCGAGTCAGCGGTGGAGGTTTTGCGGCGTGCTCTGAATTCGGCGAACGTCGGAACACGTGTGGTCGACCAGATCGTGCTTGTAGGCGGCAGCAGCCAACTAGTGTCCGTGCAGGATCGGCTTGAAGAGCTCTTCTCCGGCAGGGTGTTCCACGGACGCGAACCGGAGTGGGCAGTCGCCCAAGGAGCATCCGCCTTGGCCAACAACCCTGGGCAATTCAAGGTCCTCGATCGGATTGAGCTACGACTCGCTGACACCTCGGCGCTCCCCCTTGTCGAACCGGGTGATCCGTTTGACGGCCTCCCCGAACATCACGTTCTCGGCATCGTTGAGGACGCGCGAAGTGCGGAGCTGGTCTTTTGCCGAAGCCGAGACCTTGAAAGCTCCACACACGGAGCGACAGATACCGAGAACATTGGGTACGTGTCCGTCCCGATGCAGGGCTTCGACCGTGAACGGCTGGAAGTCTCGACCATGCTCACGCGAGACCTCACCTTTCAAGCGCGAGCGCAGAGCCAAGCGGGCAACGACGGAGACATCCGAGAGTTCGAATACGAGAAACTACGCTTCACGTACAACATCTCGGGGACTGACCGCAAATGACTATGCCCCGTTCCAACGTCATGCCGGTGTCGAATGTTGCACCAAGGGACGTCCGACTTGGGCGCATCAGCGATGCGGCGTTTGTCAAGCACGTTCGAGGTGGACCAGCGATACGACAACTGGTCGTCGACATCTTGGGAAGGTCGACTCCACCGCCGTCATCGGTCGAGGAGCGAGACATTCTTTGCGTGCTGCGCCCCGAACAGTACGCGCAGCGCCACGAGACGCTGCGGTGTAAGACGTGCCATCGCGTGGTCTACGGGCCAGTGAGGCTGGCGGACGGAAGTGTCGCCTGGAAGTGGTTGTTCGGAAGCGAGTGTCGTTGCGGCAGCGGAGCCTAGGCCTATGTCAAACGTGAGCGTCGTCAATCCTTTTCGCGTGGCCGGTGCCATGAGGGCCCGGTACCTCGACTACATGGTTGAGGCACTACCCATCCATCACACCCAGGGACGCCTGCGTACGCAGTTTCGAGAGCAGCTCGCCGTTCCGGACGCGTTCGTGCGCGAGCCGCTGATCTCGGCGATACCAAGCTATCAAACGGCGGAGACGCCGCGTCAACTGTTCGATCGGGCGGAAGCACCCAGCCTCTCCGGCCGAATGGCGAGGCTCAATCAGCAGGTCTTCCACGCGGACAGGCCGCTGTACACGCATCAGTTAGCGGCAATCAAAGCGGTGCAGAGCGGGCGCAACGTGGTTGTCGCTACCGGAACGGGTAGCGGAAAGACCGAGTGCTTCCTGCTCCCCCTGCTCGATGAGGCGATTCGGTCGGGCGTGCCTTCCGGTGTTCGGGCGATTCTCGTGTACCCGATGAATGCGCTCGCCAATGACCAGCTGGATCGGATGCAGAGCCTCATAGCGGACTCAGGCGTGACGTTTGGCCGCTACACGAGCCAGACTCCAGACGAGGTTGAGGCCCAGGACGGGCCAGCGGTGTGTCCGAGCGAGCGAAGGTCGCGGGATGAGATCCGGAAGGATCCTCCTCAACTTCTGTTGACGAACTTCGCAATGCTGGAGTACCTGCTGTTGCGGCCGGACGACCAGCGAATCTTCCGCCACGGACAAGTGCGGCACGTGGTGCTGGACGAGGCACACAGCTACACGGGAGCCCAGGGTATCGACATCAGCCTGCTGATGCGCAAACTGAAGCGACGGTTCGGCGACTCGCTCCGGTTCATTCTCACCAGCGCCACTTTAGGAGATGATGTTCCAGAAGCCTCGCAGAGGATCGCAGACTTTGCGACCCGTCTGACGGGGTCAGCGTTCGACGCTGGTGATGTGGTTCGGGGCGTGAGGAAGGACCTATTCGGCTCGGCCCCTTCCGTCGATCTCCAAGCATCGGTGCATACGTCTCTCGAGGCAGTGGCGTCCGATGACGCGATCGCCTCCGCACTGAGCAGCACAGCAGCCATGCTGGGAATGCTCGAACAGTGCGGGTTTGCCGGCCAGACCGGCGAGGGGCCGCGGCAGGCCCTTTTCCGTACGCTGAAGCCGCTCGGCGTAGTTCGACGCGTGTGCGAGCTGATTATCGCCAGTCCAAGGTCGATCTCCGAGTTACAAGCAGCCCTGTTGCAAGAGGGAGTGACGATCTCGTCCAAATGTCTGGAACGGTTGGTCGTGCTGACCACCAACGCACGCACAACAGAAGTCGACGGCGTGCCGCTGCTGTCGGCGCGGGTACACCAGTTCTTTCGCGGGGTGGCAGGCGCTTCTGTCTACCTCTCCGGAGGACAGGGTGGGGCAGTTGGACCGGACGGGGTGCTCGAGCAACTCGTGCTTGAAGACCGGCGAACCCCCGACGAACGGGGGCGACACCCCGTACCACTGTCGGTGTGTCACTCGTGCGGTTTTCCCTTCGTGGTTATTCGTGAGGATGGAGATCGTTGGGCCTACCCAACTATGAACGATGGTGAACACCGACTTGCGCTGACCTGGGTAAGTCCAGAGTTCATGGTCGAGCTTGATCCGGACGACCAGACGGAGGCTTCGGAAGGGGACGGCGATGGCGTGCCGTCCCTGTGGCTGGACACCCAGTCACGAGGGCTGCTTCGTAGCAGTCCGACCACTCCGGCCGACTCACTCGTTCAGATGTACCTGGTCCCTACCGCGAACGAACAAGGGGACATTCAGAAATGCCCATGCTGCGGAGCGGGACGAGGCGCCTTCCCATCGGCTGCTCGCTCCTTCATCACAGGCGATGATGCTCCCACCGCTGTACTTGCGGAAGAGTTACTTCGGCAGATGCCTGTCCAGGACAAGTCCAAGCCCGCTGGTGGTCGGCGGTTGCTCGCATTCTCTGACAGTCGCCAAAGAGCGGCCTTCTTTGCACCATATTTGAGCCGCACGGTTGCCGAAGCGTCATTCGTCGAGCCGGTGCTGACGGCGATCGCACAATCCGACACCAAGGGTGAACTCCACAGCATCCCGGAGTTGGCGGAAGCTGCGGCCCGACACGCCAAGAGTCGACGCTGGGTGATTCTGCGGTCGACCGACGAGGAGGGCTACGACTGTTACGACGTGGCAGAGTCCGCAACGTTGCGGGGTGCTGATGAGCGCAAACTCATGCGGGAGTGTGCCCTTGTCTTGTACCAACACATGACCTCGACGCCACTCCAACGGACGCGATTGCCGCGGCTCATGCTCGCGGCACCGCATATGGAACTTCGATCGGGCGACCTCGATGCCCTAAGGAACAGAGTACCGGCGCTGTTCCGCGATGACCGAGTTGGCATCGATGCGGTCCAACGCATGTGCGCCTTCTTGATGCGTCGTTTCGCGATAACGTTTTGGCCAGATGACCTTCAGGCACGCGACCTTCTGCCCGGACGCAAAGGACCATTGCAGGTCGCGGTGCACAAGGACCCTTCAGGAATGAGCCGCGATGGCATGAAAATCATGCGATGGAATCCCTACCGGCAAACTGCCCGCTATCGACGTACATCGGTGAAGCGGAGCCACCTGCGAGATGTGCTTGAGAAGACGCTGACTCTTTATGGACCGGTGTCAGAGACGCTCTTGGACGAGACGCTTGAAGCGCTGTGGGACGTGCTGACGGCCGAGAGTAGCGCGATACTGAACGGGCTTGGCACGGGCCTGTTTCAGGTTCCTGCCGGCGCGATTCTGGCGAGCGGAAAGGGACCGTGGTACCGATGCCATTCCTGCGACGCCCGAACCGTGCACCCCATGGGTGGGCAGTGCGAGGTATTTGAGTGCAAGGGGCGATTGGTGGAGGTGACCGCAGCGGAGGCGGGGGCACCGAGTGGGCATCTCACCAAGCGGTACAAGGCCGAGCCACTGCCCTTGCGGGTGCGAGAACACACGGCGCAATTGAGCCTGGAGCACGGCCGTGAGTACCAGGACGAGTTCAAGGCTGGCAGTTCCAACGTTCTAAGTTGCTCGACGACGTTCGAAATGGGCGTAGACATTGGTGACCTGGACTCGGTGCTGCTTCGGAATGTTCCACCATCGACATCGAACTACCTGCAGCGTGCCGGTCGAGCGGGAAGGCGGAACCAGTCGCTCGCGCATGCGGTGACGTTTGCCAGGTCCCTGCCGCACGATCTCCACCACTTCTTCCGGCCATTGGACATGGTGGCCGGTCGGGTGCCAGTTCCGATTGTGCATTCGCAGAATCGTGTGTTGACTCAGCGACACGTGAACAGCCTGCTGCTTGGTCGGTTTCTGCTGTGGTTGCTGGAATCGGGGGAGATGAGTCAGTTCGACAAACAACCGCGGTCGCTGGGACAGATGCGGGCGGGGGATACGGATAAGCACCTTGGCTTCTTCCCAAAGACCGTTGATGGTCCCGTTCGCCCGGCGGACCTCTTTGCTCCTTGGTGCCGGGAGCACGCCATCGAGCTCGTCGCCGAAGTTGGGGCGTTCATGCCCAACATACCGGGACTCTCCGCGGGTGACGCGATCGCTCAAGCAAGCAGCAGCCTGTTCGATCGCGATTCTGTGCAGGCGGATCGCACGGTGTGGCATAAAGGTCTGCGAGCCCATCTCCGGGCCTACGAGCTTCAGTTGAACGAACTCCGCGAAGAAGCCGACAAGGCTTGGAAAGACGGTGACCGCAAGCAGGCCACTGCTCTTGCCGCCGCCTCCGAGCGCGTGGAGCGGTTAGCCGCAGAAGTGTGCGACCGGAGTTTGATCGATTTTCTCGCCGGCAAGCACTGGCTGCCAAACTACGCATTCCCGCAGGATGTTGTGCAACTGACCGTACGGGCCGGTGATTTTCGGAGCAAGATGCGACTGGAACGGTCGCGGGACCAAGGCATTTCCGAATACGCACCAGGTGCCGAAGTGATCGTCGACGGTCTGTCGCTGACAAGCGTCGGCATTGATCTCGAAAGGCGTGAGCCGCGGCTGGAGACGGTCCGGTTCCTTCCCGGCCATCGAATCGCGATAGCCCTCGCGCAAGAGGGCCAAGCTACGGCCGGTCCTCAGGCGTTCTACTTCATTCAGCCGCTGGGATTCACGACGAGCGCATCCGAACGGCCGGTTCCCCCAAATCTGTTCCGGCGACGCCCACCGCCGAGCACTGAAGTCTTCTTGGCCGAGGGCGCTGATGAGGGAGCGTTTGTGCAGTGCGTTGGCCTGCTGGGAGTCCGGTCCGCTCTGGGACCGGAGTCTCGACTGTTCCGTGCCAACCTCGGAAAGGAAAAGCGAGGCTTCCATTTGTGCCTGCGCTGCGGCGCGCAAAGAACCGTCGGTGGACGGGGTCCGCACGAGTCTCCTTGGGGGGGAAGGTGCACCGGCATGTTCCGCCCTCTGGCACTGGCGCACAGCTTCTCGACATCGGTGCTGCAGGTACAGTTCGTCAGCGGCGGCGCACCCGAAGTAACGGACCAGGCGTTTTGGCACACGCTTGCGGCCGCCGTTGCCAACGCGGCCTGCGACCTCCTGGAGATCTCAAGAAATGACCTGGTGTGCGGCTTCCGAGCGAGCTCGGAGTCCGGTAAAGAGGGAGAGTTGTATCTCTACGATCAAATCCCGGGCGGGGCAGGCTACGCAGAGCGTATTCAAGAGCGACTGTCTGAGGTGCTCGCGAGAGGCAAGCACCAACTCGAACAGTGCGAGAATCCGCAATGCGACCCCAATGGGAGTTGCTACGGATGCCTGCGCAACTACTCCAACCAGTTCAATTGGGACCATTTGCAGCGGTCCGTGCCGCTCGCTTGGTTGCGGGGTCTGACCGGTGCGCACGGCCAAGCCACATGACCGTTCCGGCATAAATGACAGTCAGGCCGCTGGGCCAGAAGGTGAAGGGCAGAGATGGCGATAGACATCATCGGAGTAGACGGATCGCCAGAGTGGGATGCAGCGTGCGAGTTCAGCGACATGCTGTCAGAGGTGTTCCGTCTTCCGGACACGGTAACGCTCGTCGCCGGCGCAAAGTTCTGGGGCCAGGGCAAGGTGGACGTCGATATCGTCGCACTGGGGTCGATGGCAAAGGGGTTTGTCATCGATCAGAAGGCGCTGCCGGCGGAGTTTCGTGACCGCCCTGCATACTTGGCGAGCTTTGCGCTGACCGTGGAGGTCAAGGACCTCCCCCCTGAGCGGCTTCAGATCGTCGGTCATAACAAGGTGCTCGGGGAATACCGGGGAACCTGGTCTGATTTATCTGAGCAGTCATTCAAGCAGAAGTACGCAGCGAAGGGGTTCCTGGAGGGTCTGGGTCTGGAAAGTCCATTCTGGCATCCGTTCCTCTGGCTTCGGAACTTCCCCGCGTCCCAGCTCCCGACAGGTTCGCACAACCTGCTAGGCACTCCCCTGGAGGGGCGAGCATTCCTGTCACGGCTTGTCGAGCTCCATCGCGACAGTCTCCGCTGGCAAGCAGCGCAGGGGTGGAGTCACTTTGTGATTAGCGCCAGTAGGTCGGAGACTATGGCCTCTGTTCTGCAAGCCGCGGCGGCCTTTCGCAAGAAGATCCAGCCTACCGCACTCGATCGCAAGCGCGTCGAGCGTGTTTGCGATCGCCTCATCAAGGAGGGCGAGCAGCAGCAGCAGTACGTGCAGCGCCTGGGCAAGCAGCTGTTGGTTTTTCGAGGGCGTGGAGGTTCGGGCAAGACGGTAACATTGCTACGCCTAGCGAAAAACCTCTATGACGACTTCGGACACCGCATCCTGTTTCTGACCTACAATCGTGCCCTTGTCTCAGACCTGCGCCGCCTCTTCGCTATTCTGAATGTTGGCGATCGGTTGGGGGAGCGGTCGATCAGCATTCGGACAAGTGAGAAGTACTTCTTCTCGGTTCTCCGAGCCTGGAACATGGCTCCTTCTGACGAACAGGAGCATGGATACCCGGCAGAGGCGTATCAGGCCAACAAGGCCCAGTTGTTGGAGCTGCTTCGCCTGAGTAAACCAAGTGAACTCCGAGAGGATGCAACATGGCAGCAGAACCCGGACCTGTTCCAATGGGACTGTGTGCTAGTGGATGAAGGCCAGGACTGGCCGGACGACGAACGGGACCTGCTCTATTCGCTGTTCGGTCCCGAAAACATCGTCGTCGCAGACGGAGTAGACCAGTTTGTTCGCGACCAGACCCGGTGCGACTGGCGCAGTGGCGAACCGTTCGGCAACTGCGCAGCTCAGGTGGTGCCGCTCCGGAAGTCGTTGCGGCTGAAATCCAACCTCTGCCGAGCCGCAAGAACATTCGCATCGCTGCACGGGCTTGAATGGGATCTGGAAGTCAACGACGAAGTCCCCGGCGGGCGAATTATCATCGTTGAGGGGGAGTACACAAAGGCGATCCACCAAATCGTGATGGAGTCTCACAGTAAGGCAGGCAACTCGCCCGTAGATTCGCTATTTTGTGTGACCGGTGGCTCTGAGGCGACATCGAGCAAGTTCGCAGCCGTGCTGGAGGCGTGGGGTGAGCGGGCGTGGGACGGCACCCAGGCAGAAACACGAGAGACGTTCCCGACCGATCCTGAGCAGTACCGAGTGGTCAAGTATGAGTCCTGCCGAGGTCTTGAGGGATGGACGGTTATTTGCCTGGAGTTCGATAGGTTCTTCGACCTCAAGCAACTCCACGCCAAACCGGAGGAGAGCGGACTTTTGCGAACGGCGGATGCGCTCGCCAAAGAGCACGCTGCGCGGTGGTGCATGATCCCGATGACGCGTGCAATCGACACTCTTGTGCTTCAAGTGCTGACGGGCAGTCGGCTTGGCGCATTGCTACACCAACTCCGGGCGCAACATCCAGACTTCGTTGAGATGCGATCTGAGGCAAGCGACACCCCAGCGTCAGCCTGACGACACACTGCATAGAGGCGAGTTCACCAGCCAAACACCCGTTCTCGCCGGCCCCGGGGTGAAAACAGGTCGCGCTGGCGGAAAACAAACACGCCGCGCCCGCCGCCGCACTCCCTCGCCCTAACGAGAGACCTTGAAGGCGCTCGCGCACCCACTATTTCTTGTGACGAAGGGACTTGCGCAACACGCAGGTCCCTTTTTTCATGCCCGCCGCGGCCGTTTGTCCCCCAAACTGTACCCCGCGAGCGTGAAACCAGGGCCTGCCTTCCGGGTCGAATGACCCAAGAGGTTCATGTGGCCAGCCTCAAGAAACGCAGCGGCGTCTACTACGCGCAGTGGTACGTCGGACCCAAGCAGAAGCGCATCAGCCCCGACACCGAGTCGTACCAACTCGCGAAGGAGAAGCTCCGCCAGTTGGAGTCATCGCTCGCCCGCGAGCAGGTCCGAACCGCTGACCTCGTCGCCAACCCAGGCTGCTACCCCACCGCCGCGGCCCTCGCCCTCGTCCCCCTCCTCCGCGCCGGCCTGATCCAGCGAGACTCCATCATCATCAACGCCGCATCGGGCGGCAGGCAGGTGCCTCTACCAACCGATCAGATCGTCTTTGCCGATGACACCAGCGGCAGCGCACGGGTTGGCTTCGGCGGAATGAGCTTCGAGGGAATGGGAGAAAGTCATCTGGTCTTCTACCGAGTCCGTGACCTTCGTCCCGAAGAAGAACTTTCTCCTGAGCGTGGGCGGAAGATGACCTTGGAGCCGCACATGGTGTCTTCGATCTATGTCGATGGCCGTCACGTCTGGCCGGCTGGTTCATCGTCCTCTGATTCCATTCCTGCTGACGGACGACGATGAGTCCCCTGGTGAGCTCCGTGCAATGACCGACCTCGCAGCTCAGCCTCCGATCGGGGACCCACCTCACTCAGACAACGTCGGATGGCACCTGGAGCATTCTTACGCTCGGCTTCCCGAGATCTTCCATGAGCGCTGTGCTCCGGTGCCGGTGCGTGAGCCGCGCATGGTGGTCTTCAATCGTCCCCTGGCGAAGTCATTGGGGCTCGATGCTGAGGTGTTGGACAGGGAGGAGAGCACGGGTCTCTTTGCGGGCAACCAATTGCCGGACGGTGCTCGGCCGTTGGCGCTGGCTTATGCGGGGCATCAGTATGGGCATTTCACCACGCTGGGCGATGGACGAGCCATCCTCTTGGGTGAGCAAATCACGCCCAACGGCGAGCACTTTGACATCCAGCTCAAGGGCTCAGGC
>Ga0163149_10004547_pt1 | contig 15080 bp, 9 predicted proteins | sample OliLakLV19MP5G1_FD_148604 | JGI IMG/M metagenome (GOLD analysis project Ga0163149, IMG submission 148604) | Freshwater microbial mat bacterial communities from Lake Vanda, McMurdo Dry Valleys, Antarctica - Oligotrophic Lake LV.19.MP5.G1 | ecosystem: Environmental > Aquatic > Freshwater > Lake >...
TGGGGCTGGAGCCGCATGAGCCGCTGAATGGTCTTCACCGCGGAGGCGTTGCGAGGCATGACCGCGATCCGATAGGTCGCGGTCTTCAGCGGAGTCACGGTCAGGGTCGGGGCGGTCGCAGTCGCATTCGCAGTCGTCATGGCGGATCCAGTCTTCGGGGAGCTCTTGGGGCCAGCTCTTGGGGGAAGCTCTTGGGGGAAGCTCTTGGGTGGAGCTCTTGGGTGGAGCTCTTGGGGCCAGCTCGCGGGGTCAACGTCCTACTCGCTCCCAGAGGGGCCATCCAGCGCCGGGGGGCGCGGGGCCGCTTTGGGAAAGGGGGCGAGTGTAGCAGCACGGCCCCCCAGGAGCGAGGGGGAGGGCGACGTGAGGGGTGCCGCCGGAGCGGCCATCCGGGGCGGCGAGGAGGCGTTCACCGGGCAATTCCCGGGGCTATTCAGGCTCCGCGGACGAGGATCACGAGGACAGTCGCCCTCGCCGCACCGTCCTTTCCGCCGTCCTCCCCGAGCTCGAGCAGCAGCGTGGCCCCCCGAACCGGCGTCGAGGCCGTCGACGTGGCGACGTTGCGGGTCGTGCCGTCGAACTGCCGAAACTCGACCCGCATGGAAATCGCCGAACCGTCGGCGTCGAGAGTCGGCTTGGCCAGAAGGGTGAGCTCGGCACCGTCGACCGGGGCCTCCTTGGTGGCGCCGGCGCCGACGGTCGAGATCTCGAGAATCTCGCCGAAGCGGGTCATGCCGCTCCTCGACCAGAGCCGTTCGGCTCCAGCGCTGCGGAGGATGTTCTCGCCGAGAAGGAGCGAGGCGCTCTCGTGGCGGCGCCGCAGATGTTCGAGCTGCGTCGCCGGAAGTCGAACCAGCGTTGCTTCGATTGCGGCGCCTCGCGGGTGGAGGACCTGAAGCTGGTCGAGCAGCTTTCGAAGCTGGAGATGGATGCGCGGCGCCGCCGTCACGTACATGATTCCGTCGCGCTCGTCGACGCGTCCGCGCGAGCCTCCGGCGGCGAGCCATGCCTCGGGGTCGACATGCTCGATCAGCATCGAGACCAGTCGGCCGGCGCGGGTCAGCGGCTCCCTCACGGCGGCATCCGGCGCCGCTGCCGCCGCGTCCGCGTCTGGCTTGACGTCTGGCCTGTCGTCTGGCCTGTCGTCTGGCCTGTCGTCTGGCCTGTCGTCTGGGGGCGGAGTCGCGTCGTGGGTTCGCTCATCGCGTCGTTCGAGCGAGCTGCGCAGGGCCTCTTCGGCGCGGTTGTCGCCGAGCAGGCCGCGAAGGTCGTAGACATCGGTCTGCCGCAATCGGGCCGCGCCCTCGACGGTGGTGATCACGACGTGGCCACCGCCGACATCGAAGACCGGTGTCTCGTACTCGGGCGCAATGGCCAGCATGATCGCCGCGAGAACATCGCGAACCGAGCCATCGGGGACACGAAGCGTCACCTTGGTGTTCGGCTTGATCTGAAGACTCGCAAGCGCCTCCCACTCGATGCGCACCGGCGTGGTCATGCGGGCCTGAAGGTCCTCAAGCACGGCCCCGAGTTCGTCGTCCCGGGCGACCAGTCCGAGCGTCTGCTCGGCGAGCCCGTCGAGAATCGCGAGGCTTTGATCGAGATCGCTCTCGGCAGGGGCGGCTCCGCTCGGCCCACAGATCGGCCCATACATCGGAAGAGACATCGGCAGCAAGATCAGCAGGGAGGTCAGCATGTGCAGGTGAATGTGCTGGTGCCGAGGGGCCCAGACGGGATAGCGGCCGACGTCGCGTCGGTTGCACTCCGAGGGAGGCGACGCTCAGGCCCGGAGGGTCTGGCGAAGGGCGAGAACATCGAGCGGCGAGGGGGCGTCGATCGAGCCGTCCGCCGCTCCGCCATCGTTGAGGTGCTGGAGGATCCAGCCGATCTGCCCGCTGCGGTAGAGCTCGGTGAACTTCTCGACCGCCTGCGGCCAGTACCAAAGGCCCGACTTCGCGTTGAGTTCCACGAGTGCCCGTTCGGCCGCGGCGGGTCCGACATCGCGCCGGTAGGGTCGTGTCGAGGTCATGGCATCGAACGTGTCGATCACCGCGAAGAAGCGGGCGGCCATCGGGATGTCCTCGCCGGAGAGGTTGTCGGGATAGCCGGAGCCGTCGATTCGCTCGTGGTGCGAGCGCACGAGATGCAGTGCGATCTCGTCATCGATGCCCAACTCGATCAGCTTGGCGTGGCCCAGAATCGTGTGAGCCCGCATGACTGCGAACTCCTCGTCGGTGAGCGGTCCGGGCTTGCGCAGGATGGACTCGGGGATGTCGATCTTCCCGATGTCGTGCAGAAGTGCGGCCTGCATGAGCCGCTGCACGGTCGGCTGGTCGAGTTCGTTGGCTTCGGCGAGCGCCTGGGTGTACAGGGCAACGCGGGCGGTGTGCGACGCGGTCGACTCGTCCTTTCGATCGACTGCGCTGATGACGGGGGTCAGAACCGACCAGTTGAGATCCACAGGCGGAGGATAGATCGGCTGAAGGCCCGACGACGGTCCGTCGACGCGCCGCCGCCCGTTGGCGACCGGGGCTGCGACGACGGCGGGCGCTCAGCGTCCGCCGTAGAGGACCGCATGGATCGGGGCAAGCACGTTGGGGATCACGCGGCTGTCGGCGAGTCGCTCGGCGTGCGCCGCGAGGGTTGCGAAGACCGCAGCGCTCTCTTCCAGAGTGCGCAGTCCGCCGACCCGTCGCAGCGTCAGATAGACGCTGATTGGGTCCTGCAGCGACTCCAGTCCATGCAGCTCGTCGGGCTTGGGGCGAGTCTTCACCTCGACGAAGGCCTGAAGCGTCCCTTCTCCGGAGGGCGGGGCATCGAGGGTGATGCCGAGGAAGGGCTGGGCTTCGAGGATCGATTCGCCCGGGCCCTCGAGAAGCCCGGCGAGCGGCGAGTCGGCGAAGAGGGCATCGAAGACCACCTGGTCACGGTTCCGCTCGGCCTCGAGATCGAAGCCGAAGACGAGATCGAGGTGGTCGATGTCGAGCGGGCTGATCGAGAGGAAGTACGGCGCCGTCTCCAGCAGCAGCCGATGCAGTCGATACGCCTGCTCGAAGGAGTCGGGATTCACCCAGCCGCTGCGCACGCTGGTCTGCCGAAGCGAGGCCCATGAATACGCGCGGTTGGCGTCGGCGCTCTCGAGGGCGAGCTCGCCCTCGTAGCGGCGGAAGCGATCCATGTGCGGAAACTCCCGCCGCAGCCGGTCGAACATGTGCAGGACGGTCTCGCGACCCGTCGGAAGATCGAGCTTGAGCGCGATCTTCTGATTGATGTAGAAGTCGGTGCAGAGGGAGGCGTATGGGGACATGACGATCGAGGCGACAAGGCCTCAGCTCCCGCTGCGAAGACTGATCGGACGCAGGTAGGTCGCGCTCCGCCAGATCCACTCCAGCGGGCCGATTGCGAAGAACCGGAACCAGATGTTGGCGAAGAGAAGGATTGCGGTGTAGATGGCGATCACGATGCCGATCAGTTCGAGGCGGTCGAAGCGTCCGAACTGGGCGAAGCCCCACCAGTACATGATTGCGGTCGCCAGCACGCTCTCGGCGAGATAGCCGGTGAGCCCCATGCGACCCGGCTTCGAGATCACGCGGAAGGCCGCGGCGCTGGGGCGGGCGTGGACGAGAAGACAGATGATCCCGATGTACCCCATGGTCAGCATCGCCGCCCCCAGCGCGTAGGGGCCACCCATCAAGGCCGAGCCCGGGGTCATCTGGAAGTTCTCGGCCGACATGATCCATCCGTGGGCCACCTGGAGTGCAAACCCCGGGATCGCCAGAAGCGCACAGCCCCGATGCCAGCGGACCTTGTCGGCGGCGAAGAAGTCGGCCTTCATCAGGCCGGCGCCGAACAGAAAGAGCCCGGCGACGTACCAGCTCCACGAGAACACGCTACTCAGCAACCCGAAGACGAAGAGGATCGAGCGGAAGGTGAAGGCATCGCGGAACGGCCCGTCTCGGAACGCGGCGGTCTCCGCGGCCATCCAGCGCTCATCGAAGGGGTTGAACTTGCTGGCCATCATCGCGCCGAATCCGCGGAGGTCATCCTGCTCCGCGGGCTCTGCGTCCCCGTCTTCTTCCACGTCTGCGTCGGCCCCTTGGGCAGCGTCAACCGGCGGTTGCCCAGCGTTCTCCGCCTCGGCCATCGCGTTGCGGGTTGCATCGACCACCAGCTCGGCCGAACCGAAGGCCGGCTCGGCGCCGTCATCGTCCGCCGCTGAGTCCGTCGTTGAGTCCGCCGTTGAGTCCGCCGATGAGTCCGCAGATTCCGCAGCAGTGGCATCGACTGCGCTCTCCGCCTGCGGTGGAATCATGACTGCCTGAAGCAGCCCGAAACCGGTCATCAGGACCGCCGAGAAGATCAGCACTCCAAGCCCCACGCGGATCAGGGCCTTCGCCGACATCCCGCCGAGGAGGAGCAGCGAGAACCCCAGCATCGAATACATGAGGAGGATGTCGCCGTACCAGATGAGGAGCGCGTGAATCAGCCCGAAGACCATCAGGACCAGCAGTCGCCTCACGAAGACCGCGTTGTGCGATCGACCATCGCGCTCGGCCCTCATTCGCTGGAGCATGAAGCCCGCGCCGAAGAGGATCGAATACATCGAGATGAACTTGAACTGGAAGAGGAGTTCGATGATCCACCAGCCGATGAGGTCGTTGCGGCTGGCATCGGCGAGCGTCGGGCCGCCGAATCCCTCCATCATGGGCATTGCAAAGAGCGGGATGTTGACCATGAAGATGCCGAAGAGCGCCACCCCGCGCATGACATCGAGCACCATCAGGCGGTTGGAGGCACGGGTCGGCTCGGAGAGCGAGCGGATCTCCGAAGGCGCCGCCTCGGACGTACGCGGCGGCGGCTCGGCGCAGTTCGGTTCGATTGGCGGTTCGATTGGCGTTGTCATGCATACCCCCCATTGGACGGGACGAGTGTCGAATCAGGACCGGGACCGGGACCGGGACCGGGACCGGGATTGGAACGTCATTCGGAGTGACCGCGTTCCGCTTGCATCGTGAGCGGCAGTTCAGGTTCCAATCGACGCCTCCCGCGGCGACGATCGGATCCGACCGTAGGTCATGACGCGCCACAGCCATTCCAGTGGTCCCATGCTGAAGCGGTCGAACCAGAAGTGAGCGCCCACGGTCAGCGCCAGCCAGATCACAAGGGCCAGCCCGACGAGTTGAAGACGGCTCACCTCGCCGAGCCAGGCCAGTCCCCACGAGTACATGAGAAACGCACCGACTGCGTTCTCGGCGATGTAGCCGGTCAGACCCATCCTGCCGATGCGGCCGACGGCTCGACACGGCGTGGCGAGTTGGGAAACGCGACGCGACGCCTCCTGAATGCGGCAGAGAGCGCCGACGATGCCCAGCATCATGAGGACGGCGCCGATTGAGTGGATCGGACCCATCCATGCGAACCAGTCGACCAGCGCCCCCGACTCGGCGGTGATCGACGCCGCGTAGGTCGACTCGAGGATCAGCCCGGGGATCACGAGCCACGCGGCGCGGCGCAGCCACACGCGCTCGGGAGGGGTCTCGCGCGGGGGAACGGCGGGCCCCGTGGTGGACCCGAGCACCCCGAACTTCTGGAGCGCCGCACCCAGACAGAAGAGCGCCAGGATGTGCCAGTTCCACTTGTCGAAGTTCGCCCCGTTGCCATCGACCAACGAGGCGAAACGAAGCCCGCACGCCTCGATGAATGGTCCGTCGCGGAGCACTCGGAACTCGTACGCCTCCCATGCCGGGTCCCAGGTTTCGATGCCGAGTTCGAAGAGGATCACCCACGGGTGGATGAAGGGTGCTCGATCCGCGGTCGCCTCGGCGATGCGGAGTTCGCTCGAGCACTCGAACCACGGATCGAAGTCGAGAGCGGGCGGTGCGTCGGCCGTGTCGTTGGCGCCCGGATACTCGGGCGCAACCTCGGCAGAAGCCGTCGCATCCGCGTACTCGAAGCCCCAGTCGCTGGGCTGCGGAAGCGCGTTCCACAGTGAAAGCCCCAGCGACGCCACGAAGAGGACGGTCGCGAGCACCGCGAGCGTCATCGCCCGACAACGAACGATCAGAAGAAACGGAAGCCCGAGGATTGCGTAGGTGACGAGGATGTCACCCGACCAGATGAGGATTCCATGGGCAAGGCCGAAGAGAAGGAGCCCTGCCATGCGTCGGATGCCAAGGAGTGCGCCGCGGCTGGGCCCCGTCGTCTGAATGGAGGTCGTGCGAGCGGCGGTCGCGCGAGTCATGAAGTGCGCGAGTCCGACACCGAACAGAAGCGAGTAGAGCGACACGAACTTGAACTGGAACCCGATCTGCATCACCCACCACGCGGTCCGCTCGATGCCGTCGTCGGGCGGGATGAACGCCCCGGACGAGGAAAGGGCGATCATCGGGAGGTTGACCATGAAGATGCCGAAGAGGGCCACGCCCCGCAGCAGATCGAGAAGCGGGTCGCGCTCGCCCGAGGCGGTCGGCGCGACCGCGGAGTGCGATGACGTCGTGATCGGAAGTTGAATCGGGCCTCCGCGGGGAGAGGGCGGTTCCGAGTCAGCGTGCGGTCTGCTGGCTCGCGGGTCGGGTCGGGAGCGAACGGATCCAGTCGACGAGCGAACTCGTCTCTTCAAGCGATGTCACCGCAAGATCGGCGCCCTCGTCACGAAGGCGGTCGACGCTGAACGAACCGGTCGCCACGCCGATCACCCTGCAGCCGTTGTGGTGGGCGCAATCGACGTCGTGCGGCGTGTCGCCGATCACCAGCACCCGGTCTGCGGCGATGTCGCGCCCGAGCAGCTCCCGGTGCCTGCGCATGGCCACCGGTGGAAGGTGCCGGCGCGAGGGACCGTCGATGCCCCAGGCGGCGACCAGGAATCGATCGGGATCGATGCCCGCGGCGCTGATCTTCAGGCGACCGGTCTCGGGGTAGTTGCCGGTGAGGAGTCCGATTGTGATCTCCTCGAATTTGGTGAGGGCATCGAGCAGCGGCACCACACCCGGCAGGGCTCGTGCGGTCGCCTCGCGGGTCAGCCGATCGGCGAGTGCCCGCCCGTAACGAGTTCGAAAGCGGGTGTGATTGTCATCGCTGGGTTCGACGCCATTGGCCGCGCAGAGATCGCGCCAGATGAGCGAATCGAGGCGACCCGCCACGTCGATTCCCTCGAAACTGAAGTGATCTCCGAAGAGCTCGCGACCGGCCTCGAGCATCGACGTGACACCCGCTCGTTCGGTGTGGAGCATCGTGCCGTCGATATCGAAAAGGATCAGCATCTGGGGAGAATCAGCCTGTGGGTGGGTGCGGAGTTGGAGGAGTCGGTGCGACTGGACTGCCGCAGCCGACGGCGCTTCAGGCGACGGTGGCGCAGACCTTCCGGGCGGCGTCGGTCAGATCGGTCGCGGTCTGCATCGAGCGGATCTCTCCGCTGGCTTCGGTGAGGATCTTCCGCGCCTCGTTCACGTTGGTTCCCTCGAGTCGAACCACGAGAGGCACCGAGAACCCCACGCTCTTGGCCGCGGCGACGATCGATCGGGCGATCGTGTCGCACTGCATGATGCCGCCGAAGATGTTGACCAGCACGCCCTCGACCCGCTTGTCCGAGAGGATGATCCGGAACGCCTCGGTCACGGCTTCTTCGGTGGCGCCACCGCCGACATCGAGGAAGTTCGCGGGTTCGCCGCCGTGAAGCTTGATGATGTCCATCGTCGACATCGCCAGTCCGGCGCCGTTGACCAGGCAGCCGATGTTTCCGTCGAGTGCCACGTAGCTGAGTCCGAACTTGTTGGCCTGGAGCTCGGCGGCGTTCTCCTCGCTCGGATCGAACATTCCGGCGATCTGCTTCTGCCGGAACATGGCGTTGTCGTCGAAGGAGAATTTGGCGTCGATGGCGATGACCTGACCGTCGGGCAGTTCCGCCGTCGCCGGAGTCACCACCAGCGGATTGATCTCGGCGAGACTCGCGTCGGTCTCCTTGAAGACCTTGGCAAGCTTCATCATCACCTCGACCGCCTGATTGACCTGTCGACCCTTGAAGCCGAGGGCGAACGCCAGCTTCCGGGCCTGATACGGCTGGAGGCCCAGGAGCGGATGGATTCGCTCCTTGAGAATCGCCGACGGATCGCGTGCGGCCACGGCTTCGATCTCGACGCCACCTTCCGCCGAGGCGATCATCGTCGCGGTGCGAGCGGCGCGGTCGAGGGTGATGGCGAGGTAGTACTCCTTGGCGATGTCGACGCCGGCGGCCACCAGAAGACGCTTGACGTCGAGTCCCTCGGGCGGCGTCTGCGGCGAGACCATGCGATGGCTCAGCATGTACTTCGCGGCTTCACGAGCCTCGGCGGTGTTGTTCACGACCTTGACGAACCCGGCCTTGCCGCGACCGCCGGCGTGCACCTGGGCCTTGACCACGACGATCTTCGCGCCCTCGTCGAAGAGCCGCTTCGCCTCCGACGCGGCGTCGTCCACCGACTGCACCATCGCCCCGGCGGGAACGGGCATGCCCGCATCGGCGAGGAGCTGTCGACCCTGATATTCGTGAATGCGCATGGGGGCAGAGGGTAGCGGAGGAGGGGCCAGGGAGCAGGGAGCAGGGAGCCGCAGTGGGTTGCACGATTCATGCTCGTGCAGACAGCAGCGCCCTGCGGCACTCGCGGCGAATCGCACCCTTGGACCGCCGAGCACCAGCTCGGCCGAACAGCCACGCGTATCCGAAGCTCTCGCGCCACGCCCGCACCGGATGCGACGGCGACACCCGAGGCCACACTTCATCGGCGCAGCCGACGAACCTCGTCGGCGACCCCGACCTGCCGCCTCAGCCGGCGCTCTTCGCCGCCGCGGCCTTCGACGCAGCCTTGATTTCCGCCTTGGTCTCGGGCTTGGCGTCGGCCTTCGGCTCCGAGGCGGAGTCGGCCTTGACCTTGGGCTCGGGAGTCGCGGCAGCCTTGGCTGCCGCTTCCTTGCGCTTGATGGCTTCGATCTTGGTGCGGTCCGGGCCGATGATCATGGTCATGCGGCGACCGTTCATCCGCGGAGGAAGTTCGACCTTGCCGACTTCGCTGAGCCGCTCGATGACGTCTTCCATGCGATCGTCGCCGCGGCTGCGATGGGCGATCTCGCGGCCTCGGAAGTTCTGGACGATCTGCACCTTGTGCCCTTCGAGCAGGAAGCGTCGAGCCTGGTCGAGCCGGATGCCGACGTCGTGCGGATCGATCTTCATCGATCGGCCGAGACGGACCTCCTTGAGCTCCGAGACCTTGGTCTTCGACTTGCTGACCTTCTCCTGCTTCGACTTCTCGTACTTGAACTTCCCGTAGTCCATGATGCGGACCACCGGAGGTCGGACGTCGGCCGAGATTTCGACGATGTCGAGACCGAGATCCTGAGCCCGGCGGCGGGCTTCATCAAGCTCGACCACTCCGACCATTTCGCCGTTCTCGTCGATCAGACGGATGGGCGTGATGCGGATGCGGTCGTTGACTCGAGGTCCCTGCGGGCCCGAGTCGCGATACGGACGTCTGATCTGAGAGATGGCTGATTTCCTTTTTCCAGTGGCGCCGGCATTGAGTGTCTGATCCGAACCGTCGCGCCGGAATGCGAAGGCTCGGTCGAAGCGTGTGGGTTCAGGCGGAGCCGCACCCGTGGGTGGAGATCACGCCTGCCTGCGTGACGAAGGCCAGAGCGTACGGGACCGGACCAAGGGTCCCGGCGCTGTTCCCAAAAAGCCGGGTTCGAACGCGCGGATGGCCACCGCCGCCATCGCCGCCACCGCCGCCACCGCCGAGAACGCAACAGCGGAGTGGGATCGCCGCGGAGCCGAGGGGCATCCGGGTCTGACTGGTCGCTCTCAGGTGAGACGGGCTGCGGGGCAGCTCGCCAGTCCGGTCAATGGACATGGCGGGCCGGCGAAGTGGACGAACAGAGGTGGCAGCGCATCGTCTGAAGGAAGTCGGGTGAAGGAAGTCGGGTGAAGGAAGTCGGGTGAAGGAAGGCAGGGCGCCGCCTGCGGTTTCGGTTCGTCGAATACCGCAGGAAACGACGGGCTGAATGTATCGACCACAGTGGAACCGGGCAAGCGGAAAGTGCCCGCGGCCGCTGGGCCGCAGCGCTGGGAATCAAGGCTGTCAGCGAAGATCGAAATCGACGTGCGTGCCGCCCTCGAGTTCATCGGGGCCGGGCACTTCGACGATGATTCGATCCGCCGGGACACCCTGCTCCGCCACCATGATCCCCGCGATGATGTCGGCGCGACGTCGGGCCAGGGCTTCCAGCATCGGCTCGGGCACGTCGATGGTCTCGAGAACGGCGATCTCCATCTGTTCGAAGGTCGGGCCCGGGGCCGCCGGGGCACCAGGCGATGGGGGCGGCAGCGTCGGCGCCACTCGCTGGGCGTAGGTGGTGATCACGAGCTGCCGATAGACATCGGGGGGGACTTCGCTCATCTGCGGGAAGGAGCTGCGCAGTTGCTTCAGCATCTCCTCGCGGAGCAGACCGGGGCGAAGGGCGGCGACGTCGCCGTCGTAGTGATAGTGCCCGCGGATCACGAGCGAGACGTTGGGGCGCTCCTTGAGGCCCGTGGCCAGAATGTCGACCTTGCTGAGCACCTCGACCGGAATCCGGTCGCTTCCCGCGGGGTAGGCGATGAACGACAGGTCGAGTTCCGTGCCTTGGGCGAAGGCCGACGCAATCAACTGGAACGGCGCCGTCACGATCTTGCCGAGGAGACCCAGCAGAGCCCTCCAGATCAGTCCGCCGAAACTGAACTCGGGATCGTCGAGCCGACCCTTGATTGGGACATCGCCGCGGATCTGATCGTTCGGATCGCGAAGCAGCGAGAGGCCCAGCTCGAGCGGGATCGAGGGGGCGTCGGGGCTCGCCACCTTGGCGCCGAGCTTCAACCGGTCGAAGAGGAAGTCCAGATCGCCAGTCACGTTTCCGTCGGACACGACCAGCGGCAATGTGGTGGTGAGTCGACCGTCGGCGATCTCGTAGCCCGCGTATCGCCCGGAGACTCCGCTGTATGCCGGCAGAGGCACGCCCTGCAGGGTGATCAGGACATCGGCGACAGGGCTCTCGCGGAAGCCGTCGAAGGTGCCGCGGAAGTCGAACTGCCCGGAGTTCTGGAGCCGTGCCGAGGCCGTGACCTCTCCCACGGTCGCGCCGTCGTTGGCAATCGTGGTCGCGCTCACGGTGATGGCGTCGGCGGCAATCGTCGAAGGAGCCGCCCCGCTGCGGTCGATGACCTCAACGCGACCTTCGACCACGCGCAGCTTGTCGAGTCGAAACTGGAACGGGATGAGTCCGATGAGATTCCGCTGATCACCGGCGGCGCGCGGCGCCGCGGAATCGGAGGACTCCCGCTCGCTGTCCGATCCCCCGACCATGCTGACTTCGCCGACGAGGGCGGGGCGGGTGAAGCTGGCCTCGCGGATGGCAATCGAAAGCGGCGAGTGCACGAAGTCGACGCCCTGAGCGCGAAAGGCGCCGATGGTCGCCTTGAGCAGTCCATCGTCGGTGACGCCGAGTGAACCATCCTCGATTCCGAAGTCGCCGGTCACGTTGGTCTGCGCCGGGCCGCCGTCAGGCGCGGTCGAAGTCAGCGTGCCGTCGAACTGAAGGGCCGCGAGCGTGCCGTCATGGGTCGTGCCCGCGTGGTCGACGCTCGCGGTGAGGGCGCTGCCGCGGAACGAACCGGACCACTCGAGATCCGAACCGGACCGGGCCCGCAGCGTTCCGCCTCCATTCAGAGTGAGAGCCCCGGCAGTGCCCTCGACACCCACGCCGGCCATCCCGAACGTGGCGTTGGAGAGATCGAGCGGGCCCGACCAGGCGAACTCGGCGCCGCCTGGCGAGAGGTCCGCGCTGAGTTCGACCGTGGTGATCAGGAGTTCGGTGCGCAGATCAAGCGCGCCATCCGCAATGTCGGCGGCACTCACCGTCGCCTGTTCGGCCTTGGCTTCTCCAGTCCAGGAGAGACGCCGCGCCCCTTCGGGGCTTTCTTCCCCGGCCAGTCGTCCGTCGAAACCCAACCTGGCGAGGGCCGCCTTGGCGCCGCCGCCGAGCTGGTCGGCACTCGCGCTGACGCCGTCGAGCGACAGCACCCCCTCCCAGGCCAGCGATCCCGCCGCGGACTCGGCGATGGCAGCGATGCCGCGAAGCTCGACTGCGGCGGCGGATCCCGCCACCGGCCCATTCAAATCGGCTGCGGTGAAGCTCACTCCCTTGACGCCCGCCTCGCCATCGAAACGGACGGCAGCGCGTCCGTCGAGCGAGCGGGCCGAGGTCGTTCCGGTGACGGTCATGCTCTCGGCGGCGGCGTCCATCGCGTCGGCGTCGGCTCCCGCGCTGGCCTTGGCCGCTCCCACGGCCGTCACACCGCTCCACGCACCGCTCCAGGCGCCAGCGGCATCGACGGCGCCATCGAGCCGACCGTCGAGCTTCACCGAACCGAGCTGGCCTGAGGCAGGCAGCGGTGCGGTCTGGACCGCGGCGGTGATCTCGGCTCCGTCGAGCACGCCCTCGAAGGCCAGTTTCGACACTCCCTCGACATGCGATGCCTTCACCGTGCCGCGGAGCGTCGACGAAGCGGTCGAGGCCTGAACCGGCACGCTCTCGTCGCGCACCGCGCCGGAGAGCCTTTCGAGCGTGAAGTCGCCCGTCCATTCGGCCGTGATCGACCCGTCGGCCTTCACCGTCGAATCAAATCGTCCCTGCAACTCCATCGCCCCGGCGCTGCCATCGATTGGGGAGATTCCGCCGAGCGCCAGGGTGCCGGCCGCGAGGGTCATCGTGCCATCCCAGTTCGAGACGATTCCGCCGTCGGCGGCGAACCCCACGTTCGCCGTCCCGTCGAGTCCGTACGCGTCGAAGGCGCTGCTGATCGAGGTCTCGCCGACGACCAGTTGCTCGGCCTTCGCTCCGTCCACGGCGATCTTCCCGCTCCAGCGGAGCTGCAGGGCGTCGCCGAGCATCCGTTCGGCGACGAGCTGACCGTCGAGGTCGACTCGTTCCACCACCGTCGTTCCGGCGCCGAGCGCCAGCGCTTCAAAGAGCGCTCCCTGTCCGACGAGCTCCCGCAGCACCACCTGCCCATCCCACTCGAAGCGCTGTCCGGTGGTGTTGTCGAGGGCCACCGTGGCTTCGCCGCGCAGCTCGACAGAGGGGGTCCTCAGGAGATCGCTCGTCGCTCCGCCCTGCGGCGTCTGCTGCAGGACGGCGTCCTCCAGCCGCATCAGCCCGGACCAGCGCAGGGTTCCGCTGTTGGGATCGGGAGTGCGGGCGGAGACTCGGGCCTCGACGAAGAAGCGCGCGGACTGAAGGGTCGGCGATTGCAGCGGAGGCGACAGAATCAACGCGAGATAGGGGCTCGTCGGTTCCAGTTCGAGCCCCTCGATGCGCACGTCGCTCTCGAAGATCCGGTCGCGGACGCCGAGCGATCCACCGAGAGTGACGCGCCCGTTGGTACCGATCAGCAGCCCGCTGGTGAAGGGGATGACGAAGCCCTCGCTGCTGCGAATGGGCCCGGCGACGATCGAGGCCTCCCGAATCGGAAGCTCGACCGCGGCGCCGGGGACGCGGTCGACGACGTCGACCGACTGATTCTCGATGCGCACTTCCTCGAGCGTGAGGTCCCAGGGACCGACGATGTCCTGGATGAGATAGGAGATTGCGGTGAGCAGTTGACGGACCGGATATGGAATCGTCCGCGGATCCACTCGCTCTTCCGGCACGGTCGACTCCGCGGGGGCACCCGCGAGGCCGCGGAGGTCGCGGGTGGCGGCTTCGATTGCCGCCGCTTCCTCGGAGGTCAGCGATCCCTCGGGCATGATCAGCATGGCCGCGAGATTGAGCTGACCTTCGGCGTCTCGATCGACCTTCAACGTGCCGTCCCGAGCGCTGATGCGGGCGATGGAGGCCACCCGATCCTGGGCGTTCACCGCCACCGATTCGATGGTCAGCGTGGGCAGCGTCATCAGCGAGGCGTCGTTGCGCTCGACTGCGACGTTGACGAGGTCGACGCGACTGAGGTTCACGCTCGCCCGTCGCGGTTCGGCGAGCGGGGCGAAGTCGTAGTCGATCGACGCCGAAAGCCGGCCGTCGACCACCCGCGCGTCGCTGTAGCGCAGGAGGTAGGGCATGAATTGCGACATCACCAGATCGGTGGCCTCGATTTCGCCCCTGGACATGAACGGATCGGTGTTGAACACGCCCGACCAGATGAGCCGGGCGCCGGTGTCGGTGGTGGCGACCAGTCGATGGTGATTGTCGACGGTGGGGGCGGTGTCGAGATTCTGGAGCGAGAAGGTGAGGCCACCGACGGCCATCGCAAATGGTTCGGGGAGGGTGAAGTCGTCGAGACGGACGGTGCCTTCCTCGACCGTGAGCTGATCGATCACCACGTGCGGCACCGCACCGAGAGGCTCCGACTCCTTCGGATCCGAATCGGGGCGCATCAGGCCGGCAAGGTTGAAGGTGCCGTCCGCGGCGATCTCGCCGAAGACAGAGGGACCCCGCAGGTCCAGATGGGCGAAGTGCCAGCCGGCCTTGAAGAGCGATCGCCAGAACTCGAAGTTGGTTTCAACGCTCTCCAAAGCGATGGTCCGTCGACCGCTCTGGTCCGCCACCAGCAGGTCCTCGAGCCGGAAGCGGAAGGTGTAGGGGTTGCTCTCGACTCGACCCACCGCAATCGTCCCGACGATCGAGCGCTCGACGAGCGGGCGCACGATGTGCTTGACGACCAGCGGAACGCCGAAGAAGCCGAAGAGGGTGTAGAGCAGCACCGCGCTTGGGATGCCGATCATCGTCCGCCGCATCCACGTGCCGCGAGCTCGCCACCAGCGCCCGAATGCCGAGCCCTCGGTCGATTTGCGTGGGGCCGGTTGGGTCGGTTCAGGCGGCGCCGGTTCGGTCGATTGAGAAGTCTCGGTCATCGGAGGAAGGAGGAGGAGGCGGACGGCCGGCGGGGACGGGCTCGCCATTGTCGCCGCGCCGTCGCCTCGCGGCCACTCGAATGGTCAAACGGATCAGACGAGGCGTCGCCCGGCGTCGCGGTCGGATTGCGCCTCCCGCCCGCTCGCCCCCCCGTTCGCCCCCCCGCT
>Ga0163149_10004549_pt1:0-12500 | contig 15076 bp, 13 predicted proteins | sample OliLakLV19MP5G1_FD_148604 | JGI IMG/M metagenome (GOLD analysis project Ga0163149, IMG submission 148604) | Freshwater microbial mat bacterial communities from Lake Vanda, McMurdo Dry Valleys, Antarctica - Oligotrophic Lake LV.19.MP5.G1 | ecosystem: Environmental > Aquatic > Freshwater...
CAACAATTGGTAGTGCCATTTAGGAAAGGACAGAGGCAAGACGCTGCTTTCGTGCTGACCTGATCCGTCTACGCCGCTCATTGTCATGGTGAATGAAGTTCCAGATAGCACTGATCTGATTGTCCAACTGCTTCGAGCCCGACAAAGTCCTTTGCACTAGGCGGGCGACCCGTTGGCGTCACGTGTTGTTGAACCGTTCAATGTCACTGGTTCAGCCACTGTCTTTGCCAACGGCTTGATGACGCTGCTGAGGCAACACGGTGGCAGCAGCCAGCCAGCGGTGTCACAGACGGCACACTGGCGAGACCCCGCTGGTAACGACTCCCACAATGCTTGAGCAGAGGCGGCCGCACGAGCACCAATGGAGCCACCGCCAATTGCACGCGTCTCCACAGCCAACGCGAACCAGACCCCCTGTTGCTTGCCTTTGGGCGCGACAACGGACCACCACTCATCCAGCTGTAGGGTTAAGCGACGGCGCGTTTTGGCTTCCACCGCCACTTGCGGCGGCACGCTCTGGTAGTAGCGATTGACGTCTTGTTGCAACCAACGTTCACTCAACTGCACACGGCGGGCAAGGTCAGCTACCGGCATGTTTTCCAGCCGCAGGCGCTCAAGCAGGGCTTGGGTCGCCTGAGCAACAGGTTGCCACTGCGGCGGCTCGACCAACGGCCGACCGCAATCGCGACCTTTGTCGTTCTGCTTGCCGTGACAGGTACTACCGGTTTGGTTGATGTCGTTGGTGCCACAGGTGGGGCACTGCAATCAGGGTGTTGGCCTCTGATTCTGAGGCGGGCGATCCTACTGCTCCATGCTCTCTAACATTTTTTTCTACGTCCTTTCCCAAATAGCACTACCCAAGAATTTAATAACCTCGGCGTTTTCCGTAGGGGCGCACGGCTGTACGCCCCTACCTACGAACAATTTGTCGGTTTTATTTAATCCACGATCCTTAGTAGCTGCTTGGGAACCCAGAGTCATCCCAGCATTAAAGATACTTTTGCAGTAGCAAATTCAGTTTTTCCTTTGTTGCAGCCGAAACTTTATCGATCGGCGTCAGAATTGCGTACTTCAGTGCCGAATGGGCATCCGATGTGGGTGGATTCTCGCTGAGGCGGCGTACGGTTTCTTGGATTACTTTTTGGGCATTGACGGCATTGCGCTGAAGATTGGCAATGACGAGTTCGACGGTCACGCTGTCGTGGTCGGGGTGCCAGCAGTCATAGTCCGTCACCAGCGCTAACGTGGCGTAGGCGATCTCTGCCTCTCTCGCCAACTTTGCTTCTGGCAGGTTGGTCATGCCGATAATGGTTGCGCCCCAGCTACGATACAGGTTCGATTCGGCTTTGGTCGAAAAGGCGGGACCTTCCATGCAAACGTAGGTGCCGCCGCGATGCAGAATCACATCAGTCAGATTCAGGCTGGCGACTGCATCGGACAGAACACTTGCCAGGTGGTGACAAACCGGATCGCCAAAGGCAATGTGGGCAACGATGCCGTCACCAAAGAAGGTAGAGGCGCGATTTTTGGTGCGATCGATAAACTGATCCGGCACCACCATATCCAGCGGCTTGGCTTCCTGCTTCAATGAACCAACGGCTGAGGCAGAGATTAAATACTGTACGCCCAGGCTTTTCATCGCGTAAATATTCGCCCGAAACGGCAGCTCTGAGGGTGTGAGGTGATGGTTTCTGCCGTGCCGTGCTAAAAACGCAACCCGTGTGCCATCGATCGTCCCCAAAATAATCGCATCAGAGGGTTTGCCAAAGGGCGTGTCGATCGTCACTTCTTCTACATCTTTCAGCGCCTCCATTTTGTAGAGTCCGCTGCCGCCAATAATGCCGATCGCTGCCTGAGACATGGTGGATTCCTTACGTGGGTCGTAGCTATTCTACCTGTTGAGGGAAGGCTGGAGACTGAAGTCTAAAGTATTAAGGATGAAGGATAAAAGAGATCACCTTTATCTTTCAGCTTTTTTTAGCCTTTAGCCTTTATCATTTAGCCTTTTGAAAACGCCCTTCGATCTTGATGTTGTCATGCCGTTGCTGCGGGAAGCAGCGCATCCCTTTCCGAAAGCGGCAATGTTTGCGTTGGCAGAATTGGGCTACACGTCACCGTTTGAGCAACTGATTGCCTGCATCATCTCCATACGCACGCGGGATGAAACGTCGCTTCCGGTTGCTATCAAGCTGTTCGATCGCGCCCGCACTCCAGCCGCAATGGTGCGGTTAACGCCTGAAGCGATTGAAGACCTGATTCGTGACTCTACGTTCCACGAAACGAAGGCACCACAGATTTGGGCGATCGCTCGTCAGATTATTGACACTTACAGCGGTGAACTTCCGTGCGCTTTCGATACGCTTGTCTCGTTTGCAGGTGTGGGTCCCAAATGCGCGAATCTCACGCTGGGTATTGCCTGTAAGCAGCCCAGCATTAGCGTGGATATCCACGTCCATCGCGTGACTAACCGCTGGGGCTATGTGCAAACGCGTACACCCGAAAAAACGCTGAAAGCGCTGGAAGCAAAGTTACCCCAGCGCTACTGGATTGAAATTAACGAACGGTTAGTGCCCTTTGGCAAACACATTTGCACTGGAGACTTGCCCCGTTGTTCGACCTGTCCACTCTTTGGGATGTGTCAGCAAGTGGGTGTGCGGGAACATCGATAGGGAGTGGGGAGTGGGGAGTGGGGGGAGATTCGCTTTGGGCACCAGTAACAGTACAGAAAGACTACAATCCAGGCAGACTGTCATCATTGCAACGTCATGATTTCTGATTCTCAAGCGCTTCCTATGCTGAGCGCGAAACAAGAGCGGCAGAGTGGCAGACAGTATTACGTGAATGATCGCGGCGATCGCCTGCCCAGTGTCAGCACGATTCTCAACGCGACGCGATCGCAGCAACAGCGGGATGCGCTTGCAAATTGGAAAGAACGAGTAGGCATTGAGGAAGCTGCTCGCATCAGTGGCACTGCCAGTCGGCGTGGCACAGGCACCCATAAACACGTGCAGCGCTATTTGCAAGGTGAGGCTATCATTTGCCCTGATGGGATCAAACCCTACTGGGACAGTATAAAACCCGTTATTCGATCGATCGATGCAGTGCGACTGATTGAAGGCACTGTCTTTCATCACGATCTCGGCTATGCCGGAAAAGTTGATTGCGTTGCCAGCTACGATGGCATCGCGTGCCTCTGCGAATGGAAGACCGCCGATCGCCCCAAACATTCCTTAGAGCATCTGCATGATTATCCCTTACAGGTGGTTGCCTACTGGGGAGCCGTTCACCAGACCTATCAAGACTACGGCTTGGACTTGAATCATGCGCTGCTGGCGATCGCCATTCCCAATCTACCCGCCGAAGTCTTCTGGTTTGACCTGGAGACAATCAACCACTACTGGCAGCAGTGGGAAGAACGAGTCGCTACCTTTTGGCGACGACAAGGAGGGCGGTGAAGAAAGGATGAAGGATAAAGGATGAAGGATAAACGTGAATCCTTTAACGATTTCCCTATTCCCTACTCCCCACTCCCTACTCCCTGCTCCCTATTCCCTATTCCCCCATGTCCTCCTACGAAGTCATTTACGCGATCGTCCAACAAATCCCTTATGGGCAAGTAGCGACCTATGGGCAGATAGCAGATTTAGCCAATTTGCCGGGACGGGCACGATTGGTCGGCTATGCACTGTTTCGTGTCGCACCAGAGGCAGAGATTCCCTGGCATCGGGTTATTAACGCGAAGGGAGAGATCTCTGAATCGCCTGTGCGGTATGGCAGTGACCACTTACAGCGATCGCTCCTCGAAGCTGAAGGCATCCAGTTCAACGCCACAGGACGCATCAACTTACTCACCTACCGCTGGAATAGCTTTGATGTTGCCGATGAAGAGCGGATTTAACCTACGCCTGTTGTCAAACAACTAGCAACGTAGGCAGTAGTCGTTAACTGAACGGCTATCACGCTCACTCCTCTCCCCTCACTCCTCACGTTTCTTCCCAAACAGCCCATTTAAATACTCTGGTGTCAGGCTGTTGCTCCAGCCCAAAAGGTGCTTCAGTGTGTAAATGCAGGTGAAGACGAAGGTAGCGCGGTTTGTCCAAGACCAGGCTTGCCAGTGAAGAACACCCGTCATTCGGTGCAAAGTGCCGATGAGGCTGCTGCGATCGCGGCTATAGGTCGGCTGCTTCGCCGTTTTTAGTAGAGTACGGCAAAGGTGCAGCGGCGACGTTTCGGGATATGCCCAAACGCCAAAGCCCCAGAATTTCGTCATGTGGTTAACTTCATCTTGCGCCAGTTCCTCCAGGACGCTTCGTAAGGCTCCTGTTGTGTGCGCCATCAGCCAGAGGTAAAGACAGGTGGCACCGTATTCTGTTGCTACCCGATGCAGCCCGTGGCGATAGAGATCCAGATGGGGATTATCGGACGGTTGATACGATCGCGCTTCATGGGGAGTCGGTGTCGGTTTTTCGCTCGCTAGCTGAGCATAGATTTTGAGCAAGGCTGGGGTATGCTGGCGCTCCTCCTTTTCCCATAAGCCCGGTTCCAGCAGTGTGCCGTCCGCAGCGATCGTGCCTCCCACAAAACGAGCAAGCTGGGGATGAAGCGTTTCTAAATACTGCCGACTGGTCTGCGTGTATGGTCGGATGGGTGCTTCGGTGTCGATCGCCCCAACGAGAATTGCAAGAAACACATCGGGATCAATGCCCACAATTTGCTGGCGATCGATCGCGTGCCAATCAATTGGTTGCCAGGGACGTGGCTGCGGGTTGGTGAATTGCAGCGGTAGATCTTGTAGGCGATCGTGGAGATGGTCATTGGAAAGATACTGGTCAATCAGCAGACGAAGGTGACGCTGAAGTTGAAAACAAGTTGGATGAGAGTCAGTTGAATGCAAACCGGGTTGGTTCCCAACGGTTCCGCATCCCTTAAGCCGCAAAGCATCAGTCATATTTTTCTCACCGACGTCAAACGATCATGCGGGTTGGCTATAGCTTGCCTTCGGATGGACACACGTAGATGCAGCGTTTGATCTAAGATCAACGGGGTCTATCAAGATTCCGCAATGAACGCTCTGGTTTTGCGTCGTTTGTTGAGTTAGTTGGTTGGCATTGCTCCAACAACAGCAGTGCGCGCTCAAACAGCCCCCAACAATACGGGCAGTTTGCTCAATTACCCATCCGGTACACGGATTTACCAGGGCGGCGCGATCGTCGCTCCGACTGGCACTGTTGTCCTTCCTAGCGTCACCGTTCCAGGATCAAATGGCTCAAACACCTATTACTACCCGGATGGCAGTCGTATCACCACGACCAGCAAAACAGTTAGTCCTGCTGACACGTTTCTGACTCCCAATAGTCCCAACGGTGGGCTGAGAAGCCCAACTGTGAGATCAACCCAGCCTCTTTCTGCACCTGGAAATCTTCACAAAGGCATGAACCAGCAGTAGCGAATGTCAAGCGTTTACGATCGCGACAAAACTTGCCCTACATTCGTTCCAGCACTGGAATACCCAAGAGAGAAAGCCCTAACTTGAGCGATCGCGCCGTCAAATCAGCCAAAATCAGCCGTGAGGTTCGTAATGGCTCGTCGGCATCCAAAATGGGACATTGCTCATAAAACCGATTGAACTTTTGGCTCAGTTCAAACAAGTACTGACAGAGGCGATTGGGCAATAAATCCTGATCAATCTGCGCCAAAACCTCATCCAGTTGCAGCACATGCTTTGCCAGAGTTAGCTCAGTTTCGTCTTGCAGTACGATCGTGGCATCAGCACCCAACTGCTCAAAATCAATCTGACCTTTGCGGCTAATGCCCTGAACGCGGACGTACGCATACAGCATATACGGAGCCGTGTTGCCTTGCAGCGAAAGCATCTTCTCGTAGCTAAAAATATAGTTGAGTTGGTGGTGCGGTTCTGGCTCAGGTCGGCATACTTAATGGCGCTAATGCCTGTTACTTGTGACGTGTGGGCAATAAATTCGTCGGTTTCTTGACGTTCTTCTTCTTTCAGTCGCGCCTCCAGATCGGCACGGGCATGGGCGATCGCCTCATTCAGCAAATCCTGGAGCCGTACCGCTTCGCCCGATCGCGTCTTCAATTTCTTGTTGTCTTCCCCCAGCACCAGCCCAAACGGCGCGTGGATAAACTCCACCGCATCTGTAACCCAGCCTGCTCGTCGTCCAACCTGAAAAATTTGAATAAAGTGATTAGTTTGCATTTGAATAAAGTGATTAGTTTGCTCCATCCCGACTGGATAGATCACCCGCTGTACTTTGTCCTCCTTCACTCGATAGCGAATGGCTGCCAGGTCTGTTGTCGCATAGTTGTAGCCACCATCCGACTTCTGCACAATTAGCGGCAGCGGCTTGCCATCTTTGTTTGTAAAGCCGTCTAGAAAGACGCACTGTGCGCCGTCATCCTCTACCAGTAGTCCCGTCGCCCTTAAGTCTTCCACAACGCTCTCTAATAAAGGGTTGTAGAACGATTCTCCCCGTTCAAGCACGTGTGCAATGCCCATCAGATCGTAGATGACGCGGTAGGAACGGCTGGATAATTCACAGACAATTTTCCAGGCACGCAGCGTTTCGGCATCGCCTGCCTGAAGCTGCACTACAGACAATCGTGCCGCTTCACGAAATGCTTCATCTGCATCAAACCGCTGTTTTGCCTGCCGATAACACGTTGACAGCCTGCCGATAAAACGTTGACAGGTCACCCAAATCCAGCGATTTACCTGCTTTTAACGCTTCTGGATAGGCTGCCCGCAGGTGAGCAATCAGCATCCCAAACGGTGTGCCCCAATCGCCGATATGACTAATGCGTAGGACATCATGCCCGATAAATTCTAGAATCCGAGCAATGCAGTCTCCAATAATGGCAGGACGCAAATGCCCCACGTGCATTTCCTTCGCAATATTGGGACTGGGATAATCCACAATCACGCGCTGCGGCTGAGCGATCGGTGCCACCCCCAAGCGCACATCAGACTGAATAGCCTTGATCTGCGCTGCCAAATAGCTGGTTTTAAGCGTCAGGTTAATAAAGCCAGGACCTGCAACCGTTGGTACTTCGCACAGATCCGCCACATCGAGGTGCTGCACGAGTTGTTCCGCGATCGCGCGGGGTGCTTTACCCAGCGGTTTCGCCAGCGACAGCGAGACATTCGCCTGATAATCGCCAAACTTGGGATTGCTGGCAGGCACGAGAATCGGATCAACCGATCCATACTCAGCGCCAAAGGCAGCGGTTAATGCCTGCTCAAAGCGGCTTTTCAGTTGAGCGATCGTAAAATTCATACAAAAAAGTAGTCTGAGCATCAAACATGGCAGTCTTCACCAGCGTACTCTGCTTGTACGCCCGATCGCAGCGCTCAACCCCATTTCCCACACGTAAATTGTGCCTCTTCATATATGAGGTGATGAACTGCGATCAAGGCTATCGCTTTAATCGTCTAGAAGACCGATCAGTTCTCTGTTGCTCTCTGGTGGAACCTGAAAATGTTAAGTCAACTGTCTCCGTAGGCTTAGCACAGACTGCTATCAATGTGCTTGGTAACTAAACTTTAAATTTGTCTTTGAGGATTAAAAGTAACTTCCTGATACCTTATACAGAATGTGAGCTTGTTTGACTGGGGCTTTCAATTGGTCGAAAAACACCTACCTTAAGGATTTCCAAAGCGTTCTGTCGTCTCAAGTAATCTCACTGAACCCAAAAACGCCATACGTCGTTAAGGACTCGATTTGATCCAAGGTTCAACGCTCCGTTCAAGGTGAGAAGCAAGCGATTTTAATGGCTAATTTAAGTCTACCGAAGGTCTATCATCATGCCCAAAGTAACTGTCAAAGCTGCTACCTTTCTCAAAAAGCGAGTTCTTGGTGCAAGCGATCTAGCTGATGCCGAGAAGATTTTTGTGCCCAAAGGCAGTAGTTTTTTTGTGACTGAGTTTGCGCCCGATCGCAATCAGCACCTTTTTCTCAAGCTGGCATCGCCCATGACAGCGAAAGATAGTGTTAATAAACTACAGGCAGTCTATGCTTACGATCCACATATTCAGGTCGAAGGCGAAGAGGCAACTCAAATCATCCAGCTCAACGTTGCCTATGCCAGTCAATTAGGAAACGAAGAAATCGTCAGAGCTGGGCAGGTCTGGTACGACTGGCGGCAATGTAACACTACCAGCAATACGATGCTGGCAAACTACTTACTCAAAGGAGATCTGACCAATAAAGCAAAAGAAAAAGGACTCCTGGAACCAGAATCCATCTATATGCGGATTGTGGCAAAATACGGCGATACAACTGATCACAACGCTCAAACTAAGGCGCTTAGTGAGTTGGGTATTGAGTCTTACTTCAGCTATACCATCTCTTCCAAAGATGTACTGTTGTCCCTCAAAGCAGGCATTCCAGTAATCGCTGGCTTTGCCTATAAGTTCTCTGGTCACATCTGCATCCTTGTCGGGCACGATCCTGCTAAGAAGATTTGGTTCGTGCATGACCCCTACGGTACTCGTCACGGCGCAAGCGATAACTACGATATTGGCATCGGCGGCGCGTTCGATCCCTACACTTACGACACCATGCAGCGTATCTTCTGGGATCAAGGCGGTGAATCTGGCTGGGGAAGAATCGTTACAAGCATTAAAGGCAAACCTACAGGATTGCCAACTGGGCTATGAGTCACATCACTCAGACAGTGTTCGTGAGTCTCATACTGAGGTCTAACCACGTCGATCGCGTCACTGGGGCACTGCTCGAAATATAGTCCACACCAGTCTCTGCAACCGAGCGAATCGTTTCCAGCGTGATGTTGCCAGACGCTTCAATCTTGATGCGATCATTCGTCCCCCGAATCAGTGCCACCGCTTGCTTCATGATCGCCAACGGCATATTGTCCAGCATGATGATGTCTGCTTGATGTTGCAATGCTTCTCTCACCTGCTCTAAGCTCTCCGTCTCTACCTCGATCGTCAATGGATACGGCATTGCTGCTCGAATACCCGCGATCGCCCGTCCAATGCCACCCGCCGCTGCAATGTGATTGTCCTTAATCATCACACCATCATCCAATCCCATCCGGTGGTTCACCGCTCCTCCCACATGCGTTGCATACTTCTCCAGTACGCGTAGTCCCGGAGTCGTCTTACGCGTGTCCACCAATTTTGCCTGTAAATCTGCTATCTGCTCTACATACTTGCGCGTCAAGGTCGCAATGCCGCTCAATCGCATCGTTAAATTTAGAGCCACCCGCTCACCTGTTAAGAGTGTGTCTAGCGGTCCCTCAAGCAGAGCAATCAGTTGTCCTTGCTCTACTACCTCCCCGTCAGCCACCTTTGCATGAAAGCTGACTTTCTCATTCAAGAGTTTAAAGACCCTTGCTGCGATCGCCTGCCCAGCAATCACACCACCTTCCTTGGCAACCCATTTCGCTTTTCCAGCCAGCGCCTGACTTTGAAAGAGAGGCGCTGTAGTGCGATCGCCCCGTCCAATATCCTCCAATAACCAGCCTCGCAATACAGGATCTAAAGCGATCCACGGCGGCAACATTGCTTCAACACCCACAGTTCCTCTCCCACTTATTCTCTCTTTCAGTAGCGCTAGCTTAGCTCTGATCCTCGCCATACTGCCTACAGAGAGCACTTTCCGGGAACACGAAACTTTTTTCACCGGCTCTATTGACACCCCTTGGTTCTTCCGCTACATTAGATAAGCGGTCGAGAGGAAGTGAAGCGCAAGCGAAACGGACTCCGAGTCGTCCGAACCTAGAGAATCGAATAGTTTGAAAGCCAGAATAGCACTTAATACTTGTGAAAGAAAGTGTTTTCTAGGAATTTATTCTTAGAAATGAGGATACGAAGAGCGAGGGTCTTAGTTTCGGCTAAGGTTTTTGTTTAAGACAGAGAGCTTAAGGGTTCTTCTTGTTTATACAACATGGAGAGTTTGATCCTGGCTCAGGATGAACGCTGGCGGTCTGCTTAACACATGCAAGTCGAACGGAACTCTTCGGAGTTTAGTGGCGGACGGGTGAGTAACGCGTGAGAATCTGCCTTCAGGTTGGGGACAACAGTTGGAAACGACTGCTAATACCCAATGTGCCGCGAGGTGAAAGCTTTAGTGCCTGAAGATGAGCTCGCGTCTGATTAGCTAGTTGGTGAGGTAATGGCTTACCAAGGCGACGATCAGTAGCTGGTCTGAGAGGATGATCAGCCACACTGGGACTGAGACACGGCCCAGACTCCTACGGGAGGCAGCAGTGGGGAATTTTCCGCAATGGGCGCAAGCCTGACGGAGCAAGACCGCGTGAGGGAGGAAGGCTCTTGGGTTGTAAACCTCTTTTATCAGGGAAGAAGATCTGACGGTACCTGATGAATCAGCATCGGCTAACTCCGTGCCAGCAGCCGCGGTAATACGGAGGATGCAAGCGTTATCCGGATTTATTGGGCGTAAAGCGTCCGCAGGTGGTTTTTCAAGTCTGCTGTTAAAGCGCAGAGCTTAACTCTGTAACGGCGGTGGAAACTGAGAGACTAGAGTATGGTAGGGGTTGCGGGAATTCCCAGTGTAGCGGTGAAATGCGTAGATATTGGGAAGAACACCAGCGGCGAAAGCGCGCAACTGGGCCATTACTGACACTCATGGACGAAAGCTAGGGGAGCGAAAGGGATTAGATACCCCTGTAGTCCTAGCTGTAAACGATGGGTACTAGGTGTTGACCGTATCGACCCGGTCAGTGCCGTAGCTAACGCGTTAAGTACCCCGCCTGGGGAGTATGCACGCAAGTGTGAAACTCAAAGGAATTGACGGGGGCCCGCACAAGCGGTGGAGTATGTGGTTTAATTCGATGCAACGCGAAGAACCTTACCAGGGCTTGACATGTCGCGAATCTCGGTGAAAGTCGAGAGTGCCTTCGGGAGCGCGAACACAGGTGGTGCATGGCTGTCGTCAGCTCGTGTCGTGAGATGTTGGGTTAAGTCCCGCAACGAGCGCAACCCTCGTTTTTAGTTGCCAGCATTTAGTTGGGCACTCTAGAGAGACTGCCGGTGACAAACCGGAGGAAGGTGGGGATGACGTCAAGTCAGCATGCCCCTTACGTCCTGGGCTACACACGTACTACAATGCTTCGGACAAAGGGTTGCGAGCTAGCGATAGCAAGCTAATCCCGTAAACCGAGGCTCAGTTCAGATTGCAGGCTGCAACTCGCCTGCATGAAGGAGGAATCGCTAGTAATCCCAGGTCAGCATACTGGGGTGAATACGTTCCCGGGCCTTGTACACACCGCCCGTCACACCATGGGAGTTGGCCACGCCCGAAGTCGTTACTCCAACCGCTTGCGGAGGAGGATGCCGAAGGCAGGGCTGATGACTGGGGTGAAGTCGTAACAAGGTAGCCGTACCGGAAGGTGTGGCTGGATCACCTCCTTTTAGGGAGACCTACCCGCATTGATGCTTGAACGCCATTTGTTATTAAAGCCAATGTTGGTCATCCCAAGGTCGTTCAAGGTTAAGTGTTGGCTTTCAAACTAGCTAGGTTTGGTTTATGGGCTATTAGCTCAGGTGGTTAGAGCGCACCCCTGATAAGGGTGAGGTCCCTGGTTCGAGTCCAGGATGGCCCACCTTTGAAAGCGGTCAACCAACAGTTGTTTCGCTCTAGTCTGTTGAGATTGCAGTTTAGCAACTGAGCGTTGGTAGCTTTTCTGGGGGTTTAGCTCAGTTGGTAGAGCGCCTGCTTTGCAAGCAGGATGTCAGCGGTTCGAGTCCGCTAACCTCCACTGGTCAATGCTTGTTAGCATTTTCTGCTGAGCATTGGTCCAAGCGACAGGAGCATTCAGCAACTCATCTAGCCTTGTCTAGAGAGACTGCTGGCTTTGTTCCAGCCAGAACCTTGAAAACTGCATAGTAACTTGTCAGGTAGAAAGAGCGCGTAGCGATGCCTGTTTGGTATTCAGCTTTCAAACGGCTGCATGCTGAGCGATGTACACTACGTGCAAAATCACAGACACCAATGAAATTGTCAGTGGTCAAGCTACAAAGGGCTGATGGTGGATACCTAGGCACACAGAGGCGACGAAGGACGTGGTTACCGACGATATGCTCCGGGGAGTTGGAAGCAGGCATTGATCCGGAGGTTTCCGAATGGGGCAACCCTTTATACTGCCACCTGAATCTATAGGGTGGCGAGAGCGAACGCAGCGAATTGAAACATCTTAGTAGCTGTAGGAAGAGAAAACAAACGTGATTCCCCTAGTAGCGGCGAGCGAAGCGGGAAGAGCCTAAACCAAAGTGCATGCACTTTGGGGTTGTGGGACAGCGACATGGACTCGAGCGGTTAGACGAAGCAGCTGAATACTGCATCAGAGAAGGTGAAAATCCTGTAGTCGAAAACTTAACGATACTAGCTGCATCCCGAGTAGGTCGGGGCACGTGAAATCCCGATTGAATCCGCGAGGACCACCTCGTAAGGCTAAATACTCCTGTGTGACCGATAGTGAACCAGTACCGCGAGGGA
>Ga0163149_10004551_pt1 | contig 15072 bp, 13 predicted proteins | sample OliLakLV19MP5G1_FD_148604 | JGI IMG/M metagenome (GOLD analysis project Ga0163149, IMG submission 148604) | Freshwater microbial mat bacterial communities from Lake Vanda, McMurdo Dry Valleys, Antarctica - Oligotrophic Lake LV.19.MP5.G1 | ecosystem: Environmental > Aquatic > Freshwater > Lake >...
ATTATAAACCAAATGAAAAACAAATTATTGATTGTCGATGATGCTCTTACTATTCTTTCAATACTTGAAAATGTATTTTATCAAGATTATGAAGTAATTAAAAAGAATAATGGCAAAGAGGCTTTAGATTGGATTGAAGAAGGAAATATACCTGATATTATTATCGTAGATGTAAATATGCCAGTAATGGGAGGTTATGAATTTATATCATTAATTAAGAAATGTTCTTTCTTTTTCTCAATTCCAATATTTGTGCTGTCAAATGCCGATTCAAGTTCAGAGAAAATTAAGTTTTTGAAACTAGGTGTAAATGACTATGTATTAAAACCTTTTAATCCAGAAGAACTTTATTGGAAAATAACTAATTTGTCGAAGCGAATTCATTTAGAATTTAATTAGTTGTTAGAATATGACATCCACTAGACCTGCCACCCTTCATTATAAACTTCCGATTGGTAAAAAACTGTTTGATGTTTTTGTGGCATCCTCGGCTATATTATTTTTAAGTCCGGTTTTTATATCTATCGTTATTGCGATGAAAATCTGGTCTAAAGGGTCTTTATTTTATAAGTCTAAAAGGGTAGGCATGAACTATAAAGTGTTCGACTTTTATAAATTTAGAACGATGGAGGTAGATGCTGACAAAAAACTTGGTAAAATGTCGCATTTGAATCAGTACAGTAGCCCTAAAAAAACAATTGATGTTCAAAACAAATGCAAAGAATGTTTTGAAGGTAGTTTGGATTGCACAAATTTACTTTTCCTAGATAATTCAACTATCTGTGAGAAATTGTATGTTGAAAATAAGAAAAAGGACACCCAAGAGGCATTTGTAAAAATTTCCAACGACCCTAGAATTACCAAATTGGGTAGCTTTTTAAGAAACACAAGTCTCGATGAATTACCCCAATTGTTCAATGTGTTGAAAGGCGATATGTCGATAGTAGGCAATAGACCTTTGCCGCTTTACGAAGCTGAAAAACTCACAAACGATCAACAAATCAGGCGATTTTTCGCCCCCGCAGGTATTACAGGGTTGTGGCAAGTAACTAAAAGAGGCAGTAAAACGGTGTCGGCAGATGAAAGAGTTTTGCTGGACATTTACTATGCTAAAAAATGCTCATTTACCCACGATTTGATGATTCTAATGAAAACAATCCCTGCGTTGTTTCAAAAAGACAATGTATAGCCTTAATTTTTGTAAATGGATTTTCAACCTTTAGTTTCTATTATTTCTGTAAACTACAAGCAAGCTGCTATTACAGCTCAACTATTAGATTCTTTAAAAAATATTAGCTATAAAAATGTTGAAATAATAATTGTTGATAACGGTTCGGGGGAAAGCTTAAAAAAATATTTAAAAGAATTATATCCTGAGGTAAAAGTAATTGTAAGCTATACAAATTTAGGATTTGCAGGCGGAAATAATTTGGCGATAAAAGAAGCAACAGGAAAGTATTGCATGTTTTTAAATAACGATACAGAAGTAGATGCCGGATTTTTACATCCATTGGTATCTGTTTTTGAGCAAAATGCAGCCATTGGTATCGCTTCTCCGAAAATAATTTACTTTAATACTAGAGGGTTGATACAATATGCAGGATCAGACGGCATAAATAAATATACAGGCAGAGGCTCGAAAATCGGACATTTGCAAAAAGATGAAGGCCAATTTGATGAGATTAGAGAAACCGCACTTGCACATGGTGCTGCCATGTTAGTGCCGATGGCAGTAATAAAAGAAGTAGGAATGCTTCCCGAACTTTTCTTTCTCTATTATGAAGAACACGATTGGTGCGAAATGATAAAGAGAGCAGGTTACAAAGTTTTTTACGTTGGTAAATCTACCATATTTCATAAAGAATCGGTATCGGTAGGCAGAGAAAGCACCTTGAAAACTTACTATATAACCAGAAACCGATTGCTTTTTATTCGCAGGAATACAAAAGGATTTAAATTTTTTGCAAGTATTTTATTCTTTATATTATTTTCTATTCCAGCCAACACCTTAAAATTTTTGGTCAAGTTGAAATTGGATCATTTGGCAAGTTTCTATAAAGCTTTATTTTGGAATTTCACCCATTTTAATGTTTCTTCTGTTCAAAAATTATAATTAATTTTTATAATGTCGCCACTCCAAAGTTTTTCAAATAAAATAACTGAATTTAGAAATAAGCATAAAAAGAGCAGCATTTTTGAGCTGCTAGCGGAAGCTATGGGTGGTATTTGGCGACTCCTTCAAGCGAAAATATACCTTCGCAATTGCAATAAAGTAGGTAAATTAGTAACCTGCAATGGAAAACCTTTATTAAAAAACAAAGGCATAATTGAGTTGGGGGCCAATGTTAGAATTTGGTCGAACATAAACCGAGCTAAAATATTTGTAGAGAAAAATGCACAACTCATAGTCGGACAAAATACTAGAATTAATGGGGCACATATATCTGTAAGCACAAAAGTAATGATTGGTAATAATGTCCGTATTGCTCCTTATGTGTTGATTATGGATGATGATTATCACGATATTAGTGATCATTTTTCGGGTTTGGGTAAAAAAATGCCAATAATTATTGAAGACAATGTGTGGCTAGCTTCCAATGCCAAAATATTAAAAGGAGTAACAGTAGGGAAGGGGAGTGTAGTGGCAACCGGAGCTGTAGTTACCAAAAATGTGCCTCCCTATACTGTTGTGGCGGGGGTTCCCGCAAAAGTGATAAAAAATTTGGAGGTTGAACCCTAATAACTCAACTTAAACACACCCATAACAGTAACTTTTGAAAAATAGGGATATAATAATAATAGCTTCACAAGCATGGGATATTGAAATTGGCAGCAATTGTAAGAATATTGCCCTTGAATTTGCCAAACAAAACCGGGTACTTTATGTAAATCCCCCTCTCGACAGAATTACAATCTTTAAAAAATATAAAGAGCCTTCTGTAAAAAAAAGGCTTGAGTGGTTGAAATCCAAGAATAATGATTTGCATGAAATAGGGAATAATATTTGGACACTTTACCCATCTATCATTATAGAATCAATTAATTGGCTAAAACCAGGTTTTTTGTATGAATTCTTCAATAAAATAAACAATAGGAGACTTGCTACACAGATAAAAAAAGCATCTAAAATGCTGTCATTCAACAATATAGTGATATTTAACGATAGCAATATGTTTAGTGGATTATTTTTGAAAGAAATGCTAGTGCCAGCTCTTCACTTATATTATATAAGGGACAATTTGATCTCTCAACCTTATTTCAAGAGACACGGAAGTTATTTAGAACCTCAAATTATCGAAAAATCAGATTTTGTATTTGCTAATTCTACTTATTTGCAAGAATATGCTTTAAAATACAATTCAAAATCTAGTTATGTAGGGCAAGGCTGTGAGTTAGACTCATTTGAAAATAGCGATATGCTCAACATTCCTGAAAACTTGCTATCAATCTCGTTTCCTATAATCGGGTATATTGGATTTATCACCTCCATGAGATTGGATATTGAATTGCTAAGAAAATTAGCTATTAGCAAACCTAACTGGAATATAGTATTGGTAGGTCCTACGGATCAGAAGTTCAAAGAAAGTAAACTCAGCGAATTAAATAATATTCATTTTTTAGGCAGTGTAGCAACTGAAACTGTACCTAATTATATAAAAGGATTTGATGTATGCATCAATCCACAATTGGTAAATGATTTAACAATTGGCAATTATCCAAGAAAAATAGACGAGTATTTGGCCTTAGGTAAACCCGTGGTAGCTACAATTACAAAAACAATGGAAATATTTTCAGGTTACACCTATTTGGCTGATAATGAGCAAGACTATTTGCATTATATAGAAATCGCTTTGCATGAAAATGACAGTGAAATATGTTGCCAGCGTAAAAAATTTGCCAAATCACACACTTGGGAAGAAAGCGTGAGGCTAATTTACCAAGAAATAGAATCGAAAATAGCCTAAGCATATTTTTAATGCAATGCGAACTGATTTGATTTGGCAGATTACAATAAATAGGAGAGTGATTGGCTTAAATGCAAAAAGCGACTTATCTATGTTGTAGACAAGTCGCTTTTAAAATGCTTGTAAAAGCTTTTTGTTGACCGACAAGGGCTCGAACCTCGACTCTTTTGGACCAAAACCAAACGTGTTGCCAGTTACACCATCGGTCAGTTTTAAATTTGGATTGCAAAGATAACAGGCTTAATTGTATCACAAAATGAAAAACAGATATTTTTTATCAAACTAATTATCTTTATGCCTTAATTCCATTTTATCTAATTTTAAGGTATGAGGTTGCTTGTATATACAAAAAGTTTGATACTACAATATTTATAGTTCCTCTTATTTTTTCAATATTATTTCTGCAAGATTTTTATTAACAAAATATTATTTCTATTTTTGCAGCCCGAATTCTGAGAACCTAATAAAAGTTCGTTAGCAAGAAATGACTAAATTAACAAAAAAGTATAAAGCTGCATTGGCAAAAGTTGATAAGAATAAAGAATATTCTTTGAAAGATGCCTCAGCTTTAGTAAAGGAATTGTCTACCGTGAAGTTTGATGCTTCAGTTGATGTAGATGTGCGTTTGGGTGTAGATCCAAAGAAGTCTGACCAAATGGTACGTGGTGTAGTAGCCCTGCCACATGGCACAGGTAAAGATGTAAAAGTATTAGTACTTTGTACACCCGATAAAGAAGCCGATGCAAAAGCAGCCGGTGCTGATTATGTAGGTCTTGACGACTATATCCAAAAAATTGAAGGTGGATGGGTAGATGTCGATGTAATTATCACAATGCCGGCTGTAATGGCTAAAGTTGGTAAACTAGGTAAAATTCTTGGGCCACGTAATTTGATGCCAAATCCTAAATCAGGCACGGTAACTGTAGATGTAGCTAAAGCAGTAAAAGAAGTAAAAGCCGGAAAAATTGATTTTAAAGTAGATAAAACTGGAATTATTCATACTTCTATAGGTAAAATCTCTTTTTCTCCAGAGAAACTTGCCGACAATATTCAAGAAGTTTTGCAAACCTTGTCGAAACTGAAACCTGCTACAGCTAAAGGGACTTATTTCAGAAGCCTTTATTTGTCGAGCACAATGAGTCCATCAATTAAAGTAGACGTTAACACCGTATCTGGTATATAATATAATGACAAAAGAAGAAAAAAGCGTTGTTATTGATGCGCTAACAAAGAAATTTCAGGAATATAATTACTTTTATGTTACTGATACTTCAGCCCTCACGGTTGATCAAATCAATAAATTCAGAAAGTTTTGTTTTACTAAAGGTGTTGAATACAAAGTGATTAAAAACACTTTGATTGCCAAAGCTTTAGAATCATTGGCTACTGATTACACAGAGTTTAATACGAAAGTATTGAAAGGTGCTTCAGGCATTATTTTCTCAGAATCAGGAAATCTGCCTGCGAAACTATTGCAAGAATTTAAAAGCACTACAAAAATCGATAAAATCAAGTTTAAAGGAGCATCTGTAGATTCTGCTGTTTTCATTGGAGCAGATACTTTAGATGCATTAGCTACGCTTAAATCTAAACATGAACTTATCGGTGATATTATAGGCTTGTTGCAATCTCCAGCTAAAAATGTGATTTCTGCCCTTAAATCAGGCGAACACAAATTAGCAGGATTGGTAAAAACCATCCAAGAGAGAAAAGCGGCAGCTTAATTTTCCAAAAGAGAATTGTTACCCTAGCTTCCAACTATATATAGTAACATTTATTTAACAATTTAATTAAAAACAAAAAATGGCAGATTTAAAAGCCTTCGCTGATCAGTTAGTAAACTTGACAGTAAAAGAAGTGAACGAGCTTGCTCAAATATTAAAAGATGAATATGGTATTGAACCTGCCGCTGCTGCTCCTGTAATGATGGCAGGTGGTGGAGGTGCCGCTGCTGCTCCGGCTGCTGCAGAACAAACTGCATTCGATGTAATTCTTAAAGCTGCTGGCCCTAACAAATTGGCAGTAGTGAAATTAGTAAAAGACTTAACTGGACTTGGCTTGAAAGAAGCTAAAGATTTAGTAGATGGTGCTCCAAAACCAGTTAAAGAAGGTGTTTCTAAAGAAGAGTCTGAAAGCTTGAAGAAACAACTTGTAGAAGCTGGTGCCGAAGTTGAAGTTAAATAATTTCAATCTTTAGCATACGAAGAAGGCCTGGCAGAACTATGTCAGGCCATTTTCTGTTTATTTTCTACTGCCTTTAAGTTCTTTTTCTTCTCCAAATTAAACCCCTACAGCTTTGGCTAATATTGTTTCAAGCGATAGATTAAACTTCGCAAAAGTAAAACACACTGTCCAGATTCAGTCTTTCAAAGACTTCTTCCAATTAGAAACTTCCGCTGAGTACAAAACAAAAGAGGGACTTTATAAAGTGTTTGCGGAAAATTTCCCAATCACTGACTCTAGGGAAAATTTTGTTCTTGAATTCATTGATTACCATATTGATCCTCCAAAATATTCAGTTGATGAATGTATTGACAGGGGTTTGACTTATTCTGTGCCTCTAAAGGCCAAATTAAAATTGTCTTGCAATGATGAAGACAATGAAGACTTTAAAACCATAGAGCAGGAGGTGTTTTTGGGAAATATTCCCTATATGACTGAGCGTGGTTCGTTTGTTATCAATGGTGCTGAACGTGTAATTGTATCTCAATTGCACAGGTCGCCTGGTGTATTTTTTGCCCAAAGCAAGCACACTAATGGTACGAAATTATATTCTGCCAGAATTATTCCTTTCAAGGGTTCGTGGATTGAGTTCGCAACTGATGTGAGCAATGTGATGTATGCGTATATTGATCGTAAAAAGAAATTCCCAGTAACTACACTATTGCGAGCCATTGGATTTGGCTCTGATAAAGATATACTAGATTTATTTGGCTTGAGCGAAGAAATTCTTGCCGATAAAAATACGATTAAAAAAGTAGTTGGTAGAAGATTGGCAGCAAGGGTGCTTAAAACCTGGACAGAGGATTTCGTTGATGAAGATACAGGGGAAGTAGTTTCTATCGATAGAAACGAAATCATGCTTGAGCGTGACCATGTAATCAAAGAAGAAGATTTGGCTGTGATATTAGATGCAGGTGTAAAATCTATCATATTGCATCGAGAAGATGTGAACGTGATTGATTTCGCTATCATTTACAATACACTTCAAAAAGATAATTCAAACTCTGAAAAAGAAGCAGTAGAGCAAATTTACCGCCAACTAAGAAATGCAGAAGCACCTGATGAAGCTACAGCTCGTGAAGTAATTCATAATTTGTTTTTCTCAGATAAGCGTTATGATTTGGGTGAAGTTGGTCGCTACAGAGTAAATAAAAAATTAGGCTTAGAGATTGGAATGAATGTAAGGGTACTTACAACTCAGGACATTGTGAGCATTGTTAAATATTTGATTGGATTGATTAACAGCCGTGCGGTTGTAGATGATATTGACCATTTGAGCAACAGACGCGTACGTACCGTTGGCGAACAATTGTATAGCCAATTTGGCGTAGGTTTGTCAAGAATGGCTCGTACCATCAAAGAAAGAATGAATGTGCGTGACAATGAAGACTTTAAACCAGTTGATTTGATCAATGCTCGTACGCTTTCTTCCGTTATCAATTCTTTCTTTGGAACAAATCAACTTTCTCAATTCATGGATCAAACCAATCCATTGGCTGAGATTACCCATAAACGTAGAATTTCGGCACTAGGACCGGGCGGTCTTTCTCGCGAAAGAGCTGGGTTTGAAGTGCGAGATGTGCATTATACTCATTATGGTCGTCTTTGTACTATTGAAACTCCTGAAGGTCCAAATATTGGTCTGATTTCTTCGCTATGTGTACATGCTAAAATTAACGGCATGGGTTTTATTGAAACTCCATATAGAAAAGTAGCAAACGGAAAAGTAACTGTTGGCGTGCCAATTGATTACTTATCGGCAGAAGAAGAAGACGGACATTATATTGCTACTGCAAGCTCAAACATTAAAGATGATGGCACTTTTGAATTGCATAAAATCAAAGCCCGTTTTGAAGGAGATTTTCCAGTAGTTGATCCATCAAAATTGACATATTTAGATGTAGCTCCCAATCAAATTGTATCTGTGGCCGCCTCTTTGATTCCTTTCTTGGAACACAATGATGCCAACCGTGCCTTGATGGGGTCGAACATGCAACGCCAAGGGGTGCCATTATTGAGAGCAGAAGCTCCAATTGTAGGTACTGGTATTGAGGCTCGAATTGCAAAAGATTCTAGAACTTTGGTAACAGCTGAAGGCGATGGTGTAGTTGATTATGTGGATGCTAAGAAAATTATTGTAAAATATACTTTAACTGACGATCAAAAATTTGTAAGCTTCGATAACGAATTCAGAACTTATGAATTGATTAAATTCCGAAGAACCAATCAAGATACTTGTATCAATTTGACTCCAATCGTAACCAAAGGTCAGAAAGTGACTAAAGGACAAATATTGGTGGAAGGATATGCTACAAACAATGGCGAATTAGCTTTAGGACGTAACCTCCAAGTGGCTTTCATGCCATGGCAAGGTTACAACTTTGAAGATGCAATTGTAATTTCAGAACGTGTAGTACGTGAAGATATTTACACATCAATTCACATTGAAGAATTTGAGTTGGAGGTTCGCGATACCAAACGTGGTGAAGAAGAATTGACATCTGAAATTCCAAATGTAAGCGAGGAAATGGTGCGTAATTTGGATGAAAATGGCATAATTCGTGTTGGAGCCGATGTAAAAGAAGGCGATATATTAATTGGTAAAATCACCCCAAAAGGCGAGAGCGACCCAACTCCAGAAGAAAAATTGTTAAGAGCAATTTTTGGGGATAAAGCTGGAGATGTAAAAGATGCTTCTTTGAAAGCGAATCCTTCGCTAAAAGGTGTGGTAATTGATACCAAGCTTTTTGCAAGAGCTAGAAAAGACAAAGAGCTTAAAACTAAATCTAAAAAGCAATTGGATGGTTTGCGTGAGCGATACAGTGCTGATCTTTTAGACCTCCGTTCTCAAATGATTGAGAAAATGGTGTTGGTGTTAGATGGCAAAACGGTACAAGGAATCAAACACAAATTTGGTGACGAGATTCTTTCAAAAGGCGTAAAATTTGGTCGTAAAAATATCACTGAGAATTTATTTCCAGAGAAAAACGTGTATCGCGATGAAAGCAACTACAATGTGCCTGAAGAGGTAAATTTAATTGCCGATTTGATATTGGAAAATGCAACTGCTGACGATAAGCTGAATAAAATGCTTATTCAATTGGTGAAAAACTACTATATCAAGCGCAATGAGATTGCTGGTAAATTTAAACGTGAGCGTTTTGCTATAGAAGTAGGTGATGAATTGCCAACTGGTATTGTGAAATTGGCCAAAGTTTACATCGCTAAAAAACGCAAGTTGAAAGTGGGTGATAAGATGGCTGGTCGCCACGGAAATAAAGGTGTGGTTGCAAGAATAGTAAGAGATGAAGATATGCCATTCTTAGAAGATGGTCGCACAATGGATATTGTTTTGAATCCATTAGGTGTACCTTCAAGAATGAATATTGGTCAGATATATGAAACATTGTTGGGTTGGGCTGGCAGAAAATTAGGTAAAAAATATGCTACTCCTATTTTTGATGGTGCTACTGAAGACCAAGTATTTGACGAATTAAAAAAAGCAGGTCTATTTGCTAAAACTGATGTATATGATGGCCTTACTGGTCAGAAATTTGATCAGCCAGTTACAGTGGGTATCATTTATATGCTGAAACTGGGTCACTTAGTTGATGATAAAATGCACGCTCGTTCTATCGGACCTTATTCATTGATTACGCAACAACCTTTGGGCGGAAAAGCTCAATTTGGCGGACAACGTTTCGGTGAAATGGAGGTTTGGGCATTGGAAGCCTTTGGTGCTGCACACATCTTGCAAGAGATATTGACTGTGAAGTCAGATGATGTGGTGGGTCGTGCTAAAGCTTACGAAGCTATAGTGAAAGGTGAGAACCTTCCTAAGCCAAATATTCCTGAATCTTTCAATGTATTGGTTCATGAGTTAAGAGGTTTGGCATTGGAATTAACAATGGATTAGTTCTCATGAAATTCAAAAATGAAGAAGCCCAGATATAATTGTCTGGGCTTTTTTATGTTTTTAGTAGTCGTTTATAAATATAGCAAAGCTTTCCTTTACCCATTCTTCAAGAACGCATTTGCAATTAACAAATCTTCTGGAGTGGTAATTTTTATATTTTGATAAGAACCATCTATCAGGTTTATTGTTTCTCCTAAAGCTTCAAGCACCGTAGCATCGTCTGTATAGCTTTCATTTTCTGGAATTTCAAATGCTTTTTTTATAAGTGAAATTTGAAATGTTTGTGGCGTTTGAATCAGAACCAACTTTGACCTATTTAATACTTTCGATTCATTATTGCCATCTACTATTCGAACAGAATCTTTTACTTTAACAGCGGCAACAGCATTTCCTTTTTCCCCAGCAATGGCAAAGCTTTCTTTGATAGTGAAATCGGACACAAAAGGACGAACACCATCATGAATGGCTACAATACCTTCATTATCAATGATTTGCAACGCATTTTTTACTGATTGAAACCTCGTAATACCACCTTCAATTAGGGTATGCTTTATTAAAAAATTGAATTTTACGCATAACTTAGCCCAATATTCAAACTCATTTTTTGAAAGTACTACCACAATTGAAATTGTATTGTCAAAATCATAAAACTTCCCAATGGTGTGCATAAGAATAGGCAAACCGGAAATCTCAATAAATTGCTTGGGAATACCTTTACCCATTCGCTTGCCTGAACCTCCGGCCACTATAATTGCATATTTCTCCAATGTTATCGTATTAATGTAGGTGTAAACTTATATTATTTAAGGAAGGGAATTAGATTAATCATTAAAATACGTTTTCCACACAGATGAAAGCCTATCTTAATATAGTTGGAATTAGCAAAAGATATATAAACTAAAAAATCCCTTAAATAAACATTTAAGGGATTTTTTAGCAAAAGAATTCAGTTTTAATACAACCACCTATCAGTAAATATGGTAGAATTAGGCTGTTGGTTTGTACCATAAGCGATTCCTACTTGGCGGTATGCTTCCACTTGTAGTTTTTGAACATCTACACCATCTTGTTGTTGTTTCAATTTGAAATCCCAGTCTCTTTGATCCAGTTCCTTTACTCGCTTTCCAACGGTGGCAGTAAAAGCTTCTACATCTTTAAAGCAAGCAGCATCGGGGTCGATTCCTGATAAAAAGGCAGCAGCAGCATTGGCTCCCTCTACACTTTGGTTAGCTTGCCACACATTTTTTGCATCGGAAAGCAATCTTGTACATTGCTTGTCAATGTATTTTTTGTAGACGGGAGCTACAGCATCAGAGGCTTTTTCATAACAATCTTTGCATACATCTGGCACGCTTGTAAGACGATAAATGGCCTCTTCGTATTTATTTTGTGCGGCTAAAGCTTGTGCATCTTTGATTATAAAATCGCATTGCGAGTTATAGTATTCTATGATTTTACCCTTAGTCTTATCAAGAAAAGATTGCAACTCGGGTGAATTAGGCTTGATATTTTTCAAAGCAGAAATATAGGCCTTTGTTTCATTTACATCTACACCTTTTACCTGCACATTTGTGCTGCCATATTTAGTACGAGTCATTACATCGCCCACATATATAGTAACATCTAATGTATAAGCAATCATTGGTGGAGCAGTTGGCGTTACATCCTTGGAAAGTTCAGTTACATTGGCTGTAATGATAAATCTTTTGTTTGCCGAGCCCCCAAGTCCATTTTGTGTAGCAATTTGCCCAAGTTTATTTTCAAGCATTTTTAAGGCTGCTGGGGTAATTGAACCAAGTTGATCTGGCATAATTGGTGTAAGTGATATACGCCCAATATCATCTGTTTTGCCTCCACTATTTTGAGCAAAGCAAAATAGATTAGCGACAAGCATTCCTAGTATTAGAATTGTCTTTTTCATCTGATTAAAGTTTATTTTATGAAATGATAAAACTCAAAACGTTCCACTTTATTGTTTAAAATGGAACGTTGTGAGGTGAGTTAAAAAGAAGGAGAATTATTTTTCTCCCATGATTAATGTGGCTTGTCCCAAACCCTTCATTGTAAGCTTAGAAGGCAAGTTATATGGCGGAGCTTGTAGATATTTTTGCAATTGGCGTATCCATGATCTGGCATCCATTGCTTTCCCGTTTTCATCGTAAATCGGCATACGGATTTGCTCCATATTCATCATATTTTCAGTAGCATCCATAGTGCTAAATCTGCCTTTTACTGCATTTTTACCGAACCAACCTTCTATAATTTCACCAATTGGGGTTCCGCTTACTTCGTCTTCTAAGTCTTTGTCCCAACTGTCAAATTTCTTCACTTTCATGGTAATTTCACGGCCATTGGCAAACATATCGTCAAAATGTTTTTGTAATTGGGCATTGAAATTATCGAGATTGGCCAATACTGCTTCTTCAAGCAGCAATGGCAATTCAGCACTGAATGATGGTGCTCCGCTTCCCTGTGCACCTGCAATTTGCTTATCGGTGTAGGCATCAAAACCTTGCATATTGTAGGTAATTGATTTTTTAGGCCCAGTTTGATTTACGGTATAAGTCAATTGAATGATGATATCTGATTTAGCTGTTTTCTTCAATTTATCAATTGGGCTTTCTTGAATACCAGCACCAGATTTGCTTGTAGTCATGGCAGTTTCAGCCGATTCTGATTCCAAGCTTTTCATCGAAGCTCCCAAATCTTTCAAAGGAAAACCTCTGTCTGCCATTAATGAATTGATTTTGCCTATCACCAATAACAAATCTGGATTCAAAAGAGCTTGTTTGTAGTTCGATATTTTTACTACCGATCCTTGGTTGTTAAACTCCATCATTGAGCCATTGATGTTGCACCAGGCATCGCTGGGTACTACCATAATGGTTGGTTTTTTTGCTTGAGCAAATACAAATATGCTTGCAATTACGAGCGAAGCAGCTACTATTACTTTTTTCATTTCTTTTTTTATTTTTTTTAGTGATTAATTATTCTGCAGTTTTTATCAATCCTTTGTTTGTAAAGTAGATTTTCAAGGCAGCCACATCTATTTCATAATCAAAAGCAATTACTTTATCTGATTGCTTTTTTGAATTAACTCTACCATCAGCATCGGCATTTTTTATGATTTTGTCGCTGTCTTTCTCGTTGGCAAGAAGTTCGCCAACCAACCCAGCTCCTTTTTCTACCTCCAGATTGGGGTTGAATACCAAGGGTTTCTCAGCACATCCGCCTGTTCCTTTGCTTATTCCACGAAATAAAATATCGGAAATAGCACGAAACTTGGCATCCTTTGTAGCTTCTTTTTCTGAATCGCCTTCGCCAAATGCACGAATGGTATAAGTAGTACCCATTTTGATGCCTAAGCACTGCGTACCCATTTCAAAATTTCCTATACGATTTACACGCCTTTCGTTTCCTTTCCTTATTTTTCTACCCAACTGCCCATAAGAATATGTGCCAATCAGACAGACAAGGACTAGAATGATTATCTTTTTCATTACTAATAGATTAAAAACCAGAATTTAATCCTTTTACAATACCGGCTTTTTCAAGGTCGTTTCTTACGGCATCGTACATTACCGATACAATAATGCCCACTTTATAGATTTTTTTATCGGTTTTCACCACATCCATATTATTGCCACCTTCGCCTGACATTGAAATATAATTCAAATATGCACCACCTGGAGCAAAGAAATTATTGAAATACTCTTGATTTTCTTCTTCAACAGAATAGCTTGACGCAATAGGCTTGATACCTTGGCAACCACCAGAGGCAGCAGTTACCCCCTTGAATATCACTGCATGAAGTGCATTTGATTTGGCTTGTAACACGGCTTTCTCAGGTTTTTTGCCATAGCCCCATATTTTAATGAGTTTCGAACCATCAGTTCCTACGCCAATACATGCCACTTCGTAATTATCTACGGTGTAACCTGCCAATACTTTTGCTTTGTTGTTTTGACTGAATGCCAATATCGGAACGATAAAGAGCAAGCCTAAAATTGTTTTTTTCATTTTTTAGTTTAAAAGTTTAAAGAATACGTGAGGCAATGCACTAAATCGACCGACTTCATGCGAAGCAAATATAATAATCGGTTTCATACGCTAGTGTTTTTTTTTAGTTTATTAAATATCAACGTATTACTACATTCAAATTGTATATAAATAACAGGGTGGATAACAGCTTGGTGGTGATTGGTGTGCCACCAACCACAGGGGGAATTGATTATAGACATGCAACTGAATACCTCAAAAAAAGATCTTGATCTGGAAGAAAGAATAAAAATAAGGCATGAAAAACGGCAGAAAGACATAAATCGACACAAAAATAATGATGAATACTTATCAATAGTATGAATGTGCTAAAGTAGATTTAAATCAAAAACACTGTAAGACTTCTGCTTCCATGGGCTCCGATTACCAGCGATTGCTCAATATCGGCAGTTTTTGATGGCCCAGAAATAAAAACACCATAGCCATCTGTATTTTGGAGGTTTATTTTTTTATACGCCTCGTGCATATTCCACACCAGCTTATACTTTTCAAGAATGAAAACTACATGTTGGGTAATGAATGGCAAAGCCCTGTGAGCGAGCGTATTGGCCGGAATCCATACCGCAGCATTTTCAGCCACGCCAAATTCGCCTTTTAAAATTGCTAAATCTATATCTTTTAAATCGTGTGGGTCGGTTACAAATGTCAAATCAAAATTAGCAAGGGAAACAAAATCGGTATTGCTCACAATTTGCTTGGCATCGTGGTATATTTTTGAAATCTCTTTGTTGATATTTTGGTCATCTCTTAATTCTATTGCCATTCCCCCTACAAACTTTAATGTTTCTTTAAAATGGGTAAGCAAATCAACGTCATTTCTTTCAAATGAAGGTAGCGAAGGTAATGGAGCTAATTCTGGTTTGTTTTTCTTAATTTGTTGTAAAATATATTCTCTGGAGCTCATTATAC
>Ga0163149_10004552_pt1 | contig 15071 bp, 9 predicted proteins | sample OliLakLV19MP5G1_FD_148604 | JGI IMG/M metagenome (GOLD analysis project Ga0163149, IMG submission 148604) | Freshwater microbial mat bacterial communities from Lake Vanda, McMurdo Dry Valleys, Antarctica - Oligotrophic Lake LV.19.MP5.G1 | ecosystem: Environmental > Aquatic > Freshwater > Lake >...
CCCCCACCCTCATGCTCGGCCCGCCATCGGATATCGCCCCGCCCGGGGGATGGGCGGGTGGGGGTGCGGATGGTCTGTGCATCGCGCCCGATGGCGATGCCGTCGTCGCTGGCGGCGCGCTGTCGCCCGGCGCGATCCACAAGGTACGCCTCAACTCGGGTGTCGCCATCACCGTGTCGCCCGGTGCCGGGTCGCTCACCGCAACCCAAGTGGCGATCGACCCGGTGGTCGCCGATCGCGTATGGGCGGTATGCACCAGCGCGGGGGGGACGGGAGCGGGACGCATCGCGCGCGTCCCACTCTCCCCATTTGCGCAAGGGGTCGCGTTCACAATCTCAGGCCCCGATACCGCCATCGCCCAACTGTGCTTCGCGCACGGAAGGGCGTACTACGTTTCAACCGGCGCTGCGCCGGGCTCGGGCACGCTCGGCATCATCGACATGAACACCTTTGCGACGACGCGGCTGCTGACCGGCCTTGAGTTCCCCCGCGCCATCACCTTCGACCCCTTCACCGGCCACCTGGTTGTCCTTGGCGGCGCAAGCATCCTGCAGATCGATGCACGTCCGGGCATCCCGCCGACCATCGTCTCAGGCGTGGACCTCTCGGCGCTCGTTCCCGGCGTCGACCTGCGTTCGGGCACTGTTGACGGGCGCGGTCACGCGATCGCGCTCAGCGCGACCGGCCACATCGTGCTACTCGACTATGCCGCGACCATGCAGGTCGGCCACAGCGCGAACCCCCGCCTCGCGGCGGCTCTTGAGGCGGCCGGCACGCTCGCCTCCATCGTCCCGCTCGTGGGGCCGGGCAGCCTGCGCGAGTCGGACTGCCTGTGGGACAACGGCGCATTTGACGAGCGCGATGGACTTCCGTCGCACAACTCATCGTGGATCGGCGACACCCGTACCGCTGACGATTTCTATCTCTACCGCGGTATTCACCGCATCGACTCCATCAGCGCGACCATGTTCTCAGACTCGCTCTTCCTCAACGCTCTGATCGAGGTGTACGACGACTGCGACGGTCGGCCCGGCACACTCCTGCACTCATTCACCTCGGCAGTCGGCGATACGGGCACGCTCTTCCAGGGACTGCGAGTTCTCACGCTCGAAGCGGCCACGCCGGGCCTGTGGCTCCGCGGCGGCCGCTCCTACTGGGTTAGCGCGGTGGGCATCGGCAGCCTCGACGGCTCCGACAACTGGTACTGGGGCACCAGCGGAGCACCGCCCCCCACTCCTCCGCCACCGCCCGGCGTCTCCAACTCCATCCGCGGCAAGCCCGCCGTCTTCCGCGCGCCCTCGCAGGGCGTTCCGGATTGGACGACCTCCGCCGAGGCCGGGTGCGGATGCACGGACTTTGCCTTCACCATCCGCGGCGAGTCCTGCAAGATTCTCCACGACAACGGACCGCCGCAGCCCCAAAGCGATCCCGCACTTACCGGTGTTCCCTCCCTCATCTCAACGACAAGTTCCGACTCTCGCGCTGCCGACAACTTCCGCGTCCCACCGTGCGCCGACGAAGGCGGCGATCGCATCTGCTTCATCGAGGCAACGGTCTACACCAACTGCTCGCCGGTTCGCGGCGTGGTCGAAGTCCTGCGCAACGACTGCTCCCTGCCCGCGGGGACACCGCTGTTCGCAAGCCCGTTCTCCAAGGTCATCGACCTCGGCTACAACGTCAGCATCGCCGGTGCCTCGCTCCGCGCCTACACGGTGCAGGTCCACGACCCTGGGTGGTTCCTGCCCGATGGTCGCAACTACTGGCTCTCGGTTGCTGTGCAGGGCAGCGGCGGCTTCAACCAGCGGGCGCTCTTCGCGGCCAATGCAGCATCCTGCGACATCCCCGTGTGCGCCCTCCGGATCTCACAAAGCGCATTCCGCGCCAGTGCTTCCCTGAACTGGGGGCCGGTTGAGAACATGCTTCAGATTCCGCGTGATCTGTCGTTCCTGGTGGCGATTCACGAGCCCTCATCAGGGACCACTGAAACCGGCGATCCCGTACCCGGCGAACAGTGCTTGGGCGATGCCGAAGGTGACGGAGATGTGGATGTCTCAGACATCTTCCGGTTCCTGAGTGAGTGGTTCGGCGGATGCCCCTGATCCCAAGTTGACGGCCACCTGCTTTATAGACAACCCCCCAGATGTGGCTAATGTCTTTTGAATAAATATCCCTTGTTTTTGGGATAGTTATCCTATTTTGGAACCACAATTGGCGATTGACCTCCGATAAAACCACTCAGAAAGTAGCCAGATTAGGTGATTATATATAAGCCTATTGATGGGTAGTTGTGAATGCGACTGTACCACGAAGACAGAAGATCCAAATGATCTTATTTTCTTGCGAAATTTTACGCAAAATCCCCCATTCGGGGAATAGCGTCGCATCCCCTGTTCCTGCTATGTTGCTGCTCTTCTCGAATGAAGCCGAGGGCTTTTGGTTCGGTCGCTGAGCGCGGCTGCCCGGAGCGCGGTTTTTAGAGCGTGATTTTTGTAGGGAGCAGAACACCATGCCATCCATGCAGTACGTTCTTGTCGCCGCGCTCGCTTGTGCAGCCACGGGTGGGCTCCGCGCTTCCGTGCCCGGGCCAGCGGCTGAGCAACCGCCGACACAGCGGCTGTTCGATTCACAAGTGGTTCCACTCCCCGGATGGAGCGTGGGCGGTGGCGTGGGCGGGCGGTCGACGGGGCTGGTGCGCCAGGTCGATGTCAGCGTGATCAACAGCATCACGACCGTGAACAACACCGATGGGTCCGCACCCACGAACACGGTGCTCGAACTCCTGTTCCCGCCGGGCACTCAGATTCAGGGCTATGGCTACGACGCGGCGTTCACCTACATCGGCACTCCCGCCAATCCCGACATCGGGTTCCGCCTCTTCAACTCCGACAACGCCTCCATTACGGCCGCGATCGATGTGACCTCGAACAATGCGATGCTGGACCTCGCGCCCGCTCCGGTCGCGGAGGCGAACTGGATCACCCTGCCCGATGGCCGCCTGGGCATCGAGTTCTTCGAGGCGGTCGACGACCGCCTCGTGCCCGGCCCGTCAGAGCCCGACGGCACATGGACCTCCGGCAACATCTCCATCCTGTACTCCGATGACTCCGCGGGCTGCTGCATCTGGGACAACGGCGACTTCGACAATCGGGGCGGCACCGTTTCCCAGGTTGCGCCGCTGCGCCCGCCCCCGCCCGGCCTGCACCACGTCACGGCGGACGACTTTTATCTCGAGCCCAACTTCGCGCACATGATCGAGTGGATGGAGGCGGTCTTCATCGTCTCAAATCCGCTGAGCGCGTACAACTTTGATGCGCCGCTCGGACGCCTTGAGATTTTCACCGACTGCAACGGTGCGCCCGGCGAGGAGATCGCGGAGTTTCCGATCTTTCTGCCGCGAGATGGTTTTCTGGGCGAGATCACCACGGGCGTGCCGGGCGATGTCTGGCGGGTGGTGGCCGAAACGCCGGGCCTGTGCCTCATCGGCGGCAAGCCGTACTGGGCATCTTTCGTGATGTTCGGAGATCAGTCGCAGGGCGGGACGGATGTCTGGTACTGGGGGACAACGGGCTCGCCGAGCATGGTGCCCCCCTATGACCCGCCGCTGTTTGTGAAGGGAGCCCTGCCGCACTTCCAGGACTCCGAGGGGGCGGAGTGGGAGCGGCTCAGTTGTTCGGGACCGGGCGCCTGCATCGGCTGCTCGGACCTGAACTTCTGCGTGCAGGGAGAGCGGTGCAAGATCGTCCTCGATGCCAGCACGTTCAAGGCTCCGCCCCAACCGGCCGGGCTGGTCATCGCGCAGTACGGGGCGCGGTCGGTCGATCTCACCAGCACTCTCAACCAGGCTCGCGCGGCCGATGATGTCACGATCAGCCCGTGCGAGACCGACCCCGTTGTGCCCTGCCTCATCGAGGCGTATATCTGGACCAACTGCACCCCGGCGGCGGCACGCCTTGAGATCTATGAAACCGCCTGCCTCGAAGACCCCGAGCGCGTCCAGCCAGCGGATGAACCGCTGGACTTCGACATCGTTGCGGGTCCCGATGACGCAGAGTTCCTCGGCCTGACGATCGATGCGCCCATCGGCCCCGACTTCCGGTTGTTCCGCTTCAAGTTCACGGAGTTTGATGGGTTCACGTTCGAGAGCGGCAAGACGTACTGGATCGCGGCGGCGGGGATCGGGAGCCCCGGCCCGAACAACGACGCGTACTTCGCGTTCGCCGCGCCAAGGTGCCCGGAGGATGAGTGCTACCGCCTGGGCAACGAGGGCTTTGCGATGAGCGATTTCCCGAGCTCGACGTACCCGGACTGGACGCCCACCTCGGAGGTCCCGGGCCTGCTGGAGGCCAACGACTTTGCGATGCTCATCGCCGTGCGCAACGGCGGGGACATGTTCACGAACGGCGCGGTTCCTGTCTGCATCGCCGACTTTGACGGTTCGGGTCAGGTCGGCGTGGCGGATATATTCAGTTTCCTCTCGGAGTGGTTCTCCGGCTGTCCATGACCCAAACCGGCGGACGGAATCGGCCATTCTGAGAACCTTCGGGCCCCCGGGTTTGCCACGTTCCCGGGGGCCTTTTTTGCGCGCACTCGCACGCACCCTCTCCCCCCGTTTCGGAACAATCCGCACTTTTTTCGTTCAGTTTCCTTACACGGAGCCATCGAGCCACGACTAGACGAGGTGGCGATCGGTATTCGACGCTTGTCGTGTCGGCAACCGATCGTCGGCTTCCCCCGAAAGGAGTTGCAGATGGAACATCGTCAAGCCGGCTGTACAGTCAATGGGCCTCCGGGCCTCCGGGCCTTTGGGGCTTTGGGGCTTTGGCATCGCCGCCGCGGCGGTGATGCTGGGGGCGAGCATCGCCCCGGCTCAGTCCAGCGTGTACTACGGCACGATCGACGCGGCGGACAAGGCCCAGTTGGCCCAGTGGGCAACGCACTACTGGGCACGCGTTGATGCGGGAACCCTCGTGACGCCCGGCACATTCACATTCACCAAGGCCGCGATGAACGACCCGCTGTTTCTCCCCGTGCGGGGCGCGAGACGGACGCTCGAAACGCTCGGCGTGATGGGCGCGCAGGCGTGCGACGGCCTTGTTGAGATTCAGCCCGGCCTGGGCGACGCGGCGGTGGCCGCAGCGCTGCGCGAGGCGATGACGCAGTGGAAGTTCAGGACCGATGCGGTCAGCAACCCGGCGGGCACGCAGGCGCACTTCAACCTCATCAACGCGGCACCCAACACCTCGAACACCGTCTGGGGCATGGAAGGCTCGCACCTGGTCTCGACGAATCTGCCGTGGGAGGCGCTGACGGGCGCCAACGCGGCGGGACAGGTGGCGGCGACAGTCGCCGCGGCGACGCTGCAAACCATCGGCAAACTCACGGACACCGCACCGGCGATCGCCAAGGCCGCGGCGGGCATCACGCAGACGCAGGCGCTCATCACCGGGCAGAAGAGCCACGCCGACCGCTTCGAGGAAGGCGTCGTCCAGTTCCTGTTCGACCAGGGCAGCACCGCGACGGCCTGGCGCGTCGATGCGTCCTTCGGCGTGTTCGGCTCGCTGCCGCTCGTGGGCGTGACGTTCGATGACGCGTTCGTGCTGCTCGACACGACCAGCGGCAGCACCGCGACGGCCTGGCGCGTCGATGCGTCCTTCGGCGTGTTCGGCTCGCTGCCGCTCGTGGGCGTGACGTTCGATGACGCGTTCGTGCTGCTCGACACGACCAGCGGCAGGCTCGATGGGCCGTTCGCGCTCACCTCGCCTCTCGATGCGACGGTTCTGCTGGCAAACCAAAGCGGGTATGTCGCGGGCACGACCGTGCGGTTCCACATCGTCGGGGGTTGTGGCGCGGTTGCCGCGCCCAGCTGGCGTACTACGCCCCCACCTGGCAGTGGCCCGCGATGGCCCGGTGCGACGCCCCCGTTCTGGATCTTCCCTCCGACCGAGAATGTTCCCTTTCAGATGCAGCCGAGCAGACCCTCGTGGTGGAGCAACTATGATTGCGCCGTCAGCAACGGATTCTGCGTTTGCACAGCCTACGGGCAGTTCACCATGCCCGGCAGGCTGATCTGGGTGCGTAACAAGTGCGTCACCCCGGGGGCGGGCGGGTGTCCGCCGCCGACCGCGCCCGCCGATTTCAATCCGCTCTCGCCACCTGGCTCTTCGACGTGCCTTCCGACGGAGACTTATTTTTGGTAGGCAGTCAGTTGCTGCGCTGTTCCCTTTCAAGGAACAGCGCGGCTTTCGCATGAGGTTCCAATGCGCATCTTGGCCACGTTCGTGTTGTGTCTCACAAGTGTTCTCATTCTCTTGGTGCTAACGAACTCGTTGGCGCACCTTCAGACGGATTGGGTGTTGACGCGTTTGAATGTTCTGTCGCGCGGTTCACGCACCGTTGCCGATCTGCACCTGTCGCACCTTGAGTGGCTCTTTGGCGCGACACGCCCCGGAGAGGCGGAGTTGTCATGGGCGGATCCAGAGTTTGGCGAGCGTGCGGCAACGCAGCAGACGATTGGGCTGATCGGGCCCATTCGAGCCCCATTTCCATTGGGACTCGTTGCTGTTGCGACGATTGTTGTGACGGTGGTCGCAGCGCTCGGTACGGCATTATGGGCGCGGCGTCTAGGTACATCGGCGACGAGCCTCTTGCTCAAGGTGCCACACGCTGGAGCAACAGGGCCGCATGTCGGTCTGGTTCACTCTCTGGTACTCATCGCTGCCCATGTGGTAGCGATTCCGGCTCTCTGTGCGGCACTTACATACGATCTGAGGTCTCAATCTGATCCGACCGATTATCTGGGCGCGCCGCTGCTTCCCCTGTTGATGTTGGTGTTGCTGGTCTTTCTCTTTCACGGAGCGAGCGCCGTGGTTCGTACGGCAGAGCTCGCGCACTCATCGGCGTTGAACGCCGGCACCTGCCCGGTTTGTGACTATCCGGTGATCAAGGGCATGTGTCCGGAGTGCGGTTGGGGAGTAGTTCCAATAATGGGTGCAAAGCGATTGTTCCTGTCGCTCGGGGTCTTTCTGGTTGTGATAAGCGCGATCGGAGCCGCAGCCATCGTCACGGTGGCTCGGACCATCGACGCCAACCGCGGGTCAATGACTCTGGCCGCATTCGCTGACCGCGGCAGCACGAGTTCTCCGCTTCTCGTCCCCTCGCCAAACTGGGCATTTCAGATCGACTCCGAAACCGTGGACGTGTTGTTGATCCCAGCTCCCTCCGACCGACCCCCAACGGCGTGGTTGTTTACCCGCGAACCGACATCAACCGAGTGGGTTCGAGTAGTGGATGTCCGCGCGTTGAAGATCGGCGAAACTCGGTTGCTTCAGGCTTCCAGCGGAGCCTCGGTCGTCCGTGCGAACATCTACCATGCCGGAATGCCCGGGCTTCGCTTTTCATTTGACGCCAGAGCGCTAATTCGCATGCCGGTCGCCGATGCCAAGTCCTTGGTCGACCCGTCCGCGCCGCCGACCAACGAACCGGCGAACGCCAAGGCGTCCAAGGGTGTGACGCAGACGCAGGCGCTCATCACCGGGGCGCTGAGCCACGCCGACCGCTTCGAGGAAGGCGTCGTCCAGTTCTTGTTCGACCAGGGCAGCACCGCGACGGCCTGGCGCGTGGATGCGTCCTTCGGCGTGTTCGGCTCGCTGCCGCTGGTGGGCGTGACGTTCGACGATGCGTTCGTGCTGCTGGATGCGACCGACGGCAGGCTCGATGGGCCGTTCGCGCTTGCCTCGCCGCTGGATGCAACGGTGCTGCTGGCGAGCCACAGCGGGTACACCAGCGGGACGACGGTGAGGTATCACAACGTCAACGGTTGTGGTGCCGTGGCCCGCCCAAGATGGCGACCGACAGCGCCGCCGGGTGGACCGTTTACGCCGCGGCCGGCAGCACCGAACTTGCCGCCACCGCCAATTGTGATTCCTGGAGTTCCGCCGGGATACCCGACCTTGCCACTCGATCCGTCAATCCCTGGCTGGTGGACCGATTGGGCATGCTCGACCACTCCCGGGCCCGGACCTTGGGCCGCCACTTGTACATGTTATTCGTACGGTCGCTACGACGATCCCGGCGGCGGTTCGCACTGGGTGCGACGAAAGTGTGTGGGCAACTTTCCGTGCAACGCGGGACCGGTTGGGACGCCGCCGGGGCAGTTCCCCGCGGTGCCCGAACCTGACGGCACACTGAACGAGCCGCCCTTCCCAACGCCCGACCCGAGCATTTCGCCGGGAGCATCGTGGAACTGCCCGCTCGAGTACTACTTCTGAGTGTTTGCGCACTTCTGTGCTCGTCGTCCGGGAATCCGGGCGGCGAGCCTTTCCGATGCCACTCCGCACATCGATCATACAAGTTCTATGCTGCGCCTCGCTGCTGTGGGCCTCATCAGTCGCGCCCTTGCTGCTTCTGAACAAAAGCCTTGTCCGGCATGTTGGACGGGCAGCGGTCGTCGCGCGCGAGGGCACGCGTACGCAGGATTTGAACACGGTGGGCGCTCTCCTCGCGACCCGAGTTTCCTCAGAAGCATTTGCGCGCCTGCAGGCGGACGCTTCCGCTCGACTTGGAGTTCTGCCGCTATCGCTCATTCAACTGGCCGGGGCGGGAACAATCGCGACGATCGTTCTGTCCTTCATCTTCAAGTTTGTCGCTGGCAACGCGGTGTATCGGCTGGCAAGGCTTGTGAGCCGTCGCCGGTTTCTTCTCTTGCCGGTTCGCGACCAAGAAAGACAGAAGGTCGCGTGGCGGCGACTCGCCTTTTCCCTCCCGAGCTCCTGCCTGATCTGCCTGTTCGTCGGGCTCGGCGTCGCGTGGGAACTCGGCTTCGCACCCACGAGCGAGGTGGTTGCTGGCACAGCATGGGCCATTGCGGTTGGGTGCTCGTCGCTCGCCCTTTCCGTTATTACCGCCGCACTTTTCGTCGAATATTCGAGTAGAGCCGGTGACTTGGACCCGAATCGACACTGGCACTGTTCGTGGTGCGGATACGAGGTTGGGATTGACGTGATACTTGGTTGCCCCGAGTGTGGAGCGGGCACCAAGGGCACAGTCACCCCGATGCCGGCGGCAAAGTCCGGCCTGCCGCGCCTTCGTGACCTCTGGCGTGAGCGACCGCGATGGGTTTTGGGCTTCATCGCGCTGCTGGGGGTTGTCGGATGCGTGCAATGGACCGCGCGGCAAGTCCGAGAGGTTCGCGCCGCGACTGCCGGCCCGCTACACATCGCGACAGAGTGGGGTGGCGTGACATGGATTCGATGGGATGACGGCACGCAGGCGGTCTTTGGGCAAGGATTCTTCGGGAAGGACGGGCCCGTAGTAAGCAAGAGTCAGTTCTCATCGGAAGCCTACCGTCGAGTCGCGGTGTGCGCTTGGGCTCAACCACGAGGAGATCAAGAGGAACCGACTTGGACTTTCGAGTCGTGGGCATCCCCATGGTTCTCGGTGGGCGCGGGACGTGAGTTTACAGGCCTCACGGGGCATCGCGTGTTTCTTGGTAGTCCGGGTGCGGGTGGAAGCGCAGGCGACGCCTGGCTCTTCCCGCGAGAAGTTGTGGCTGTTGAACAGTTCGGCGAGGCCCGGTTGGAACAAGACGCCCCGCCGGAGGTCGTAAACAAAGTTTGGCGCGCAATCAAGGATCACGCATTGAGCGAGACCGAGCGATGACCGGAGGGCCTTTGGATGACCTGCGTTGCACCTCGATGGAGCAAGGCAGCAACGCGACCGCCTGGCGCGTGGATGCGTCCTTCGGCGTGTTCGGATCGCTCCCACTGGTGGGCGTGACATTCGACGATGCGTTCGTGCTGCTGGATGCGACCGATGGCGCGCTCGATGGGCCGTTCGCGCTTGCCTCGCCGCTGGATGCGACGGTGCTGCTGGCGAGCCACAGCGCGTATGTCGTCGGGACGACGGTGCGGTATCACAACATCGCGGGCTGTGGAACGACCATCGCGGCAACATGGCGGAACTCCAGGCCGTGCTGGTTCTGCGGGACCATCCCGATTATCTGGAACCCGCCGGTACCTGGCGGGCAAACGTACTTCTGCACGGAGTTTGGCTATCACCCCGATGGAAGTCAGGCCTGCGTCTGCGCCAAGTTCGGGACGTTGACCTATGGCACTCCTCCGGTGACCGTGCCGGTGAGGGAGGTGTGCTGGTGCGGACCTTACGGCGCTGCTGGCTGTGGAGGAGGCTGGACGACTGGCCTCCCGCCGCTCGGCTGCCTCGTTCCGACTTGCACCCCGCAATACTTCTACTAACCTGACGCGTGGGTTCGGCGAGAGCCGTGCCCATGCTTTCTTGGAACCGACGAGGCCAACCCAACCTCGTGCTTCCCATGGTGCCGTCTCGCGACGGCTCATGGCCGCACGATCTGTTCGAACGGTGGTCACACTTGTGGCATGCGTCTGCTTTCCATTGGGCGCACTGCTCGCGTTCGGCCTGGTTCAGGCCGGGCTTTTCGCGCTCGCGGAGAGCGACTTGATCGGCGCAGGCATTCTTCGGTCTTTCCCGGGGTATTGGGGTATCCAGTTCATTTCTGAGCCGGGGGTTGAATCGACGGGTTCGGGTCGGAGGTTCTACACATTTAACGGTTCAGTCGCCCACCGCATTCTGGAGAATCTGTGGGACGTCCTGACGCTCGAATGGTACATCGTAGGTGCCTCGCGCAAAGAGGCGATGCAGATGGTGGTCGGCGGCTACGCTGCGGCGGTGGCGATCTGCGCGGTGAGCGTGCCCACTGGGCTGGTCATCGGGGAATGGCTCTGCCGACTCGCGCTGCGGCCATCGTACTGGATGCTCGGGGCGATCAAGCGACAGCGATGGACGATGCTGAAAGAGTCGGTCTTGCCGGCGGTGCTGTGGGCGTACGCCGTGACGGTGCCGACGGCGGTGATCCACGCCCTGTTCTTTGACGCCTTTGGCAGCGGATTAGCGGGCTATGCAACGCCTACGCTGGGATGGAGCTTGGTGCTGCTGAGCGCGCCCGTTGTGTCAGCGGCGTTCTGCGTTGTGCGCGAGTATGCCCGCGCTGTTCGCGCACACATCGGACCGAGTGATTACCTCTGCGACTGCGACTACGAGTGCGCGCCCGGCAAGCAGTGCCCTGAGTGCGGCGCGGTGACACGCGCCCTTCCGGCCGCACTGCGGTGGCGATGGCAACGATGAGCCCAGAAATCAACGTGCAATCCAACTGCCCTCTTCGGTCGCACCCCTGCTTTTATTGCTTGGAAGTTGAAGAATGCAAACTCGGCTTGAATCGTCTGAACGTTGGGCGGTGATCCGGGGGCGATTCCGGCTATCGCTACTTGCGATCGCGTGCGCTTTGGGGATTTCAGTTGGCTACTCATCGTGCCAACTCCGTGCGATTAATTGTTACGCGCTTATGGGTGAGGAGATCACACATGGGACGCGCGCGGGCCAACTGTCGAACTTCTATCTGGCATTGAAACCACGCTATGGTGAAGAGGAGTTGGTGCTGGGTCCGGCTCCAGAAACTCCCAATGACGCACGCGGTCTGCTGGACCGACAAGCTTTCCGGCTCTGGCGATTTGGCGGAAGCATGACCGCGCCTGGCGCCTGGGCATGGCTTTACCGACCGACGCTTGCCGCAGCCGTCGACGACGCGATCCCATTCTTTGGGATGCTGATTGTCGCCGGGCTTGGGCTCCGTGCTTCCGAACGCTTGCTTCGTGCGGGTTGGTCGGAACGATTGCAAGGGAAGCGCTGCTTGGAGAATGCAACGTGCGAGCAGGTTGAAAGGGCACGCCGATCCGGAGCGCGCGCGGCGGCGGCGGCGATCGTTGCGTTCGCGCCGGTGTGCGGTGTTCTCGGTTGGTACATTGTCTTTCCAAGGTCAAGCCACGGCCTCGCGTTGTCGAGGGCCATTCTGCCGACAGCGATCGTCGGGATGTCCATCACATGCGCGGTGCTCCTTGTAGCGCATTGCTTGGGCTTGGTGGCACGGCGGCACAGGATTTGTGCCAATGTTCCGGTTCGGCGGAATGTTTGCCCCGCGTGCTCGTATCCAATCGAGAATCGGGCGATCTGCCCGGAGTGTGGGCCTGACGTTCTGCAGAGAGGCCTTCGAAGGGTCTTCCGGATCCCCACAGCCCTGCTTCGGTATCGGTCGATACGGGTGATGGTGTGGGTTGGCCTTGGCATCCTGACGGCTATTGGGTTGACCCTTGCGATGGCCGATTGGACCCGAGTTGGTTCTTGGGTTGGTCCTAAGCTCGCGAGGGTTGATGCCTGGACACTCCGATCCGCCGTCACAAATCTGCCCACCGAAGACTGGTGTCTCGGTCTGCGCTGGCCGCTTGCCACGCAAGGCGCGGCGGGCGCGATGGTCATCGAGTGGGACGAGGGTTGGGGCGTCTTCGCTCAGCGCACTCTCCATGCGCCCCCCGCAGGTGGCGCGCGCGTGGCCTGCGTTGTGGCATTCTGCCCGAGGACCATCGACCCCGCCCGCATGGACAGCTGGACCATGCGGGCGCAGATCGTAACCGTTCATGCTCCGTGGGCGGGCCACTCGGTGGAGTTCGAGTTCTTCCCCGGGCTCCGGGCACTGGTGCAGACCGGCGATATCTCAGGTGGGCGGGGCGTTGCCGGTGTGTGGGGCCTGCCGCGAGATTCCTACCCTCTAGCCGTGTGGCCTGGACATGACGAGGTGGCAAAGCAGGTGGAGCAGTTGCTTGTCGAGAGTCGCTGATGCACCTTGGAAGCCGCGGTCGCGACCGACGCCGCCACGCAGGAACCAGGGGCGTAATTGGCGTGCCGGTCACCCTGCGCACTCCCCCTACACTGCCCACGCATGGAGCCAGCCTCCCCACACACGCTTGCGCCGGTTCACCCAGTCCACGCGCCGACGGCAGGTGCCGACGTTCTTGCGACGCACCGGATGTCTACTCCAGCGGACAGAGCGCCGTGACGCTGTCGCAAGCCGCGTGAATCGTGAGTTCGTGGACACCGATCGGGCCGGGAACCATGCCTCCGGCAACTTGGCCCGCTCCCGCGCTCTGGCCTGCCTGGCCGGCATTCACCTGCACACCGATCAACGCCGGTCGTCAGTGCGAGTGCGAGTCGATTCGGACGGCACCGGCCTGCAGGACTGTTCCGTGCTGGTTCTTCTGGACTTGCGACATCGATTGTCAGGAGAAGCGGAGGTGCCAATACACTCCCGGCCTCGATCCAGGGACGCCCGCGGGGTGTCCCGCAACCACCCCCCCCGGTTCGATCCCCCCTGTGAACTGCGATGACTATTGGCGGGAACGCTAAGTTGCGCAGCACCCTTCGACCGGCGGCGGCGTTCGTCGTCACCGCCGGTGTTTGCGCGCTTGTCATTGTCCTGTGCTGTCTGGTTGCGCACGCCGCGATGGCCCACATGATCGCCTCGCGAGGGGCGGCACGGGCCTCCTTCTTATCCGCGCTCGGGGAGCGGCGATGGAGCGATGTCCTCGCCACGCCGCGTGCCGACGACCAGGCCAACTGGCGGGAAATGTGTCAACGCTATCCATCCGATGCGATCGGTCGCTTGGCAGAATGGTCGCTGGAGCCCTGGGCATGGTTCGGGGCGAAACTCTGGGTGCATCTCCTGGTCGTGGTCGCTCTCATCCACGCGCTGGCCATCCTGCTCGCCGTCCTTCCGCTCTGGTGGGCGGTTCAACGCGGCGGCGTGCCCCGGCGCGCGGGGTTCCAACTCGCCGCGATTCAGGGCGCGTGCTCGCTCCGGGTGCTTCCCTCGCTCGTGCTGGCGTCCGTGTGTGTGGCCGGTGTTGCATCGGGTTGGGCCTATCTCACGCTGGTTGATGATCGGAGACCCGAGCCGACTCCGGCCACACTCGCCGTCTGCGGCCTGCTGTTCCTCATCGCCGATGCGCTGTTGCTCTGCGCCGCACTCCCGCGTGCCCTCGCCGCGCACCCCGCGATCGGCGCGACAATGTGCCCCCGGTGCGGGTACCAATCCATCGGAACGGTCGTGCGATGCAGCGAGTGCGGGCGCTCCAAGTGCGGGCCGCTGCGGTTCCCGTGGGCACCTGTGCTGGACAGACTTCCGGGTCCAGCCCAGACCGCCGCCATGCTGGTGGGCGTGCTTGCCCTCATGATCGGGGTGGTCGCGGCCTCGCCCGTGTTGTGCGCGGAGGCGCGCCGGCGGGTTCTCGCTGCGCCCGGTCCCGCACACATTGAGGAATACTATGTGAATCTCATGCCCGAACTTGACGGAGCGCCGATCGTCGTCCGAGGTTCCGCAGGTGTATTTGCACTGGTGCTCCACGATGACTTGCAGGCGGCGTGGTGGGCCGACCCCGGCGAGGTTTTTTTCGCAAAGCCACATTGGTTCGTGGCACGCGAGCATCGAGATGCCGTCCTTTCGGACCGTGGGTATCGAGAACTTCCGTTGCCCGACGGCGAGTCCGCGCGGATAATCTTGCGTGACTGTCGCCCGGATGTAGTTGTATTTCCCTGGCCGGTTGCTTCGGCCCGTTTTGCAGAGGGCGCGGTCGCCGCACGCATGAGAGCGTTGATTCCCAACGATTTGCGGTCTTTGCCTTCACCAACCCCGCCATGACCTCGTCTGACGGCCCAGCGGGGGCACCTCGACTCTCACCGCGGCATCTGCTCGCTCCCGACAAAGTCGATCTGCAGGCCCTCGATGTGGACCACCGTCCACTCGCCCGCCGCCCCCCCGCTGCGCCGCCACGTCAGCCGCCACCACGAGCGGTTGGTCATCCCGTCCACCTCCACACGCACGCGCGCGAGCGTTCGCCCCCCCGCTGCGCCCGCGCTGCCCGCTCCTCCATCATCGGTGTGCGCGGTGACCGACGGCACCGAGTGCCGCGTCACGCGGTACTCGCTGCCTATATACCGATCCACCAGGCCCACGATCCCGGCTTTGTCCTCGGTGTAGGCACGGCCGAGCACCCGCAGACCCACATCCTCGGCGAGCATCGGGGCGAGCGCTCGAAGGTCCGGCTGGGCGGCCGCGGCGACCAACTCCCGCGTGCGCTGCACCAGCACCTCCCGCTGCGTGGTGACCAGAAATGACGTGACGACGCACAATGCCGCGACCAGCGCGAGTGCCC
>Ga0163149_10004555_pt1 | contig 15064 bp, 11 predicted proteins | sample OliLakLV19MP5G1_FD_148604 | JGI IMG/M metagenome (GOLD analysis project Ga0163149, IMG submission 148604) | Freshwater microbial mat bacterial communities from Lake Vanda, McMurdo Dry Valleys, Antarctica - Oligotrophic Lake LV.19.MP5.G1 | ecosystem: Environmental > Aquatic > Freshwater > Lake >...
GATCTTGCGAGGCCTGAGCAATTTAAGAAAGGCTACTTCATCTTCTGGTTTGTTACCATAGTCTTCGGTCATTTCGCCAACCTTATAGTTACGACCGTTGTAGGTATACTCATAGGCCACTGCCAGTGCTTCGTCATTTTGAAGTTTGCGTTGCAGCGTTAAGTAGCCAAGCTCTTTATTAAAGGTATATTCTGAAATGGCCAGCTTACGCGCACTAGTTATTTTTTCAAAGTCTGTACCGTTAACAAGACCCAGTCCTTCCAAAGCCTGGTTGATTCCGTCAGAGTTGGCGGGAAGGGAACTGACTTGATCGAATAAATTACTTGCCGTATTTGATGTTGGAAAACCTGCCGGTGCGGCTGAAGTTATAATATCTTTTCGGTAACGTTTATCAGCTTCGCCCAGGTCCATTAAGCCCACCACGTTACGCAAGGTTTGTGTATCATTTTGTCGGTTGAGCAAGTACACTTCAACCCGGGTGATGTAAACACCGGAGGTAATCTGCGGAAGTGTGCCAAGCCACCCTTCAAAATTATCGTGGAAGAATTGCCCCAAGAAAAAGTGCCGGTTTTCATCGTAGTTAGATGCAACAATTTCAAAGGGCCTTCCTTGTGCCGCTCCATTCGTGCTACCTTGTACTTTAATAGAGGATTGTTTACCGCGCTGCGTGGTAGCGATAGTCGTTACAAACATTTTACCAAACTGCATTTGCGCCTTTACACCAAATAAATTTTGTGAGCCTGTAATCAAGCTATTGTTAAGCGGCAAACTCACATTTCCTATTTCTAACTTTTTTAAGATATCTTCTTTAAAACCTGTGTACTCCACTTTCATGTTATTCTGAAAGTCGAACGAGTTATTGTTATCGAAGTTTGTGGTAACGGAAAGTTTTTCGCCCACCTTACCTACCACACTTAAATTTATTTGCTGGTCGAATTCAAAACCACCGTTGCGTTGCTGACGGATTGGGATAGACGGGTTTTCAATTTTTTGAAACTGGGCGCCAAAATCTAAATTCACAAAGCCCCTCGGAATCAATTCAACATAGCTGCCTCCAAAAATCCGGTCTAGTACTGGGCTAACATAAATTTTTGGAATGAGGTTGCGGCTGCTCACAGCACTTTCACCATCCAAAGCCCGGCTGCGCGATTGCCAATAATTTCTTTTGAGAATCAAATCTTGCTGGCGACTAAACTCCTCAAAGGTCATGGATGATGGCGGCCTGAAATTTAGGGGCCCAATCTTTTCATAAATATTGTAATGCAGGCCAGTGTCTATTTCTAGTTCGGTGCCCAGGCTTTTTGGGTTTTTAAGAAATAATGGCGAGTAGGTGGTGAAGTTTGAGAAGGGATCGCCATACCGATCGCGCGTTCTAAAAAACGGGCGATACGGATTGGTTTCAGTACGGATTGTATCGACAGTATCCTTCTGCTGGCCATGGGCCATAGGGGCATGCAAGCAAAGTGCGAGGCAAATGCCCAGTCCGAGAATGAACTGAATCTTCCGTGTAACTACAATCAATCGTGGTTCAGGCGTTTTTTAGTGCTTGCTTAACGAGCTCTTCTAAACTAATAGTATTTCCTGACTTCTTCAGGACCGAATCAACGCTTTTTTCAGCCGCTAATTTGGTTATGCCAAGCGTCATTAAGGCTGTTAACGCCTCATGCCGCACAGTATTGTGTGCAAAACCAGGTTTTCCAGTATCATCAAGCTGGTCTTTTCTAAGCTTATCTTTCAACTCGAGTATTACCCGTTGGGCAGTCTTTCCGCCAATACCCTTTACGGCTTGCAGGGCAGCCGCATTTTCGCTTACAATGGCGGCCCGCAATTCATTTGGAGGCAAATAAGAAAGTACAACCAACGCTGTATTGGGCCCGACTCCGTTTACCGAAATGAGGTGTTGAAACATTTGCTTTTCAAGTTCATTAATAAAGCCATACAAGATTTGGGCATCTTCGCGCACGTGCAAATACGTAACAAGTTTCAGGTCTTCCTTGTCCTTAATTTCAGAAAATGTGTGCAATGAAATGCTCACTTGGTAGCCAATTCCATTTACATCAAGTATTATAAAAGTGGGCTCTTTGTGAACGAGCTTGCCTTTAAGATATGCAATCATAAAAGTTTAAAAAATGAATGCAGTTTACGAGGATTTGGGCAGGTAAACAAATATAAAAGCAAGGTCAATAACTGTTATGTGTGCAGATTTTATAGTACTCTAAAAGGCAGTCTCAAATAATTTACTTTTCTGTAAGAAAATGATTTTTTGATGTACTAATAAAAGTATAAAAGCAATTGAATGAAGGATAGTGAACAGCGAAGTGAGATGTGTTTAAGCTACGGCTGGATTGTCACTCAGCGTAAACCCTCGGTCTGTATCCTTAGTGAAGACACCATAGTCGTTAAATTAAGCCTCGTTAGAGGCGAAATATAGGTAGAATAGAATTTTATAGGTAAATAAAGTACCGTAGGCACGAAATATATTACGTCCCTACAGGACTCGACTACATTTCTGATTAAGACTGTTGCCGATATTTAGTTCCTACGGAACATTAAATTCTCTTAAGTTAACGACTATGGGGAAGACACAGACCACGGGCGGCAGATTTTGAAAATACTCAAAAGAAGCAGGCTTGAATTATTTACTTTTCTGTAAGAAAATGATTATTCGAAGTACTAATAGAGTGTAAAGTAATTAAATGAAGGATAGCGCACAGCGGGATGTCTTTAAGCAATGGTTGTAAACCCTCGGTCTGTATCCTTACAGACCGAAACTTTTTGTGTTCTGTGAGGACACAGACCATTGGTGAGAAACTAATTATTTGAATAACTAATGAGTAAAACCAAGTAAATGAAGGATAGCGATCAACGAGATGTCTTTAAGGAATGGTTGAATAGTCACTCAGCGCTATTATTTAAGATAGTGAGAGCCTATACGATTACTGCGGATGATCGGGACGATCTCTTTCAGGAAATATCCTTACAGGTTTGGAGATCGATACCCAACTTTAGACATGAGGCGGCAGTTACAACCTGGCTTTACCGAATTGCCCTTAATACTGCGTTGCGATGGAAGAGCAATGAAAAAAAGCGTGTGACGGAAGATTTGGCATCGATGCCAGTTTTGCAAGCTGAAAGCAAGCCTCAAAATGAACGTATAGATTGGTTGTATGATGAAATCAGTAAGCTAAATGAAATTGACCGGTCGCTTTGTTTGTTGCTGCTTGACGATTTTAGTTATAGAGATATGGCCGACATACTTGGTGTTTCTGAAAGTAATGTTGCGATAAAAATTCATCGTATTAAAAAGTATCTGATTGAACAATCAAAAAAGAGTCAACACTATGAAATTTGAAGAAATGAGAACGATATGGGACGAACAGAACAAACAGCACTTGTTTGTAGTTGATGAAAAACTTCTTCAGCAAAATATTGAAGGAAAGAAGCGTTCAAGTAGCAACCTAGTTAGTAGGATTGAAATCATGCTAATTGTGGTAAATATTTTTTCGGGTAGTATTGTGCTGGGTTTAAATATTCAACATGCAGCAAATCTGTTTAATAATGCGATGGGTATACTTATGTTGGCTACCGCGATGTATCTTTATTTTAAACGAAGCAGCCGGCTAAAAAGTGAAAACCGATTTGATCGAACCATGTTGGGTGATCTTGATCATGCAATTGCAAATGCAACCTATCAGGCAAGACTTTCTTACGGCATGCTCTTTTATGTAATGGCCATTGGAATTCTGATGTTTCTAAATGCGATGGCTGAAAACAAATCGTTCACTATACTTTTAGCAATTACTGTACTATTTGCAATCACCATCTACTTAGCAAGTTGGGAACACAGAGGATGGCATGTGGCCAGGAAAAAAAGACTTGAAGCTATGCGCGCAAAATTAGTTGAATGAATTACAAATGATCATTTTGTTCGTGCAGTTGCGCATCCACTACAGCAATTGCTGCCATATTCACAATCTGGCGAATGGTGCTACCCAGTTGTAAGATGTGTACAGGCTTTTTCATGCCTAACAAAATCGGACCGATTGCTTCCGCTCCACCAATCTCCATCAATAACTTATAGGAGATGTTTGCCGCTGCTAAATTCGGGAAGATAAGCGTGTTCGCGCCTTGCTCTGATAAAGCACTGAATGGATAGATTTCTTTTTGCAAATCAGTATCAAATGCAACGTTGGCTTGAATTTCTCCATCAATTACTAAATCGGGGAATCTTTGTTTGGCCATACGCACTGCTTCGCGTGTCTTTTCAGGTATTTCCCCTTTGCTCGACCCAAAGTTTGAATAACTTAACACCGCAACCCGCGGATCTATATCGAAGAATTTAACACCCCGAGCCGTGAGTCCAATGATTTCTGTGAGTTCTTCTTTTGTAGGATCTACGTTTACTGTGCAATCGGAGAAGAAGAAGCTTCCCTTCTTATTCATGATAATGTACATGCCCGCCACGCGCTTTACACCTTCGGCCATTCCAATAATTTGAAGGGATGGAAGAATAGTTTTAGGATAGTCTTTAGTCAACCCAGATACTAAAGCATCGGCCTCACCAAACTCAACCATCATAGCACCAAATGCATTTCTATCGCGCATCACTCGGTAAGCATCTTTTAACGTTGTCCCTTTACGCTGTCGTTTAGCATAAAATGCTTTTGCATACTTCTCTTCACGCGCTTCCTCTTCCCGAGGATCGATAATCGTACATCCTTCAATATCTAATCCGTGCTCTTCTACTAATTTCTGAATCTGTTCACGATAGCCTAATAAGATAGGATGAGCAATTCCTTCATCTTGTAAAATTTGTGCAGCCTTTAAAATCTTTGGATGATCGGCTTCAGCAAACACAATATTCTTAGGACTCTTCTTTGCACGCTCAATGATGCGCGATGTTAATGTGGAATCAATTCCAATGCGCTTCAATAACTCATTGTTGTATGCTCCCCAATCGGTAATAGGTTTACGTGCCATACCTGACTCCATGGCCGCTTTAGCAACGGCCGGAGATACGGTTGTAATTAATCTTGGATCGAGTGGTTTTGGAATTAAATAATCTCTCCCAAACTGAATTCGCTCTACACCGTACGCTTGAAAAACCATATCTGGAACAGGCTCTTTGGCTAATTCAGCAAGAGCATGCACAGCAGCCAATTTCATTGCTTCATTTATCTCGGTAGCGCGCACGTCCAGTGCGCCTCTAAAAATATAAGGAAACCCAAGCACATTGTTCACCTGGTTAGGATGATCGGAGCGACCAGTACCCATAATTAAATCAGGGCGGGTTTTCATGGCAAGATCATACGCTATTTCAGGATCAGGATTCGCCAAAGCAAACACGATCGGATCTTTTGCCATGCTCATTACATATTCTTGCGTTATGGCATTGGCAACGGATAGCCCAACAAACACATCGCAACCTTTCATCGCTTCTTGCAGTGTGGTAAGTTTTCGGGAGGTAACAAATTCTGATTTTATTGCATCAAGCCCAATGCGGTCTTTGTTTATTACACCCTTACTATCGCACATGATCAGGTTCTCTTTCTTAAGCCCTAATGCCATGTATAGTCGCGAACAAGAAACAGCCGCAGCACCGGCACCATTTACTACCAATACAATCTCTTCAATTTTTTTATTTACTACTATCAAGGCATTAAGTAATGCCGCGCTTGATATAATAGCGGTTCCATGTTGGTCATCATGCATGACGGGAATGTTCATCTTCTCACGCAACTCAGCTTCAATCTTAAAACATTCGGGCGCTTTAATGTCTTCCAGATTTATTGCGCCAAAGGTTGGCTCAAGCGATTTTATAATTTTGATCAATGAATCTGCATCTTCTTCATCAATTTCAATATCGAAACTATCAATGCCTGCATATTTCTTAAACAACACGGCCTTTCCTTCCATCACAGGCTTGGATGCTTCGGGACCTATGTTACCAAGACCTAATACAGCCGTTCCGTTGGTGATTACAGCAACGAGATTCCCCTTAGCGGTATATTTATAAACATCATCTTTGTTGGCCGCAATTTCTTTACAAGGTTCAGCAACACCGGGTGAGTATGCCAGTGCCAAATCAAGTTGAGTACTCAACATTTTGGTTGGCACTACTTCAATTTTGCCGGGCTGCCCTTGAGTGTGATAATTAAGTGCGTCTTGTTTGCGGATTTTAATAGACATAGAGATTCTAGTTAGAAATTAGAATAAGCAATTTACAACCTAACCGATAGGAATTATTAATAATCAATAGAAATTATTAATTGCTTAGATGAGTAATATCTTATTTGTTAGTCTGAGCTAATTCTCCACTCGTTCTAAACGTATAAAGAATAGTTTCAAGTTCGCGAATAAGCTCGCGCTGATCTTTACTTGGACTGTAGGTAAATCCTTCGATGTAATACATCATCGCTAAATCTTCATCCACAAAAGAAAACGAGATAAAAGGGCCACCCATAGTTAAGTTATTGGTTCGCCACAAGCCACGCATTTCAACAGCAAATTTTTTGTTGAATATAATCTCTTTCGTGATTATAGGTTTGTAAGGAACAGAAGTTTCAGTTACCAAGTAAGTTTCAATTCTTTCAGGGTCTTCAAAAATATTATAGCGGCAAATCTGATCGCGCCAAGCAATTAAACTGTCAGGTTTAAACTGTTCTTGTGAAATATATTTTTTTCGTGTTATAAAAATATCTTTATCATCATACGGATTGATTTGCCGAAGCCAAAAGAAATTAGAATCGTTGGCAACTAACTGAAACCCAAACGGAACTTTTATTTCGCAATTGAATTTTTTGCGCAGAATTTCAGGAATTCCTTTTGATTGTTTTGACTTAAACAGTGCTACAGTCAACCGTTCACGTTCACTTACATCAAAGTGTTGTACAAGTTTTGTTCCGTAGGTTCTTATTTTTTTTATCAATTCTTTTTCAGTGTTTCCAAAAAGGAATAGCACTTCCTGATTTTTTGCAAATAGGTTTTTTGTATTCTGACTGAAAAGATCAGGGTTTGATTTTATTTTTTGAAGCGATTCAGGCGTGAATGTTTTTCTAATCCGACTGGCACCTACCGATCGTTGATCGAGTGTAACTGCATAGATCAAATTTCTTCGCTGCTTTAGTACATAATTCATTTTTCGCGGATCAATCCAACGCATGTGAAAAATCGATTCTTTTCTGGGTAATCCATCCATCTCAGCACTGAATAAGGAATCCAGAACATCGCCTAATGCACCTTTCCACTGTAATGAATCCATCACTAAAAAAATATCGCCCGTCTTTCCTGATGCGTTAGGCAAATTATTTCCACCAGGATCGGAACAGGAAACTAAAAAAATGAAAACGGAAATGAATAGTGGAAATAGGTACTTCATGAATCAACGATAAAATTAGCCACGTCTATAATTCCTAATGACGACAATCGTCACAGATTTTCTCAAATTAACCAACAATCAATTTTTGACCTGGTTGCAGGTTGTTGGTTTTTAGATTGTTTAATGTTTTTATTTTCTCAACAGTCAGGCCGGGAAGTTTTTTCGAAATATCCCACAAGGTATCGCCTGGCTGAACAATGTATGTTTTGGTATCAGGCGACAGCAGCACCGGTTCAGCAGCAACACTTCGGGAGGATACCACAGCTTTAGCAGGCGAAACCCAAATAATTAACCGTTGATCGGTGCGAATTGTATTCCCCGAAAGATTATTCCAACTCTTAATATCCTCAATACGCGCGCCATGTCGCATAGCGATTGATCCAAGTACATCGCCAGATACAACTTTATAGGTAATACGTTCCCGGCCAATTGTATTAACCGAAGGATTCGCAGCATAAAGTTCATTTTCTATTCTTCCAACTCGTGATGCAGAATCTAATATGCTGGCGCGATTTAAATCAAGTGCAGCCTTAGCGTGAATTGGCATTTTAATTATTGGGAATCGACTATTTGCAGGAAGAACATTTCGGATTACAGCTGGATTTAATTTTTGCAAATCTTCCAAACAAGTTCCGGTTAACTTAGCTAATGTTTCAAAATGTAAAAATTGTTTGACAGCCAATGTATCATATTGAGGTATTTCTTCACGAGCGGTTTCTACAAGATTGTGTTGTTCCGTGTAATTCATTGCGTATATAATTGCAATAAATTGCGGCACATACGCCCGCGTTTCTCTTGGCAAGTGTGGGTACACTTCCCAAAAAGATTTTTTATACCCTGATTTTCGCACTGCTTTTCGTACTGTGCCCGGCCCTGAATTGTAAGCGGCTAAGGCTAACTCCCAATTACCAAACATTCTATATAACTGTGCTAGATATCGACAAGCAGCATCAGTTGATTTTTCCGGATCCATACGATCATCAACATACCAGTCCGTTTTCAAGTCAAAGTACCGGCCTGTGCCCGGCATAAACTGCCAAAGCCCGACAGCCCGGGCTTTCGATACCGCTCTTGGATTTAATCCGGATTCGATGATGGATAAATACTTTAGTTCATCGGGTAGATTGTAGTCACTTAAATATCTTTCGAACAGCGGGAAGAATAAATCTTTTCTTCGCTGCATCATGCGAGTATAATCACGATTGCGAACCGTGAAGTAGTCGATAAAACCATGCACAGTATTATTGTAGGTAAGCGGTATTTGCTGTTGAATGCAACTTAGTCTGTCGGCAAATAACTCTGGAGTATCATCACCGGGAATGTATTCTAAATTGCTTGGAAGAATGATTAACTCAACTACAATGGAATCTGTAGGAACCTGATCGTTTGTTGGCTCAGGAAGCGCCAGCGTATCGGGCTGTTGTGCCTTGGCGAATGTTGAGATTAGAGCAAAAAATATGGGTAAACTTAAGTACTTGTACAAAGAGCTAAGATTTCTTAAATAGGACAGGGGTCTCACCGCTCTAAGCGGGCTTACCCCTAATAACTTCGTATATAGTTTAATTAAGTAGTATTTCATCACTTTATATCAAACCCGTAAAGGCAAAATATTACGCTAAGTTCATAATAACCTGCGACATCTGAAAGAGTTTAGACTCTTCGAAGTCATCGGCAGTTAATTGGAGTCCAATTGGCAAACCTTCTTTATCAAATCCGCAGGGCACCGAAATAGCAGGCACACCGGCTACATTAGCATGAACGGAAAACAAATCGGCCAAGTACATTTCAATAGGATTGTTTGTATGCTCGCCAATCTCAAAAGCGGTTGTGGGTGTAGTAGGAGAGAGAATAACATCATAATCAGAAAAAATTTCTTTCGTCTTTTCGCGAATCAACCGTCTTACTTTTTGTGCTTTGGTGTAATAAGCATCGTAATAACTTGCACTTAGCACAAACGTTCCCAGTAAAATTCTTCGTTGCACTTCTTTGCCAAATCCTTCGGAGCGAGTTTTTTTATAGAGCGATTGAAGGTTCGTTACCTGCTCACTTCGATAGCCATACCGCACACCATCATACCTCGATAAGTTTGAACTTGCTTCGGCAGTTGCCAGAATATAATACGTGGGTAAAATATATTCGCTTAACGGAAAATCAATTGGCTCTACAGTATGCCCTGCTTCTTTAAGTTGCTGAATTTTCTCAGCCATTAAATCTTTTATTTCGGGCTGTAACGCTTTCGATTCAAATGCATCGCGCAGGTAAGCAATCTTGAATGTTGTTTTTTTTGCAGTTGTTAATTCCGATTGATAAGTAGGCACTTCCTTTCGGGAAACCGTACTATCAAACTCATCGGCACCTGCAATAACTTCAAGCACTAAAGCTATATCTGTTAACTTCTTTGAAAAGATGCCGATACAATCAAAGGAAGAACCATAAGCAATTAAACCGTGACGCGAGATGCGCGAATAGGTTGGCTTTAACCCAAGAATGCCACAAAATGCTGCTGGTTGGCGCACTGACCCACCGGTATCCGATCCAATAGAGATATCACACAAATTGGCCATTACAGCAACTGCTGAGCCACCCGAAGATCCACCGGACACACGCGAGTTATCAAGATCATTTAATACTGCACCGAATGCCGAGTTTTCGTTTGATGAACCCATAGCAAATTCATCACAATTTTGTCGGCCAATAATAATGGCGTCTTCATCCAATAAACGTTGAACTGAAGTAGCATTAAATTGAGATTCAAAACCATCCAGAATTTTACTGCTTGCCTGCAGCGGATGATCTTTGTAGCAAAGCACGTCCTTAAGGCCTATAACAAGACCTGCTAACTTACCCGCCTTTTTATGTAGGATTTTGAAATCAATCATTGCAGCTCGGGCAAGTGCTTCTTGCCCGTACACACTCAAAAAAACATTGAGGTGTTTCTTCGCATCGATGTTGGTGAGAAATCTGTTAATCCTGTCAACACATGAAATGTCCGTTGGAACAACAGACCCACTTGCCTGATCATTAACAACGGACATTCCATGTGACATTTAAGAAACAAAAATTAACACTTGAAAGAGTTCCGTCAAAAAGATTGTTTGATAAATCTGTTAAGTTCGACTCCGTACTCAATGCTTACTTATCGTCAATCTTAGGAACTTGCTTTCCGGCATCGTCAACTTCTTGCTTTACATCTTTCACGGCATCCTTGAACTCTCTGAAGCCCTTACCTAATCCTTTAGCGAATTCAGGTATTTTCTTAGCTCCAAAAAATACTAATACGAACAAACCGATTACAACCCACTCGCCCATGCCGGGCATTCCAATCAAAATAATAGCGTCCATAATAAAGAAATTTAAGTATGTAAAGATATAGAAATATGCTTAAACGAGTAACGAAAGAGGTTTTGTTTGGCTTTAAATACGGCTAGTTTTATTGATTTTACGCGATTACTTGATAGTTGGCAGTATTACTTGACGTTCGCAGAAAAGCAATTGCCAAAAATTTACCTAATGATGTGAAGCCAGCCGTTTAGATTTTTGGGCAAACCATAAATACTAAGTGAGTAAAAATAAACCCCACCAGATAATTCTGAAGCATCCCAGGTGTTGTCATACCCTTTTTTGTGAAACACAATTTTTCCCCAACGATCATAAACGGTTAGTGCGTTGTTGGGGTATAGATGAAGCCTCGGGATAACAAAAAAATCATTTTTTAAATCCCCATTGGGCGTTATCACATTGGGGATGAAATCAATGGGATTTTCAAAAGCGAGTTCAATTTCATTGCTCCATGAAATAGCGTTCGCCCCTTTCTTTTTGGCTTTGATGCGCAAATGGTGCACAAACCCGTCTCCGCCATACTTGCCCGAATACATGGTTAAATCACCAGGTGTTACGTCAATAAGTTTATACTCTGTGTCAGTATCCAGCTTTCTCCAAACTTCATAACGCTCCACTTCTGTCCACCCGTTGTAATCATTCCAATTTAAATTAATCAATTCTTCTTCCTCTACTTTATCTCCAGCTAGTTTAATGGTATTATGGATTATTGTTTGCAACCCTTCGTCACACTTATTAAAGCCCTCTATCTTATATTCATATATATTAATTGAGGTTGACAAATTCTGATCAAGAAAAGACTGCACATTTTTATCAAGTGTAGCAATCTCCTCCCACGAATTGTTGCTGCCAGCTATTCTGCGGCTTACAATAATCAGGTCTGCAACTCGCTCGAGCAACGAGACCTCCCATTGCAGTTGCACATTTTTGTCATCGGTAAAATCCACGCTTACAAAATTTAATGTGATGGCCGCCAAATCCTGGAACACAGCAACATTAAGTGTGTCTGAAAAGCCTTCGCAGAAATCGGTGCTGGTGGTATTTTCTTCTTTTACCCATAGTTTATATTCTCCTAAGTTGGCCCAGTTTATTTTGGCCTGCGATGTTCCCTGCCCTTGGGCAATTAGGCCACCATTGGTAAACCAGGTATAGGCAGAACCAGTGGTGTTGGTAGTTTGATACGGCACGCCTGCCCTGAAATTGTAACACACTGAATCGAAGCCAGCTGGTAATGTGGGCTCAAGTTGTATTTGGATTTTAACCGGAAAAACTGCCGTATCCGTAGGGCAAAAATTTTGGTCAATGCCAATAGCTTTTACGGAGGCGTTGAAGTTGCTTAGCCCCCAGTTTACTTTTATCTGGTTGTTTTGTTGTGAAAAAACCCCGCCTTCAACAAACCATTTGTAGGAGTACTCAGTATTGTTTGCACTATACTCCACGGCAAGAATATTAGGACAAACTACAGCCGTGCCTGAAATCACTGGCGTAGGTGAGCGCTTAAACGGTTGATCGATAGTCACTGATTGGGGTAGCGATTTACAACCTGCCGCATTTTTAATAACAACGGAATACAGACCTGGGTTGAGCCCCGTAATAACACTGTCAGGCTGGAAGTTGACCCCACCATCAAAACTATAGGTATCAGAAGGGTTTTCAAAATCTACATAAATAATACCCTTGTCTCCAGCACAGGGGTGGTTAAAATGAACTGCCGGGTTGGCTGGAACTAAACTTATATCGCCTGTTATCCCCCATCCTTTTGATATTAACTGCTCGCGGGCTGCAGCACCCAAACAATACTTCAAACCAGCTGCACCAAGTGGAACATTAGGTTTAACATTTTTGGTTGCCCAACCTATTAACGTTTCATCGTAGTTGTTTACACTAAGAGAAGTATTATCTAGCATTCCTGGCATTTCTGTAACATTAATGATATTCCAATTCTTTAGGGATTGGTTAAAACTGGCTGCCTCCGAAAACATGAATGCCATCTGTTCAACATTACTTACGTTCCAGTTGGCAAGTGATTGATTAAAAGCAATTGTTGGGTTAAACATACCAAGCATGTTTGTTACTTTACTAACATTCCAATTTTCAAGTGGCTGGTTAAAAGCATTGGCAGCGCTAAACATGTATTGCATCGTGGTTACCTGTGAAACATCCCAGTCCTCAATGTGCTGATTAAAAGCTTTTGCGGCCGCAAACATCCCCAACATATTAGTTACGTTGCTCACATTCCATAAGCCAATGGGCTGATTGAAACTTTCAGCTATGTTAAACATCCCCAACATATTAGTTACGTTGGATACATTCCAGCTACCGATCGGCTGATTGAAACTGGTTGCGTTGCTGAACATTTCGCGCATATTATTAACCGTGCTAGTGTTCCAATTGCCTATGGGTTGATTAAATTTATGTCGATTGCTTCCGTCTGAACTAAACATATAACTCATATCTGTTACACTTTTAACATCCCAATTTCCTATGGGCATGTTGAAATTAAATGCGTTTGCAAACATGTGCGCCATAGAAACAACGTTTCCAACACTCCATGAACCTAATGGCTGATTAAAGTTTTGCGCATGGCTAAACATATAACTCATATCCGCAACATTACTTACATCCCAGCTTCCAATAGGCTGATTAAAAATTTGCGCACCGCTAAACATGGCACTCATTTCAGTAACCTCCGTTAGGTTGGGGGCATCCATTGCAGGAATTGTCAGGTTCTTACAGCCCGCAAATGCGGAGGCCATACTTTTCCATACTATGTTACCCCATTGTTCTACAGTAAGTATTTTCTCATTATCGCTGTTTAGGTTTTCGAAGCCATTAAAAAAAATCCGGGGAAAAACACCATAAATATGTATCCGGTATTGGCCTGCGTTAGGAAGGGTGATGGTATGATTGCCGGTAAGAGGGCCGGGTATTGTGCCGTTTATGGTAGTGTTGCCCACCTGCTCCCAATAGATGCTATACGCGTAACCTGTGCCCGTGGTGGGTATTGTAATCTGGTTTGGGGCACTTTGTCCTGGATTGTCAGTTTTCCAGGTGGTGATAAACGCCTGACCAAAGCCCTGATTGGCGAAACATATTAAAATAACAAGGCGGATGATACTTTTCATACAAAGTCGGCACTGCAGCCGTGCAGGTAACCTTTAATATGGGCTGGGGTAAAATTGTAAAGGTTAATAAAGGTATATTTTTTTGCTGAATACATTGATCTTGGTGCTGGTTGCATGTCAGCCACAAAATCAATTACAATGCAAGTACCTCCTGCCAATCTTACTTTCAGGGGGTCGGCTACAGCAGTTCCTATTGTATGTTACAGCGATAGTCAAAATATTAGCGACTACACTACCGATGCTGGTTATACAAACTATGCGTGGAGCGCGGGTTCTGTTACAAATGTGGGGACAGGAACACCAACAAGTGCGGCTCAAACTACCAATATGAATTGGACGAGTTTGGGAAATGCCAATGGCGGGGTGATCCCCATTAGCATTACCTATTTGAAAAGCGCTTGGAATTGTACCAATACAAGTCTTGCGAGATTCGGTGTTAATATCAGGAAGCCAGCTTTGGCAGGACTAAATCCTTCTCAAGTGTTTGTTGGGCAGAATTTTTTATTTAGTTCTGCTAACTCAGACGGATATGAGTGGTCATGGGCTATTACAGCACCTTCAACCCCTCCTGATTTTGGCAGGTTTACTGATAACCTGGGTAACCCAATTTCGCCACCCACCACCGATGCCACATTTATTAAATGGGACAGAAACAATGAACCTGATCCATTCCCAACAGTTAGTGTTAATTACTGGTTGTATTATCCACAGGTAAGCGGTACAAGAATTTCTTATTGCACAGGGGCTGCAAAACAAATCGATATAAGGGCGTGTAATGGCTGCTCAAGTCGCAAAGCGGCTGATGTTGCGTTTGATTCTAGTGATGTTGAATCAGGATTTGAATCTGGTGCATTTCAGGCATATCCAACAATTGCAGATACGGAACTTTGGCTTCGTAATGTTCCGCTTGGTGCCAGCATAAAAATGATTTCAATCAATGGGGCCGAAGTTGTCAGCACTATTCAAAATGAGGAAAGCCTTGTAAAGAAAGTGGCAACCGGAGATTTGAATTCAGGTGTTTATGTTTTGAGGACTGTGGATATTGATAACCAACCGGTTTCTCTGAGGATAATTGTAAGGCATTAATTCACAACTAAGAAATTTATAATTATCAATTTCTCAACCACTCCTGTGGGTCGAGGGCATCAAAACTTTTTCTCACCTGGAACCGAAGTTCCGAAATACCATCAGCATTGGATATTAATTTTCCGATTTCTTGATT